>OOAF01001605.1_pt1 | contig 17664 bp, 10 predicted proteins | sample 1671251 | NCBI WGS metagenome assembly OOAF01 (sample SAMN06348137, study PRJEB24527) | human gut metagenome | biome: human gut; feature: ankylosing spondylitis patient; material: feces | host: Homo sapiens | place: China | collected 2015-10 | reverse complement strand
AACTACCTTTCTTTTAGTTTGGAATGTACAAGGGGCAAAGGTACAAAAAAAGGGAAAGCTACTGCTCTCCCCTTTCCTATTTCTGTTATTTTCTATTGATTAGAATAGTTTTGCAGGATATTCGCCGGCATCTACCAAAGCCTGAATTTTGTCTACAACACCCTGACGGTCGTCAGCATATGTCACACCAAACCATTTGCTGGTAGTGTCCAATACTTTCACACGTGCAGTTCCGTCGTTAATCAGCTTATTCACCATCAATGGAATAAAGTATTCCGACTTCAGGTTGCCCATATTCTCTTTGAGGAAATCTTTGAAGAACTCTTCAGAATATTCAAAATAATCGGGAGTGAAGCCCCACATGTTCATAGAAACCGGAGTATTGTCAGCAATCGTTTGCATCACACCGTTTTCATCTTTGAAAGATACTTTGCCATCTATACGCTCGATAGCAGTACGTTCAACTACCGTAGTCAAGTAACCGTCTGCATTTGTCTCGCATACACCACGAGCAACAGAACCACTTTCGCTCAGCGTATTACCTACACGATAGCCTACCATACAATAGTCATCTTTCTTTCCGCCCATCTCGCTCAGTGCAGCACCCAGTACAGCAAAGCTGTCACGACCGTAGAAGTCGTCAGCATTGATAACAGCAAATGGCTCCTTGATCACATCTTTACCCATCAGTACGGCATGGTTTGTTCCCCATGGTTTCACACGATCGGCAGGGCAAGTAAAGCCCTCGGGCAGATTGTCCAGTGCCTGGAATACCAGTTCTACCGGAATATGGTTCTCATATTTACTCAGAATTTTATCGCGGAAGTCTTTCTCGAAATCTTTGCGGATGACGAAAACAACCTTGCCAAATCCACCACGAATAGCATCGTAGATAGAATAATCCATAATAGTTTCGCCGTTAGGACCCAGTCCGTCAAGTTGTTTCAATCCCCCATAGCGGCTACCCATACCGGCAGCGAGTACAAATAAAGTTGGTTTCATAACTGTGTAATATTAAAGGTTAGTAATGTCAATGTTGTGATAACGGTGCAAAGGTAAGACTTTTTTAGTTGAAAATTGAAAATTGAAAGCTTATTTAGTTGACAGTTGACAATTGACAATTGACAGTTGACAATTGACAATTGACAGTTGGCTGCGCTATCACGCTGCACAGCACTTCTCCCTTCTCCATTCTCCCCTCTCCCTCCTAAAACGGGTATCCGATAGCAAAGTGTAACCCCAATTGTTTCCAGAATGCGCCTCTGACATTGTAATATCCGGATTTCCCTGTATCATACGGATCATGTAAAGGAACTCCGCAATCAAAGCGGAAGATCAGAAAATCAAGGTCATAACGCAATCCGGCACCTGTGCCAAGAGCTACCTGCTTCGGAAATGTTTTGAGACGAAGTTGTGCATCTGGACGTTCAGGGTCATAACGCATCAGCCACACATTTCCGGCATCCAAAAAGACAGCACCATGCAGGTCTTTATAAATGCGGAAGCGATATTCGATATTTGCTTCAAGACGTATATCTCCGGTCTGGTCAAGATAAGAGAACTCACTCTTCTCAGGATGATAACCACCGGGACCAATGCTACGCACAGTAAAGGCACGAATACTATTGGCACCCCCCACATAGAACTGTTCATTATAAGGAGCTACTGTTGAGTTACCATAAGTCCAGAGAACCCCTCCGGCTATGCGGGCAGCAATGGCATTATTACGGTCTAACTTCCAGAGATAACGATAGTCTGTATTCAATTTAAGGAACTGGGCAAACGGTGCACCTAACAACTTCTTATTCTTCTCACTAAACGGCTGGCCGAATATACGATAGATGCCAGAGGTAATATTACCGGCAGAGGTAAAAGTGGTCTGCCACCAGACAGGGTTGCGTACACTGCGAACCGAAGAGTTATCATATGTGTAGGTGTACTCCATAGCCGGAACAAACTGATCCTGCAAACTGAGTAACAATGCCTTATTCTTTTCAGCAACTTCCTCAAAAGCCGCAGTACGGTGTTGCAGCACATTAAACGTCAGACGGAAAGGAGTCAACGAATGCCGGCTGGTAGGTGTCGGTTGAAAATCATACGTCGCGTTTCCACCAAAAGAGAGTAACTTGTAATACTTCGCCCGGTTCATCTGATCGGCATACAACTTAAAGGTAGTAGAAGCCGGGAAGTCATACTCACGACCGCCAAACCGGGGGAACACTACACGCGGAAACATAAGGGAAGTTGAAGCTCCCATCTCCCAGCTGTTCAATAAAGAAGAACCTTTACCTCCTCCGGTTTGCCATTCATAGGCACCTTTCAATTTTACATTCCAGGTTTCACCACCCCCAAACACATTGTTACGGGTGACGGAAAAAGAAGCTCCCGGACCTGTCTGATCATTACTCTTTGTAGTAACATTCAGTTCCAATTCCGCATCCAGCGGTTTGTCAAACGTAGCTTGCAGATTGACATCCAGTGTATCACAAGCCGCCGTTGTATCTCGTGGTGTATATTGTATATCCATGTAGCGGAAAATTCCCAACTGAGCCAGTTTTTCTTGTACACGTTGCTGCCGGTACTGGCTGTAAAGGCGGCTACGCTGCAATTTGCGCAAAGAATCATTCTTCACATAAGCCTGATAGTTCAGCCACCGGTAAAGCATATTGGGACGTACCTGCATCTTCTTATAATAATGTATCTTCATGCCCCGGTAGTCCATACTGTCATTCGGTTGTTCCCCGTTTTTACCTATCAGGTAAACGGTTTTGTTTCCTACATAATACGGACGTTGTGCAGCTACAGGCAAACCCGGTACAGGACTAAGCCGCAAACTGACATGTCCACCGGGCACAAGCGTAGTATCTGCCTGATAAGTCATATAATCAGGACGGAAATAGAAATACCCTAAATTACGCAACAAAGTACTGATACGATTGCGCTCTTCGTCCAGATCGCTTACATTAAACTGCTCACCCGGAGTAAGTAATGAACGGCGGCGCCCCCGCTCCATAATACGAAGGGTCTGTGGTGTGAAGCGGCCATAATATACCGTATCAATAAAATAAGGATCACGCATCTCCACCGTATACTCCACTCTTGCTTTGAGGCTATCCTTCGGATTGACAATGGTTTGTTGCGTCACCTTCCCATTGAAATAGCCATAATCATGCAGCAAATTGGTAGCTACCTTGACACGAATTTCCGGATTCACAGTAGAGATAAATACCGGTTTTGCCGCAAAACGATTGAATATCCATTTACCAAAGCCCTTCTCGTACTTCACAAAGTCATTATACACCCACATGCCGAAGGGGATAGGCAGAATACCAAATAACTTCGTTGACGGACTTTTATCCAATGCAGCCGTCACCTCACTGACAGCCGTCTCCCCCACAGGAGTGGTAGAAGCATCTTTAAAGATATTTTTGTTTCCCGTATACAGCACTTCGCCTTCGGGCAAATGTTTTGTAGTGGAACAGCTGAATAATGTGCCAATGAGGAAATATGCCAATACGCCAATAAAAAATAGAGATATTCCTCGTTTGCCGGTTATTCTTACTATTTTCATTTCTTCTTCTTTTTAAAAATAAACAATTCACTCAGACGGTCCATCTTCTTACGAAGCACAAGACCAACGCCAGTCTCAGTAATCTCACCTTCAAAGACACTTTCATAGTTCTTGTTGTGGAACAGACGGATATAACGTGTCCCCGACTGATCCAGGCGATACTCTAAAGAGATGTTGTCAATAAACGATTCTACATCATTGGTAGCATTGGCTCCGGTAGAGACTTTACCTCCCAGCACAATCTGGAAACGATCATTAAAGAGACGTTGTGAGTAACGGAAACTATAATCCGTCCGCTTACCGCCGGCATCCGAATCATCATGGTCTTCGACACCGAACGACAGACTGGCATTCTTCATATTTCCGGTAAGGGCATTAATCTGGCTGGCAAGTACCGAGTTCAGGGCAGCTCCCATATTCAGGTTCATACCACCGCCACTACCCGAATCGGCAAGGAATATACCTGTAGCCAACATTGCCACGGCCTGTTTACTACGTTCGTCCGGCCCCATTCCCGCCAATTGATTTTGTACCGAAGCATCATCGGGTGCATCAATCTCAAAGGCCAATGAAAGATTGTCGAGGCGATTCTTCACGACAATAGAAATATCAAAGTTCACCATTCGCGACGTACCATCCTCCTGCGACACAGAAGCCCGCATACGCTCCGTAGCCCGGAAGTTCAGTAAAGGATCCATCGGATTACCCGTCCAGTCCACATAACTGCCGTTCTGTATCTGGAACTCTTTCAACGGAATAACCGGGAGAGCATATTTCATCATCCCTCCGGTAAGGGTATAACGCCCGGTAAGAGTCAGATCTCCCTGTGGTGTATATTGCAAAGACAAATCACCTCCACCTTCCAGCTCAACACGGCTGCTACGGTCTGCACTCAAATCGGCCTTCAAGCGGACAGCCGGATCGATGTGTACAGTCATGATCATATCCAGTCCCCCCAAAGAAAGAGTCGGCACCTCTTCTTTATTTAAAGAAGTGGTATCTGCAAACGAGGTGAAAGTCACCAGGTCGCTCAGTCGGTCCTGTACGGTGAGCGGAGAGTCAGTAAGTACATAGGTAACATCCGTATTGCCCAGCAAATTCACATTACCACGCATCATAAGCCCATCCAACGGACCGCGGACCGTGGCATCAAGGTCAACAAATACCTTACCATAGACCATGCTCTCCTTCGTCCGTTTGGCATTGAGCAATGTATAGTTTTCAGCAAACAGTTTCAGGTTTGCCATCGGACGACTCATATCGCGAAAGTCAACATAACCATCAATACTGAACGGGTTCTTACTGGTGGTATAAATAGCAAATTTATCAAACACAATGCGATTATTCTGTACTTGTATCGGACGGTTATCAAATGTAAACCGGGCATCTGCCTGACGTGCATAGACAGAAACACTATCCAGTGACAATCCACCGTTTATCAACGGAGTGTCAGTATATCCTGTAATATGCAAATCACCATCCATATCACCGGAGAGAGTTACCATCTGATCGGGTACAAACACATTGGCAATAGTAAGCGGGAAATGCTCAAGCGTGGAATTCACCACAATACTGTCTTTCCCGGAAATCGTAGGATACAATGCTCCGTCAGCAACCATAATCTCCGTACCTTCATGTGTCAGGTACGTATTCACATACTGTTTGCCAGCCTCACCCGGAAGCCAGGTAGCACCCAGAGAAACATCACCGATACGTTGCCGCTCGTAAGTCAGCTCATCAATGCTGGCTTCAGCAGAGAGCTCCAGAGAGTTTTCCGTTTGTATATAATGAGCTTCGGCAGAAAGTAGTCCGGTAATATCGGGCATATAGGGCAAGATACTAAATAGTTCATCCAGCCGGATACGACGCAACTCGACATCCATATTCTGCAACGAAACCGTATCACTTGGCAGAGACTGCATCCGGATTCCCATCCCTTCATTGTCCTGCATATCTACATTGGCATAAACACGCATATTATTGTGCAGATAAATCCAGTTGTGATGCTCCTCAAAACGAAACTTATGGAAAGCAATGACAGGCTCCTCCGGTATCAGGGTCAGGGCAATTCCATTCCCCTTGCCACGGCCTCCATAAAGAGGCTTGGCGTTGACTCCGAAAAGTAATCCGGTTTTTCCCTTATCATTAATATACTGTGCAGTCAATTCGGCATCCTTGTCACGAATTTCTCCTGTAAGAATCGATTTAAAAGAGATCTGCGGATTCTTTGGGCCATTGATTACTCCACCATGCAGACTGATGCGGCTTGTGTCTTGTTGCAAAGTAAGGAAAATAGTATCAAGCTGCAAAGTATCTATCTTGAGTGCATGAAGAGAAGCCTTACCATTAATTCCCCAATCGGGTGCACAACCTATTTTGACAGAAGCATCCTGGTACGATATTTTCTGCGTGGCAAGATACCATGCCATCGGATTATTGCGTCCTGCCGAGAAAGAAAAGATTGCGGTAGGCAATGCTTTACGCAACTCTGCATGATTCAGTTCTTTATTATCCAGTTGCCTCATCAGTATATCGGCAAAGTGGGTAGACTGACGAATCAAAGGTTCCAATCCGGCACGGGCACTAAGGTTCAGCTTCAAGTCGCCAGAAGTAAGATGGGTAAATACACGCTCTTTACGAACTTCTCCGGTAAACTGGAAGGCCAGTACTTTCTCCTTCCCTAAACTGATACCCACCAGTTTTTCAGTGTCGAGCGAAGTAACATCCAGTTCTACTTTTCCATCCGGATAACGGTGGGCAAGATGATATTCCGCATCGGCTTTCATCTTCAACAGGGCGTTGTCACTGGTCAGCTGCGCCGTAGCAACTGCATTCTTAACCGCACCCGAAAGCTCAATACCGGAAATCCGATAATCGGCATAATGCAATTTCTCCACAGATGCATTGACTGTAGCAACAGACCGATAAGAGGTAAAGTCGAGCCCCCGCCCACGGGCAGAGAGGGAAGTGGTCAGTTCATAAATAGAATCATGCGGAAGGAAATGATTCACCTGCAGATCTTCAATCTTCAAATCGGCACTGTATACTTCGGTATTTGTATTAAGATTGGCGGTAAGATTCAACCTGCCTTCTTTTTCTTTCAGTTGCAAACGGGCATCGTATTCAGGTCCCTCCATACCTAAACGGGCATCGAGCAACATACTGTCCGGAATAACCAAAGGTGCTCCGGGCTTCATATCTGCCAGCGCTGTCAGGAAGTTAAGGTTTCCGGTTCGCATCTTCAGATCAATAGCAGCAGAGCGAGTGACACTATCCATCAAATTATACAACTCTCCACCACCATCCAGAGAGAAAGCACCGGGCAGATCAATCTTAAAACGGGAAATCTGCATTGATTTCAGGTTTCCCTCTGTGCCCGCCTGAACAACAAGGGGCCGGAAGGGATAGGCATCCTTGAATGCATCGGGTAGTCCGCCGGCAAACAAAAGCACATCTTGTTTACCAATAAGAGCATTGAAACGCGCAGTCAGACGTCCTGTAGTAGGAATATTTACCAGCTCCCAATACGTCTGGGCAGTCAGGTTCATTTCCGAATGGGGAGTAAGTAAACGGAAATAAGGCACACGGATCAGTGTACTATCAGCAAAAACGCGTCCCGTAAGAGAGGTTACACTGAGTCCGGAACGCTCATTCATGGAGAATTCACGAATGACTGCGTTCATATTACGTCCCTGGTAGAGAACAGAGTCAATTCCGATACGGATATCACGCAGAGCAATGTGTGAAGGGTCAAAACCCTCGGCAGGCAAAGCATTCCCCGTATCATAATTGACCGAAGCTCCTGTCAGCAGAAAGGACCGCAAACCATAAAACTGCTGTTTAAGGTCGGCAGACACATCATTGACAGTTGCCTCACCCACATGGGCAGCCATACGCATGGAATCAGCAGGAAGTTGCATGCTGAAAGAAACGTTCTTCAGATTAAGTGCATGAAGATTTACTTTCCAGTTAACGGGAGCCGAAGTGGTGTCCGGCTTCTCCGTAGTAGTGGTATCAGCGAGAATAAGCCCGATATGGGTATCGGAAAGTTCAGCACGATTTATAACAGCTGCCTCATTGGCGAGGTCTACACCATGACTTTCGAGAAAGAAGCGCCCCAATACACCACGAATCTGCATACCTTCTATCAGGTTAGCCGAATTGACGGCTACACGCTGAATAGTAATATCGTCTACTTCTATTTTTCCTTTAAACAAGGGCATAGCCTGCACATGCACATTGAGACTGGCCAATGTGAGTAACGTGTCCGGAGCCTGTATGACTTCTACATCCCGTACCAACAGGTTTAACGGGAAACGTAGATCAATACGTCCGACATTGATTTGCATGCCGGTAGCCTGAGATGCATATGCAGTAGCCTGCTTCCGTAGAAAATTCTGTACGGGAGGCACATAAAGCAGTATCATTAGTACTACAAAAAGTAGTATAGGAGTGAGTAGAATCCAACTCACCCATTTTATCCATTTTCGTTTCATCAAGCGTGTTTCAATACTTTAAAGAGATACAAAGTAAACAAATAAATCCGGGAAAAAGATTTAGGAGTTCAATAAATACTTCCTTGCTTCCTCTACAACCAACCGTAGTAAAGGCAATACAGCCTCTGTTTTTTGTTTCGCTTCATCAGAGATGTTATCATCGCGACGAGCTTCCAGCCAAGACAATAACGGCAGTATATTTCCTGCCCCTATCAAAGTCAGCAACGGAAGCAATTTATGCGACATACCAGCAATACCAGCCATATCTTCATCCTTCAATGCCTTCTCCATTCGGCCAATATTTTTCTCTGTTTCTTCTATAAAGGAAGAGATAATAGAACGTGTAGCCTCCGGTTCGTATTCAGTAAAGGCGGCAAGAGCTTTGAAATTCAGAGAATTGACAGTTAGAGAATTGACAGTTGACAATTGACAATTGACAGTGGGCTGCGCTCCTGTACTCCATACTAATGGCTCCTCCTTCACTGTCAATTGTCCACTGTCAACTCTCAACTGTCCACTCTCAACTGTCAATTGTCCACTGTCAATTGTCAATTGAATAAGCTCTTTCACCGTAAATGGTTTATGCAGACAGCCGGCAAAACCATGTTCCAGAAACTCGGCTTCATTCATATCGCTACGGGCTGTAACCGCTATAATCGGAATTGTTTTTGCCTGGGGAATATTGGAAGCACGAAGTAGTTTCAACAGATCAAAACCGTTAATAGCGGGCATCTGGACATCTGTAAGCAATACATCAAAATGATTCTCACGAAGTTGCTCTGTCAACTCGTCAAGTTGCTCGCAACAAGTAGCATGAATGCCCTGCTGCTCAAGCATGGCAGCAGTGAGTGTCAACTGTATTTTATCATCATCGATAAGAAGAATATTCGCCGCAGGAACCGGAAGTTGTGTTCCTTCATCCTCTTCGGCAGCAGGAACAGTATCTGTATTATTTATTGCAGGTTGTTTTTTGTCTTTATAGTCTGCTACAGCTTTACCTACCGGGTATAATGGCAAAATCACTGTAAATGTGCTCCCCTCACCTACTACACTCCGCACATCAATTGTGCCTTCAAGCAAAGTGACCAGTTTGTGCACAATAGAAAGCCCAAGCCCAAAACCTTCTTCACCTTGTGCACCGGGCAGTCGGGTAAACTCCTGAAAAATACGTTCCCGGTCTTTGTCAGCCATCCCCTTACCAGTATCCGTTACATCAATGCGCAAACGAGACGAAGAATAACTTACCGAAAGCGTGATCTCTCCTTTGGAAGTAAACTTCACAGCATTGGAAAGCAGGTTGTTCACAATCTGACGAATGCGAAGCGGGTCACTGATAAAATGCTCATCAAGTTCCGGAGCTATCTTACAACGAAGCACAAGACCTTTGGCTGCAGTAAGAGGTTCAAAGCTAATGCGAATTTCTTCAAAAAGCTGTGAGGGATTGAAAGTAACACGGTTGACTTCCGCTTTATTCAAGTCGAGACGATGGAAATCGAGCAAGTCACTGACCAGTTTCAACAGATGTTGTGAAGAGCTCTTCATATTATCCAAATAGAAGCGCTGACGTTCATCTTCCGTAAGACGAACCAGCAAATCGGTATAGCCTATGATAGATCCAAGAGGTGCCTTAAAGTCGTGGGTAATAGCAAGCATTAATTTTTCACGGGCCTCCAGCAGATCTTCGGCACGACGGTTCGCGTCTTCCAACTCCGCCCGATAACGATTACTCCGAGTTATATCTCTCCAGATCAATATAAGAAAAAAGGCAGAAAGTAACACGGCACCTACAGCAATTCCTCCGATGGTACGGGCAGAACGCTGACGAATATCCTGCTCCTTCTGGGCATTGAGTTGTGCACGTAACACAACATTCTGTTCATACTCTTTCACCAGACTATCAATACGGGCCGTCAGTTGTGTATCGAGACGACGGAATTGCACATTTCTCCGCCGGATAGTGGTTTTCTTCTTTGCCCGCTTCTGCTCGCTGGCAGTACGAATCTTCTGATGCAATGAATCGGCAGGATTATAAGCTTCAAGAATCGTATCGGTAGCAAACTCTTGTGAGGTGTTTACCAATACGGCAGTATCTTGTTTGGAGGGAACGAAAGCCTCGGCCAGCCTCTTAAAAAAACCCTTCTTCTTAGGTTTGGTAATAAGAGAATCACGGGTGGTAATTACGCGATGTTGCACACGTTGTTGAGTGACAACCGAATCCTGTTCAGCGATGATTTCTTCAATCTCCCTGGCGGACAGAAGACTATCATTAGCCTCACTCAACACACGAAGCATCCGGATCGTATTCTGATCTTTTTCACGCAACAGTACCAACAGGCTATCTGTCATCAGACTTTGTTGATCGTCTGAAGCCGAAAGAGTCTCCATCTCCCGGTGAACAAACACAAGAGAAAAGAGTAATATCGCCAGCAGAAGAGAGTATCCAATGGCAATCTTTACTTTGGTAAAACGTGAAGGAGTCATAGGCAAAATGTTATAAGGCTATAGAGTTGTAACGTTATAAGGTTATAGAATTGTAATGTTATAAGGTTATGGGGGTATAGGGGTACGATGTTATTAGATTAGGTTATCAAGCTCGCAAAATATAACATTATAACTTTACAGCATTATAACCTTATAACGTGATAACCCTATAACATTACAACTCTATAACTTTTCTTTCGTTTTATAGTAGAATCGCCACCACAGCATGATACCCGCACTGGTCAATCCAAAAGGAAAGGCCATCCACACCCCGGTAATCCCCCAGTTAAGAACGAATCCACAGAAATAACCCACCGGCAAAGATATCACAAAATAGGCAATAAATGCAATGAGCATCATCGGTTTCACATCCGAAATACCACGCAAAGCATTGGCAAAGTTTATCTGCATGCCATCGCCAAGCTGATAAACCAGCATCGGAATAATCAGCATTACTACCATAGCAGACACCTCTTCATTGTCTGTGAACCATCCTCCCAGATAATTGCGGCATAGAAATACAATGCTTCCCAATACCACCGCCATTACCATAATCAACTGAAAACCGGCATAAGCAGAACGACGCACATTAACAATATCATCCTGTCCCTTAAAATTGCTGACACGTACCGCAACAGCAGCTCCCATGCCGTAGAACATCATAAACGTAAATTGAGAAATAGCACACATTATCTGATGTGAAGCCAACGCAATGGTACCCAGCCAACCTATCATCACCGCACTTAAACTAAAAGAGGCTGTCTCCATTCCCATTTGGAAAGCAACAGGCCACCCTAAGGCATTGAGACGGATAAACATTGGCCGTGACCACCCTAAACGGAAGAACCCTACTTTATAACGCAGGAAACGACGACTATTGAAAAATATCACAGCAAATACAATCACCATGACAATGCGGGAAAACAAAGTGCTGATACCTGCCCCTAATAATCCTAATTCCGGGAAACCGATCAACCCGTTAATCAGGATATAGTTCCCGATAATATTCAGAACATTACCACCCAACAATATCCACATCGCGGTTTTAGTATCGGTAATGCCATCCGTAAACTGCTTAAAGCCATTGAATAGCAATACAAATACAAGAGAAATGAGCAATACTATGTAATAGGGCTTAATCAGTGGAAGTAACTCTTCCGGCTGCCCTAACCGCTCTACATTCAAAAACAAAATCCCCATTATCAGTGTCAGCAACAAGCCAACAAGCAGATTTGCCAGCAGGCTACAGCGTAAAGCCTGACCAACAGGTGCGAATTTCTTATTTCCATATAGACTTCCTATAATGGGGGTCAATCCATAGGAAAAACCTGTACTGAAAATAATAGCCAGGTTAAATACATTATTTACAAAAGAGGCAGCTCCCAATTCGCTGGTGCTATGATGACCGATCATCAGCGTGTCAGCAAATCCAAGGATAATAACTCCCAGCTGTCCGATGACGATGGGCAATCCCAGGAGAAACAACGCTTTGTAATGCCCCTTGTAGGTTTCATAGAAGTTTCTTAATCTCATGAAAGTAGTGATTAGTGATAAGTGATGAGTAGTTAGTGATGAGTGATAAGTGAGTAGAAAAAAGTATGGATATTAAAGGAACCTATAGCGCAGCCCGCTAATCACTCATCACTACTCACTTATCACTAACTCACTACTCACTACTTACAATTTTTAATACCACTCCGTTCGCCTTGTCAAAAGCTGTTTGTGCTACAGTTTGTAATTGTCCGGCAGTCACAGCCCGATAACGCTCTACCTCTTTTTCCATATCTTCAGCCGCTCCATTCAGCTCGAACCAGGCAAGATTAGTAGCGACATTCAGATAATTGATATTACCGAATATCTGAGTAGACTCAAATTTATTCTTTACCTTTTCCAGCTCTTGTGCAGCGATCGCTTCATTCTGTAAGATCTTTAACTCTTCACGCACAGCAGCTTCTGCCTCTTCCAAGGACACACCCGCCGAAGGTTTACCGGATATGTGAAACAATCCGGCATCTATCGAGCCCGAAATAGATGCGTCAATACTAGAAAACAACTGCTTCTCCTGTACCAGATGTTGATTCAGACGACTGGAACGGCCATTACTCAGAATATCCGACAATATATCAAATGCATAATAGTCAGGATGAGCGCGCTCACACATATGAAATGCCATAAAGAGTGCATCGAGGGGAACATTGCGTTCTACTGTTAAACGGCGCTCTTCTGTTTGTACAGGTTCCTGCGGCAATCGGCGTACCGGAACATCCCTACGCGGAATAGTTCCAAACCACTTCTCTGTAAGGGCCACTGCCTCTTCAAAGGAGATATTCCCGGTAACGGCAAGCACTGCATTATTAGGCGCATAGAATCGGAAAAAGAAATCTTTCACCTCATCCAATGTAGCATTAGCTATGTGCGACAACTCTTTACCGATAGTAGGCCATTGATAAGGATGCTCTTTATAGGCAAGAGGACGCAACAGATGCCCCACATCGCCGTAAGGCTGATTGAGACAACGTTGTTTAAATTCCTCCATTACCACTCCCCGCTGAACTTCCAGACTACGTTCATTGAAATCAAGACTCAACATGCGGTCAGATTCCAACCAGAAACCTATTTCTACATTCTGGCGGGGAACGGTAAGATAATAATTAGTGATGTCATTATTTGTCCAGGCATTATTTTCTCCGCCGGCAAGTTGAAGCGGAGCATCATAATCGGGGATATTCACTGAACCACCAAACATAAGATGCTCAAAAAGATGAGCAAACCCTGTATGTTCGGGATGTTCGTCCCTTGCTCCTACATTATATAATATATCAAGAGCTACCATCTGGGTACTATCATCCTGTGAATGGACCAGCCTCAGCCCATTGGCTAAAATATGCCTGTTTATCTTTAACATCTTAATCTAATACAGATACTTTAATAATTTTCACATCATCTTCCGGACGGTCACTACGATCAGTCTTCACATTCTGTATCTTGTCTACAATATCCATACCGTCAACGACTTCACCAAACACAGTGTATTCACCATCCAGATGAGGAGTACCACCTACAGTAGTATAAGCTTCTATCTGTTCTTTAGTAAAATGAAATTCCGGCTGCTTAGCAGCTTCTTCCTGAGCCTGTGCAAACAGTTTTTCCTGCAAATCATACAATCCATCCTCATCATTGGCTTTACGCATCTTATAAATCTCTTTCATATGTTTCTGCGCCAATGCATTAAAAATATTAGTCAGTTTGTTTTCGTTCATCTGTTGCTCCATACCCAGTAAAGTAGAATCATTGTAAACCTTTCCGGTTACAATATAGAACTGACAACCGGACGACTCCTTATTCGGATTTACATTGTCCCCTTGACGAGCTGCTGATAAAGCACCTTTCTTATGGAAATATTTCGGATAAACAAACTCAGCCGGAATGGTATACCCAACATCACCGGCACCCAGCATTTTACCTTTCGGAGCATTCTTTGAATCCGGGTCACCGGCCTGCACCATAAAATCTTTGATCACACGGTGAAACAGTGTACCGTTGTACATACCTTCTTTAGCCAGTTTAATAAAATTATCTCTGTGTTTCGGAGTCTCATTGTAAAGTTTCACCTTAATATCTCCAAGCGAAGTTTCAATCTTCAACATTGTTTCTTTCTGATTTTCCATATCTACATTTTTCTTTTGACCTGGTTTACAAGAAGCTACAGCTCCACAAACCAATATTGTTAATAGTATCAATAAATTCCTTTTCATAACGCTTTCAATTAATTTAAGTTTGCAAATATACGATTTTCGTATAAAACCTCTTACCTTTGTAACTCACAAAATGGCTAAAGATAATATCATGAAATCCATATTAATAGTTGAAGATGATATAACCTTCGGCATGATGCTGAAAACCTGGTTAGGGAAAAAAGGATTTGAGGTGGACTCGGCAAGTAACATTGCCCGGGCAAAGAGATGTATCGAAGCACAAATGCCCGACTTAATTCTCTCCGATCTCCGTCTTCCCGATCAGGACGGCATCCATTTATTAAAATGGATGAATGAACAGCATATGGATATCCCATTGATTATCATGACCGGATATGCAGATATACAGTCGGCAGTTCAGGCCATCAAACTGGGTGCACGAGACTATATAGCCAAACCGGTAAACCCGGAAGAACTTCTCAAAAAAATGTCCGAAGCCTTACAAGGCAAAGAAAACGGAAAACCGGTATCCGACAAACAACCATCTGCTCAAAAACAGCACTCAGTTACTTCTGACAAAAGGCATGCTTACCTGGAAGGTGAAAGTGATGCCGCCAAACAATTATATAATTATGTGGGGCTGGTGGCACCAACCAATATGTCTGTCCTTATTAATGGTGCCAGCGGAACGGGAAAGGAGTATATAGCCCATCGTATCCATCAACTCAGTAAACGAGCTGATAAACCTTTTATAGCCATTGACTGCGGTTCCATTCCCAAAGAACTGGCGGCTTCGGAGTTTTTTGGTCATATAAAAGGTTCTTTTACCGGTGCACTAACAGACAAGACCGGTGCTTTCGTAGCCGCCAATGGCGGTACAATTTTCCTTGATGAGATAGGAAACCTCAGCTACGAGGTACAGATACAGTTGCTTCGTGCTCTTCAAGAACGCAGAATACGCCCATTAGGATCGACACAGGAAATTACAGTAGATATCCGCCTCGTTTCTGCCACCAATGAAAATCTGGAATCCGCAATAGAAAAAGGAACTTTCCGCCAGGACCTATACCATCGTATCAATGAGTTTACGTTGCGAATGCCAACTCTTAAAGAACGTGGAGAAGATATTTTATTATTCGCCAATTTCTTTCTCGATCAGGCCAACCGGGAATTAGATAAACAACTGATCGGATTCGATGCCAAAGCCTCACGCATGTTACTCGATTATCATTGGCCGGGTAATTTACGGCAGATGAAAAATATTATCAAGCGGGCAACCTTACTTGCACAAGGTAGTTTCATTACTCCTGTTGAGTTAGGTGCAGATTTACTTGAAATGCCTTCTGCTCCGTCTAATATTTCTTTAAAGAATGAAGAAACAGAAAAAGAACATATCCTCGAAGCACTAAGACAGACAGGTAATAACAAAAGTAAAGCAGCACAATTGCTGGACATTGACAGAAAAACACTCTATAACAAACTAAAACTTTACGGGATCGATTTATAACAAAAAGGTGTGGATTATTTCTACACCTTTTTTCTACACCCTCCACACATTTCCACACTTCTCTACACGCGTCAAAAAGCGGAATAAACAGATAAACTCCTATATACAAGACATTTACAAGAACACATGTATTTTTTGGCACGTCCTTTGAACTTATATAACCGTAAGCGTTCAGCAACAAAGCCCAACGATACAAATAACTTAAAAATATATAGTCATGAAAAAATTAGTATTAATAGTAGCAATGTTTATGTTTGTTTGTGGTGGTTCAATCTTTGCAATGGCTCAGGATCCTGTTAAAACTCAGCCCGCAACTGAAAAAACAGAAAGCACAGAGGAAACAACAACTTCTGAGCCTGCAAAGGAAGAACCTAAAGCTGAAGAGCCCAAAGCAGAAGAACCGGCCCAAAATGCTCCGGCTACTGACGCCCCCGCTTCAACAGAAACTCCTGCTCAGTCTGCTGAATAATAGTAAGCACACTATCCTAAAAAGCCATCCCTGCTTCGTCTATTCCGGGGGTGGCTTTTTTGTATACCCAAAGTATACACTCTTTATACACCAAAGTATACTTGCTTAGGATACTGTATATCATCATTATACACAGCATAAAGCCCTATATCTGCTACAAAAACACCCGGATGTTCTGACAGAAAACACCCGGATGTTCTACATCAAAACATCCGGGTGTTTTCAGCAAGAACATGGGGATGTTTTTACTATTAAACCCTTGAATTATCTCTGGTTGAAAGCTATTACTTTGCTACCCGAAAGTGTACTGTTAATAATAAGATAAAGGTAGCAATCTATTGAAGGGATCCATACAAACGATTATCAGAACATCTCAAACCCATTCCACAAACTTCCTGCAGGAACAGGAGCATCCAACTCTATCAATTCCTTAGACACAGGATGTACAAATTGCACATGCCGTGCATGCAGACAAATACTACCATCGGGATTGGAACGTGGCGAACCATATTTCAAATCCCCCTTTATGGGACACCCCATCTTAGCAAGCTGGCAACGGATCTGATGATGGCGTCCGGTTTTAAGATCAACCTCCAGAAGAAAATAATTCTGTGACTGGCCTATAAGCCGATAGTGAAGAATCGCCTTCTTACTATTAGGTACTTCCTTATCATAAGCGTAGCTCTTATTCTGCTTCTCATTGCGCACCAGATAATGAACTAATTCTCCTTCCGGTTCCTTCGGAGCATCTTTCACAATGGCCCAATAAGTTTTCTTCACTTCACTGTTTTTGAACATTTCATTCAAACGGGGAAGTGCCTTACTGGTCTTGGCGAAAATAACAAGACCGCTTACGGGGCGGTCCAGCCGGTGAGTAACACCGATGAAGACATTGCCGGGTTTTGCATATTTTTCTTTCAAATACTGCTTTACAGTTTCGGAAAGAGGCGTATCACCCGTTTTATCTCCCTGAACGATCTCGGAAGCGGTCTTATTGACTACTATAATGTGATTGTCTTCGTATATGACGGTCATACCGAAGAATTACATATTCATACCACCATCTACCTGAATCACCTGACCAGATACATAAGCAGACATATCAGAAGCCAGGAATGTAGCAATGTTAGCCACATCTTCGGGCGTACCACCACGGCGCAAAGGAATCTTCTTTGCCCATTCTGTCTTTACCTCTTCAGACAAAGCAGCAGTCATGTCTGTAATAATAAAGCCCGGAGCAATGGCATTGGCACGGATGCCGCGAGAGCCCAATTCCTGTGCAATAGATTTAGCCAAACCAATCATACCTGCTTTTGAAGCAGAATAATTAGCCTGTCCTGCATTTCCGTGAACACCCACTACAGAAGCCATATTGATAATGCTGCCAGCTTTCTGACGCATCATAATCGGTGTACAGGCATGGATAAAGTTGAATGCAGATTTCA
>OOAF01001601.1_pt1 | contig 17693 bp, 6 predicted proteins | sample 1671251 | NCBI WGS metagenome assembly OOAF01 (sample SAMN06348137, study PRJEB24527) | human gut metagenome | biome: human gut; feature: ankylosing spondylitis patient; material: feces | host: Homo sapiens | place: China | collected 2015-10 | reverse complement strand
CCGGAAGTCGGAAAAAATGTAAAAAATGAAAAGCCGATGAGAATACAGGATAAAAATATAGGAAAATATAGAGAGAAAAGTGAAAATTAAGGATTGTCGGAAAACTTAATTTATTGTATAATATTCGATTGAGAAAATGAAATGAGAACATGGGACAATACAGGAGGAAGAAAGATGGCAAAAAGAAATGATATCCACAAGGTACTTATCATCGGCTCCGGCCCGATCATTATCGGACAGGCTTGTGAATTCGATTATTCCGGAACACAGGCTTGTAAAGCACTTAGAAACCTTGGGTATGAAATTGTATTAGTGAATTCTAATCCGGCTACGATTATGACAGATCCGGATGTTGCTGACGTTACTTATATTGAACCTTTGAATGTTGACAGAATAGAACAAATCATAAAAAAAGAAAGACCTGATGCATTACTGCCGAATCTCGGTGGACAGTCCGGTCTTAATTTATGCTCAGAACTGGCGCAGGCGGGCGTTTTGGAGAAATATAACGTAGAAGTTATCGGCGTACAGGTCGATGCGATCGAGCGAGGAGAAGACAGAATCGAATTTAAGCACACGATGGATCAGCTCGGTATAGAGATGGCTCGAAGCGAGGTTGCATATTCTGTAGACGAGGCTCTTGCGATTGCGGAGAAGCTTGGATATCCGGTAGTTCTTCGTCCTGCTTATACGATGGGCGGCGCAGGCGGCGGTCTTGTATATAATGTAGATGAATTGAAAACAGTATGCGCCAGAGGTCTTCAGGCAAGTCTTGTAGGTCAGGTTCTTGTAGAAGAATCTATCTTGGGATGGGAAGAGCTGGAACTTGAAGTTGTCCGCGACGCAGAGGGCAATATGATCACTGTATGCTTTATCGAAAATATCGATCCGCTCGGCGTTCATACAGGAGATTCTTTCTGCTCCGCTCCGATGCTTACGATCTCAGAAGAAGTTCAGCAGCGTCTGCAGGAAAAATCTCATAAAGTAGTAGATTCTGTTAAGGTGATCGGCGGCTGTAACGTACAGTGGGCGCATGATCCGAAGACAGACAGAGATATCATTATCGAGATCAACCCGAGAACGTCTCGTTCTTCGGCGCTTGCATCGAAAGCGACAGGATTCCCGATCGCGCTTGTATCCGCAATGCTTGCGACAGGCATGACGCTGAAAGATATTCCGTGCGGAAAGTACGGTACATTGGATAAATACGTTCCTGACGGAGATTATGTTGTGATCAAGTTCGCGCGCTGGGCATTTGAGAAATTCAAAGGTGTGGAAGACAAGCTTGGAACACAGATGCGTGCGGTAGGCGAAGTAATGAGCATCGGTAAGAACTTCAAAGAAGCGTTCCAGAAAGCGATTCGTTCTTTGGAGACAGGAAGATACGGACTCGGTCATGCGAAAGATTTTGACGGAAAAACAAAAGAAGAGCTTCTCAAGAGTTTGCGGTATGCGACAAGCGAGCGTTACTTTGTTATCTACGAAGCGCTGAGAAAAGGAGCTTCTGTAGAAGAGATCCATGAACTGACAAAAGTAAAACACTATTTCCTTGAGCAGATGAAAGAGCTGGTGGAAGAGGAAGAGGCTCTGCTTGCGTTTAAGGGAGGTTTGCCGGAAGACAATGCTCTTATCGCGGCGAAAAAAGACGGATTCTCTGATAAATATTTAAGCCAGATTCTTGAAGTGGATGAGGATGAGATCCGCAATAAGAGAATCAGCCTCGGCGTTGAGGAAACGTGGGAAGGCGTTCATGTAAGCGGAACGCAGGACAGAGCATATTACTATTCGACATATAACGGAACGGACAAAAACCCGATCAGTGAAGAGAAACCGAAGATCATGATCTTAGGCGGGGGACCGAACCGTATCGGACAGGGAATCGAGTTTGACTATTGCTGTGTACATGCGTCTCTTGCTTTGAAAAAGCTTGGTTTCGAGACGATCATTGTCAACTGTAACCCTGAAACGGTATCTACAGACTATGACACATCTGATAAACTGTATTTTGAGCCGCTTACACTGGAAGACGTACTGAGCATTTATAAGAAGGAAAAACCGGTCGGAGTGATCGCGCAGTTCGGAGGACAGACTCCGCTGAACCTTGCGGCAGATCTGGAAAGAAACGGCGTGAAGATCTTAGGTACGGCTCCGTCTGTTATCGATCTGGCGGAAGACCGCGATCTGTTCCGTGAAATGATGGATAAGCTTGAGATTCCGATGCCTGAGTCGGGAATGGCTGTTACGGTGGACGATGCTCTTGAAATTGCCGAGAAGATCGGTTATCCGGTTATGGTGCGTCCGTCTTATGTACTTGGCGGCCGTGGCATGGAAGTTGTATATGATGCGGAAAGCATGGTAGGATATATGAAAGCAGCAGTCGGTGTGACACCTGACCGTCCGATTTTGATCGACCGTTTCCTCGGACATGCAACAGAATGTGAAGCAGACGCGATCAGCGACGGCACACATGCGTTTGTTCCGGCGGTTATGGAACATATCGAGCTTGCGGGAGTACATTCCGGAGATTCGGCATGTATTATTCCTTCTAAAAATATTTCGGAAGAAAATGTAAAGACGATCAAAGAATATACGAGAAAAATCGCAGAAGAGATGCATGTGAAAGGTCTTATGAACATGCAGTATGCGATCGAAAACGGAAAAGTGTACGTATTGGAGGCGAACCCTCGTGCGTCAAGAACAGTGCCGCTTGTATCGAAAGTATGTAATATCCGCATGGTTCCGCTTGCCATCGACATTGTGACAAGTGAACTGACAGGAAGACCTTCACCGGTTCCGGCGTTAAAAGAGCAGAACATTCCGTACTACGGAGTAAAAGAAGCGGTATTCCCGTTCAATATGTTCCCGGAAGTAGACCCGCTGCTCGGACCGGAGATGAGATCGACCGGAGAAGTGCTCGGATTGTCCAAATCTTTCGGCGAAGCATTTTATAAGGCTCAGGAAGCAACACAGACAAAGCTTCCGCTTGAAGGTACGGTGCTGATCTCTGTAAGCAATCGTGATAAGCCGGAAGTTGTGGAAGTTGCGGCTGATTTTGCAAAAGCGGGATTCAAGATCATTGCGTCAGACCATACTTGCAGCCTGCTTAAAGAGAACGGAATCGAAGCAGAGAAGATCAATAAGCTTCAGGAAGGCCGTCCGAATATGCTTGATGTGATCACGAACGGAAAAGTTGACATGATCGTGAATACACCGTCAGGAAAAGAAAGTAAGAATGACGACAGCTATTTGAGAAAAGCTGCGATCAAAAAGAAAGTTCCGTATATGACGACAATGGCTGCTGCGAAAGCTGCCGCAAACGGAATTCTTGCAGTGAAGAAACATGGAAGCAAAGAAGTGAAATCACTTCAGGAAATTCACGGAGAAATTACGGACAAAGAATAGTATGATTCATTAATATAAGACAGGTTTTATGAAGATGCCGGCCGCATTTGCGGTTAGGCATCTTTTGTATAAAATGAAAGATATTTTCCTTTGGCAAATCAATCAGATGGTGTATATGTGAAAAAATCAATAAAAATAAAGCTAAAATAGCCATATTATACAAAAAGCATAGATAAAAAGAAAAAAATACAAAAGAAGTGATAAAAAGTGTAAATATTATTGGGGGGGGGGTAATGCTATCATTTATAAGATGATGGGAGTAATGTGGTGAGCACATTCGTACATTACATTTTAAAAAGAAGGAGAGAAGTTTATGAAAAAGAGAATGTTCCATAAGGGAATGGCTGCGGTTCTCGCGGTATCGCTGACAACCGGCGGGGCTCTTCCGTTTATGGCTCAGACGGTTCATGCAGAAGACACTGCGGCAGAGCAGGGGCAGACGCCTGAGAAAAAGAGCGGTACTGTAACTCTTGAGAAGAAGAACGATGGTACGTATGTCTTCGGAAACGAATATCTGAAAAGAACGTTCAGTTTGAGCGCAGACAAAGTATTGTCAACAAAAGAGATTACAAACTATCGTACCGGAACTCCGACTGTGTTCACACCGCAGGCGGGCAGTGAAGAGTTTATAATCAACACGCTTGACAATAATTCCGAAGGGGAAGACAGCGGATTCGTAGCGCCTAAGAAAAAGTTGGAGACGACAGGTTGGAAGGCAACGGCGGACAGCGTTGCAGAGAATGAAGCGCCGAATGGCGGAGCAGACAAGATGTTCGACGGTGATAATAATACATATTATCATTCTAAATATGGGGATGGCGTGGATGCAGCGGTGAAAGAGTATCCGCATAATATTTATGTCGATTTTGGTTCGCAGAAGTCGTTCCAGTCTCTTCGCTATCAGCAGAGAGTGGATCAAAATGGAACTCCCACAGTGAGCGGGCATGTGAAAGGTTATAAGATTTATACCGGGGATAGCATCGATGCTCTGAAAACAACAGACGGTGCAAAACTGGTTGGTCAAGGTTCTTTTGAAAATAAAAAAGAAACATATGTGAACTTGGACGAAAAAGTGACAGCGCAGTATGTTCGTATTGAGTTTGTTGATTGTTATGAACCGTCAGCTGCAAATGTAAGCAAAGACGTAGCCTGCTGTTCGGAATTTGACTTTTTTGAAGATACAGCGACGTTCCCTGTAGTGGATAACGCGACACAGCTTAAGACGAGCGAAATGAAAGTGCAGGGCGAACCTCAACTGACAGAAAAGGACGGAGTGAAAACGCTGACGTTTACGTTTGAGCCGAAGAGAGTAAGAGGTGTAGATTACACGATCAAAGAAGTGATCACGATGAAAGACGGAGATTCTTTCATGAGAAAACACCTCGATATTTCTGTTGGGGAAGGGCAGGCAGAAAAAGCGAAGATCGATTATATCGATCTGGAAAATATGAACATCGCACAGACTGATCTGAAACAGAATGAATACTGGACGATCAGTGACACTATGGCGGACAATCCTGACATGGGCGGAATGAAAGGCGATTATCTGGAGCTTGGACAGCCGTACTATGTAGGTGCGATGTACTGGGGATGTGAGTTCCCGGAGACAGAGAACAAAATTAAAGGTTCTAATTCCTTTATCCGTTACTACTATGGAAAATCATTGAAATCCGATGATAAGTTTGAGTATAACGAAGGAAACGAAAACGGAAAGATGACGACGTGGGACGCTGTCGTAGGAGCTGCCCGAAGCAGAGATTACAGCGTGACACAGAGCGATTTCTATGAATATATCGAGACGATCGCAATAGATACGGAGTTCCGTCAGCAGTACAACTCATGGTACGACAACATGAAGGAGATCACGGACGAGATTATTCAGAAGAGTTTCTTCGAGATTGAGAAAGGATTCACACAGTACGGGATAGCTCCTCTTGATTCTTATGTTGTAGACGATGGATGGACGAATTACAGCTCCTTCTGGGATTTTAATAATAAGTTTCCGAATGAGCTTTACAACTCCAGTCTGCAGGTGAATCAGCTTGCGTCCAACTTCGGACTGTGGCTTGGACCAAGAGGCGGATATGGAACAGAAAGAACGATTGCGAATTGGATTGCAAGTAATGGTTTGGGTTCTGTAAATAATCAATCGGGTGGAGATATTAATATTTCTGATGCGAGATATCTGACGAAATTGAATAAAGATGTTTTCTGCGAGTATCAGGATAAGTTTGATATCAACTACTGGAAACTGGATGGAATGCTCTTAAATCCATCGACAGAGCAGTCCGAATATTATGTGACAGGTAATCCGCTTTATACGATTTCAGAGACATACGAGAGATGGACGGATATTTTTGAAGATATGCGTGACAACAGAGCGGGAAAAGACCTTTGGCTTAATATGACTTCTTACACAAACCCGAGTCCGTGGCACGTTCAGTGGGTGAACAGCGTATGGATGCAGAATACGGGAGATACAGGTTATACGGATAGCTTTAATGCAACGGATGAAGAAGCGATGCTTACATACCGTGACAACGCTTATTATAACTTCTTAAATGAAAGAGAGTGGCAGCTTCCGAACAAATATTTTTATAACCATGACCCGGTTTACGGATTGACTGCAAACGATGCTTATCATAGACCGGATATCAAATATACAGATGATGAGATGAGAAATCACCTGTATATGCTCGGAACGAGAGGAACGGCATTCTGGGAGTATTATTATAGTTACTCCATGTTTGATGACAATAAATGGCAGATCAACGCGGAAGCGGCAAAATGGATCGAAGACAATTTCGACATTCTTCAGAAATCACAGATGTTCGGCGGAAAACCGAATGACGGAAATGTTTACGGATATTCCTGCTGGAACGGAAAAGAGGGAATTCTCTCGATCAGAAATCCGAAGAATGAAGCACAAAGTTATAAAGTAACTTATGACAGACTGATCGGCGTCGGAGAAGATCTCGGAACTGTTTACGGAAAGGTTGTCGTAGGAGATCAGAGACACCAGACAGATGAACCGCTTACATATGGCAAGGAAGTGACATACACGCTTAATCCGAAGGAAGTTTTGATCCTGCAGTTTGGTGAGAAAGATGAAACTCCTGCGAAAATCCTTTCTGTAGAAGGAAACGGAAAAGAAGCAGAAGTTGAATTTGACGAGACGATCCGTACGCCGGAAGCGGGAATGTTTAAGGTAGACGGATACGAAGTGACAAAGGCAGAATTGAAAGCCGACAGACGTACAGTGAAACTGACTTTGGATAAGGAACTGAAAGATGCCCGGACAGTGAGCGTAAGTGTAGACGGCGTGAAAGATACTGTCGGAAATACTTCAAAAGTAAGCGCGCAGAATGATGCGTTTAAAGACGGCATCATAACAGGAGTGATCAGCGATGATCTGAAAGACGGAGCTGTATCGACAAAAGCGAAATACTCTGTCGACGGACACGGCGGATTTACTGTAACAGGTAAGATCAAGACAGATTCAAAAGACGTGGTACTTGCAGAGCAGAAAGGCGCTTATAAAGTCGGCATTGACGGCGAAGGATATCTGACGTTTGAGTTTAACAATATGAAGATCACATCGAAATATGATCAGAAGACGGTTGATAAAGCAAACGACAGCTACACAAGCGAGACGAAAGGAATTGCGGCTGACGGTAAAGAGCATCAATTCTCTGCTGTAAAAGAAATTAACGGAATGATCAAACTTTACCTTGACGGAAAAGTGGTTGCTTCAACATACAGCGAAGATAAAGCAAATCCGGAGATCGCAAAAGGCGAAACGATATTTGCGCAGGGTCTGACAAAAGACGAAGTTTCTTATATTACAGTTCTCGACAGATCGCTTGCATATGATGAAGTGAAAGATCTGATCGATACAGAAGATAATGTTGTTCTTGCAAAGAACAATCCGAAAGTAAAAGTTACCGCTTATGATGCAACTGCTAATACGGCAGTGGCAGAGAAACCGGACAGACCGTTTAATATGGTAAACGACGGCGTGAAGAGTACGGCGAATTATCTGGAGCTGACAGATACGAGCGACAGCCAGAACCATTCCCGTTACGTGCAGTTCGATCTCGGAGACGAGTATGATCTGACGAAGATCCATATGACAAGATACTGGGATGGCTCAAGAAAATACGGACCGACAGTGATCCAGTTAAGTACAGACGAGAACTTTGCGGCAGACAAAACGACAACGGTATATAACTCCGATAAAGACAATGTACATAAACAGGGCGCGGGCAAAGATGAGTTTTATGTCGAGACGGCAGCAGGAAAAGAGATGTGGAACGCAGAAAACAGTGAACCTGTAACAGCTCGCTACATCCGTGTCTATGTAAACGGAAGAGAAAATAATCAGGGTACGTCTGATCATATCGTCGAGTTCGAGGCTTACGGTGCGAAAGACGGCGGAGCGATCATCCGTCCGGACAGACCGGAAGAGCCGGAGAAACCGGTACTTACAGGCGTGACAGCGTCAGTTGAAAAGGCAGAACTGAAAGTCGGCGAGACAACAAAGGCAACAGCAACGATCATGCCGGAAGGTGCAGAAGGCGTAGAGCTTGCATGGACGTCTTCCGATGATAAGATTGCAACAGTAGATAAGGACGGAAACGTTAAGGCGGTTGCAGAAGGAACGGCAACGCTGACTGTAACGGCGACACAGGGAAGCGGAGACGGCGCGGTAACAAAAACAGCTACTGTGGATGTAACGGTAATAAAAGACGGCGGAACAGATCCGGAACCGGAGAAACCGGTGGTACTTACAGGCGTGAAAGCGTCAGTTAAGAAAGCAGATCTGAAAGTCGGCGAGACAACAAAGGCAACAGCGAAGATCACACCGGAAAAGGCAGAAAATGTAACATTTGCATGGGCTTCTTCCGATAAAAAAGTTGCAACGGTAGATGCTGACGGCAATGTAAAGGCAGTCGGTAAAGGAACAGCGAAGCTGACAGTGACAGCGACACAGGGAAGCGGAGCGGACGCAGTGAAAGTAACTGACACTGTGAAAGTAACGGTTACAAAAGACGGCGGTCAGACACCGCAGGAGGATGGAAAGACACCTCCGAAGACAGGAGACGAAACAGCGCCGTTCTTCCCGTTTGTACTTGCACTTGCGGCAGGCGCAGTGGTCATGATCACGAGAAAAAAGAACGGATAAACAAAGATACGCAGAAAAGATCAAAATAAAAAATTGATACTTAAAAAGGATTGCCGTGTGAGCGGCGATCCTTTTCTGCATTATCGGATATTCCGGTTTCTGATCGCACAGAACCTTCAGGGAGGACGTCTGCGCCGCAGCAGGCAAGTTTACAGCTTTACGGCGTGTGGAAAGGAAACGTATATAAAAATGTTAGAATGGAAAAAACGGTTCGCTTTGTGATAAAATGATAGAAGAAAACAACTTCGGATCATTGAAATGGGAAAACGCAGAAGGAATATAATGAAAAGTATTATGAGGAAATGCTGTCGGTCGTTCGGGAATACAAGGATTACAGCGTGCTTGGGCATATGGATCTGATCGCCCGTTATGATGAAAAGGGCGTCTATCCGTTTGAAAAGATCAAACCGATCGTCGAAGAGATTTTGCAAGTTGTCATAGCGGATGGGAAAGGTCTGGAAGTGAATACATCGTCATATCGGTACGGCCTTTCTGACACGACGCCTTCTGCGGAAATTTTAAAACGGTACAGAGAGCTTGGCGGAAAGATCGTCACAATAGGGAGCGACAGTCATAAACCGGAACACTTGGGCGCTTATATAGAAGAAACGAAGGAAATGCTGAGAAAAGCAGGTTATACGCAGTTTTGTACTTATGAAAGAATGTCTCCGGTTTTTCATGATCTATAACAACGTTTTTGCTATATAAACTGCAAAGAAAGCGGAGAGAAAAGAGATAATTGTGCAGTATAAACAAAATAAAGAAAATAGAATAAACATATTGCACAAAAGAAGTCCGGGCAATAGGCGAAAACTATCATAAATTACAAATCGGTTGCTAAAAAGTGCAAATAACTGAAATGTAAAGTGCGATATCATAAGAAAATAGGAATAGTGGGCAACTATAGTAACTAGAAAAAGAGGGAAATGTATGAGAAAGAGAATGAAAACAGTAAGAGGCTTGTGGGCAGGTCTGCTTGCGGCGGCAGTTGTACTTACATCGGCTGCACCGTCGGCGTTGACCGTACAGGCAGAGGAAGCTGACGCAGTGCAGACTGCAGAAGTTTCAGGGGTGGAATATCAGATCTACCCGACTCCCCATGAGATGACTTATCAGGATGGGGGATTCGACATCGGAGAAGTGAATATTGTTTACGAAAACGGTGTTGATGATGTGACAAAGAATCGAATGACAGAAGTTCTTTCGATCAAAGGCAAGAGTGAGAGCGCTGCTGTTACCAATGCAAAAGTTGACGGCAAGACGAATATCCTTGCAGGTATCTACGGCTCCGACGGATATGTAGATAAATATGTGAAGGAGCATTACACAGTAGATAAATCTTTGTTTGACCATCACGGTTCCTATTTCCTCGCATCTAATAAGGGTGAGATCGTAATCCTCGGATTAGATACAGATGCGGTATTTTACGGCATCACATCTTTGAAGCATATCTTCAATCAGATGGACGGAACTACGATCCGCAACTTTGAGATGAGAGATTATGCAGATGTAAATATCCGTGGATTTATCGAAGGATATTACGGACTTCCGTGGTCGAATGAGGACAGAATGTCTCTTATGAGATTCGGCGGAGATTATAAGATGACGTCTTATATCTTTGCTCCGAAAGACGATGAGTATCACAAAGGAAAATGGCGTGATTTATATCCGGAAGAAGAACTGGCAAAGATCAAGGAAATGGTAAAAGTCGGAAACGATTCTAAGTGCCGTTTCGTTTGGACAGCCCACCCGTTTATGGGAGGATTTAATCAGGCGCAGGCAGATCAGGAGATTCAGGCGCTTCTGCGCAAATTTGATCAGTTGTACGATGCAGGCGTGCGTCAGTTCGGAGTACTCGGCGACGACGTCGGAAGCCTTCCGAGAACGATCGTGATCAACATGATGACAAAAGTATCCGAGTGGGCAAAAAAGAAAGGCGATGTATATGACACAGTATTCTGTCCGGCAGGATATAACCATTCATGGCAGTCAGGCGGTACAGGCGGCAATTATGCAGAGCTGAACGAGTATGACAAAGGATTCCCGGAAGATATCAAGATCTTCTGGACAGGAGAAGCAGTATGTAAACCGATCGAGCAGGTAACGCTTGATCACTTCAGAACTCATAGAACGACAGACGGTCAGAAACGTCGTGCCCCGCTATTCTGGCTCAACTGGCCTGTAAACGACATTAATCACGGACGTCTTATGATGGGTAAAGGTGTGCAGCTTAAAACAGATGTAAATCCGGAAGATCTTGCGGGAGCGGTGACAAACCCGATGCAGGAATCAGAAGTATCGAAACCGGCGATCTTCGCAGTTGCGGATTATAGCTGGAATATCGCAGGATTTAATATGGATAAGAGCTGGGCGGATTCATTTGCGTATATTGATGAAAATGCATCTGAAGAGCTTCATACACTTGCGAAACATATGTCTAACCCGGAACCGAACGGACATGGACTTGTATTGCCGGAGTCAGAAGAAATTCAGGGTCTGATCAATACTTATAAAACACAGCTTGCAGCAGGAAACGTAGAAGAAGCAACAACAACGCAGCTTGTGGCAGAGATGACAACAATCATTGAAGCTTGCGACGGTTTCCATGCAAAGAGCAAAAACGAGGCAATGAAAGCGGAAATCCTTCCGTTTACAAACTCTTTGAAAGATCTCTGTACGGCAATCCGTTCTTTTGCACAGGCACAGGATGCAATGCAGAAAAATGATATGCAGAGCGCGTTTGATCTGTATATGGCAGGTTCGGGAAGTTATGCGACCTCCCAGACATATACAAAAGAGATGTACAATGCGTCTCCGGCAGTTGTAACTCCGGGATCGACCCATTTGATCCCTCTGGCAAAAACATTGGAAGCGGCATTGTCAGATCCGATGAACGATTATGTGGCAGGCGATGTTGAAAGACCGTTGAAAATTACGGCAGAGGCAAGCTTTCAGACATGGCAGAGCGGAAAACCGGCAGATATTATTGACGGCAACAGCGGTACGTATGCATGGTACAACGGAGCAGAAGGTGTCGGACAGTATTATCAGGTGAACTTCAGCAAACCGACGACTATTTACGGCGTACATATCGAAAACGGCGCAGGAAAAGAGAAACCGGACGATACATTCGGATACGCAAAACTGAAATATCAGGCAGAAGGTTCTGATGAGTGGAAAGAATTAGAAAACGGAAAAGAATACGGACCATATGCTGCGAAAGTTGATGTGGCAGGACTTGAAATCGAGAACGTTACGGCAGTTCGTTATGAGTGCTCGAGAGTGGGAGGATCTGGTAAATGGCCTTCTATGCGTGAGTTTAAAGTAGACTTGCAGCCCGGAGCGGCAGATACGTTTACAAAAGAAGTGATCCGTACAACAGAAGGTTGGACTGTTTACAATAATGGAAACGAAAATAATGCAATCGACGGTGATGAAGGCACAAGCGTACATTACAATGTAAGACAGGGAGATCCTACAAACGGTGACTCTATGATCGCAGGTGATTATTTCGGAGTGAAGCTGTCCGAGAAGATCACACTTGGAAAGATCAAGATTGTCCAGGGTAATAATGATACACATGCAGATTATATGCAGAACTGTGATCTGGAGTGGTCGGTTGACGGTCAGAAATGGACAAAGATTGCAACATTTGAAAACAAACGCACGATAGAGATCGATGTATCTGACAAAGATATTCAGGCACAGTATGTTCGTATCAAGAATAATGCGACACAGAAAAACTGGTTTGCGATCAGAGAATTTGACGTTGACTCTAAAGTATGGTTTAACTCGAAAGTTTACACAAACGTAGACGCTTACAAAGAATACAGAGCAAATCTGTTGGATGAAAGCGCTGAAATCGAAGCTAAGAATGATATTACTTTAAAGAAAGATCAGTATATCGGCTTAAAATTAGACCGCATTCATGAGATTAAAGATATTCAGAAGAATCTTGAAAATGCAGACAAGCTTACCCTTGAAACATCTCTCAATGCATATGAGTGGACAACATATGATGCAAAGAAACCGGGAGATGCAAGATATATCAGACTGATCAACAAGACGAATGATGATGTGAAATTCAATTTGAAACAATTCGTTGTAAATACGGTAGAGTTCAAAGAAAAATCACTGCATTCAAAAAGCGGAAATTATACGATCACAGATCCTGAGAAAGCGTTCGACGGAAACAGAGCAACAGAGGCTGTTTATCAGACATCACAGAACGAAGGCGTTTGGTTCGTATACGATCTCGGACAGACAATCCACTTCGATAAGTTCAAAGCTGTCTGCGAGGATAGCGAGCATGACTATATCAGACATGGTAAATTCTCTGTATCTACAGACGGAGAGACATGGGAAGAAATCATGACTCTCGGTTCACAGGATGGACCAAATAACGGAGAAGCGAATGATACTGATGAGATCGGAGCGGTGCTTCCGAATCATGAAACTTCTTATAATACAAAAGAAGCAACAAACATTAACAAAGATGCACGTTACCTGAAATTCGAGGTAACAAGAACAAAAGTCGGTTCTGACAAGTGGGTTCGCTTCAGCGAGCTTGAGATCAATGACGGAGCGTATGTTCCGAGTGAAAACGATCCGACATATGAAAGCTCATGTCTCGATACACAAAACGGAAAATTCTCTTATATGTCAGATATGAATCTTGCGACATCATTTGTTCCGGCAGAAAAGAGCGGAAACCTTGTTTATCATGTATCAGAGAAGAATGACCGCAATAAGATTAAGATTGTTCAGAGAGCAGATTCGATTTCAAATGCAACTGTAAGTGTGAGAACATTAGCAGAAGCAGATACATGGAAACCTGTCGGAACACTGGGCAAGACAGTGAATGAGTTTGTTCTTCCGAATGAGACAGTGCTTCTTGATGTGAAAATTGAGTGGTCAGATGCTAAGGTCGGCATTATAGAGATGTTCCTTTCAAAAACAGATGCTCCGACACCGGAAGAGAAAGTTTGGACAGTGACACTTGACGGAAAAGAAGTAAAAGTAAAAGACGGAGAAAAACTGACAAAACCGGCAGACCCGACAAAAGAAGGATATAAATTCCTCGGATGGTTTGTAGGAGATAAGGAGTTTAACTTCGATACACCGATCACAGAAGAACTGAACGGTATTAAGATCGAAGCTCGTTTTGAGAAGATCGACACACCGACACCGGGTGAGAAAGAATGGACAGTGACACTTAACGGAAAAGAAGTCAAAGTAAAAGACGGAGAAAAACTGACAAAACCGGCAGACCCGACAAAAGAGGGATACAAATTCCTCGGATGGTTTGTGGGAGATAAGAAGTTTGACTTCGATACACCAATCACAAAAGAACTGAACGGTATTAAGATTGAGGCTCGTTTTGAGAAAATAAAAGATGAGCCACAGCAGCCGAACAAAGGCGGAGCAGTTCAGACAGGTGATACAACAAACATAGCGCTGTGGATTGCATGTCTTGGTATAGCAGGCGCTGCAGTTGCTGTAACTCTTAGATCACGCAGAAAACGTTCTTAATGAAACGGTTGTTTTGATTGACGAACGGTGATCAGTTATAAAAAGTAAAATACAGATTTTTCTGCCGGCGGGATTTATCCTGCCGGCAGTTTTGCAGTGTAGATTAAAGATAAAACAATAGAATATGGAACGTAAGAAATGTTTTCAAAAAAGCTATAAAAAATGAGCTTTAAAAAATCGTAAAAAACTGTAAAAAATTTTAGTAAAAAAATTGACAGAATAAGAAAAAAAGACTTGCAATTATAAAAGTTATATGATAATATTAAAAACGGTTCTGCTACAGAACTAGAAAACAATGGCCCCGTGGTCAAGCGGTTAAGACATCGCCCTTTCACGGCGGTAACACGGGTTCGATTCCCGTTGGAGTCACTGACTGTAAAGCTGATACTCAGCTGAGCATCAAAAGAGCTTATTCGCCGATGTGGCTCAATTGGCAGAGCAGCTGATTTGTAATCAGCAGGTTATCGGTTCGAGTCCGATCATCGGCTTTTTGGACCTTTAGCTCAGTTGGTTAGAGCAACCGGCTCATAACCGGTCGGTCCTGGGTTCGAGTCCCCGAAGGTCCACTAAAATCTACTATATATATGGCCTGGTGGCTCAGCTGGTTAGAGCGCCGCCCTGTCACGGCGGAGGTCGTGGGTTCGAACCCCATCCGGGTCGTTTTATTTGTAAATAATTTGTAGATTTGAATTTTGGGATCATAGCTCAGCTGGGAGAGCATCTGCCTTACAAGCAGAGGGTCATAGGTTCGAGCCCTATAGGTCCCATTTGATGAGTTTATCTCATTATGCCGGCGTGGCGGAACTGGCAGACGCGCAGGACTTAAAATCCTGTTGTAGAAATACAGTACCGGTTCGATTCCGGTCGCCGGCATTGTATCTGGTTTCAGATACAATGAATTGAATATGTGTGCGTAGCTCAGCTGGATAGAGCACTTGGCTACGGACCAAGGTGTCGGGAGTTCGAATCTTCTCGCGCACGTATGCAAAGAGACATGATAATATCATGTCTCTTTTTTTAGATAATTAAAAAAAGTTCTTGACGTATGCTCCTCTCTTGTGCTATCATATACGTTGCACTATTGTGGTGCAGTGGACTTAGTGCGCTTATTCGCAGGAGTCCGGTAACGTTATAAACAACGGGTTCTGCCCTTATGTTAATAAAAACGAGAGGTGAAACGTCAAATGGAGAAAAACAGAATACGACCAGTCAAAGCCGGTAAAGGCATGCGTATGAGTTACTCAAGACAGAAAGAGGTATTGGAAATGCCGAATCTGATAGAGGTCCAGAAAGACTCCTATCAGTGGTTTTTAAAAGAAGGCTTAAAAGAAGTTTTCGACGATATCTCCCCGATCGCAGATTACAGCGGTCACTTGAGTCTGGAATTTGTTGATTTTACATTATGTGAATCAGATGTAAAATATACAATTCCGGAGTGCAAAGAGAGAGATGCAACTTACGCAGCACCTTTAAAGGTAAAGGTAAGACTTCACAACAAAGAAACAGATGAGATTAATGAACATGAGATTTTCATGGGTGATCTTCCTTTGATGACCGAGACAGGTACTTTCGTGATCAACGGAGCCGAGCGTGTTATTGTCAGCCAGTTGGTACGTTCTCCGGGTATCTATTACGGCATTGCTCACGATAAAGTGGGTAAAAAGCTGTATTCCTGTACCGTGATTCCAAACCGTGGTGCATGGTTAGAGTATGAGACAGACTCCAATGACGTATTCTATGTTCGTGTTGATAGAACGAGAAAAGTGCCGATTACAGTATTGATCCGTGCACTTGGTATCGGTACCAATCAGGAAATCGTCGATCTGTTCGGCGAGGAACCGAAGATCCTTGCAAGTTTTGGAAAAGACGTTGCAACGAATTATGAAGAAGGTCTTCTTGAGTTATATAAGAAAATCAGACCAGGCGAGCCGCTTACTGTTGAAAGTGCGGAGAGCCTTATTTCTGCTATGTTCTTTGATCCGAGAAGATATGACCTTGCAAAAGTAGGCCGTTACAAATTTAATAAGAAACTTATGTTAAAGAACCGTATTAACGGACATGTTCTCGCAGAGGATGTTGTAAATCTTGCAACAGGTGAGATCATTGCAGAAGCAGGTACGGAGGTAACAAGAAGTCTTGCGGATGATATCCAGAATGCAGCTGTTCCATATGTATGGATCCAGACAGAGACAAGAAATGTCAAAGTGCTTTCATCTATGATGGTTGATTTAAGAGCATATGTAGACTGCAATCCAAAAGATCTTGGTATTACTGAGTTAGTATATTATCCGGTACTTGCCCAGTTAATGGAAGAGCATACCGATATTGATGACTTAAAAGAAGCTATCAAAAAGAATGTGCATGACCTGATTCCGAAACATATTACTAAAGATGATATTTTTGCATCCATCAACTACAATATGCACTTAGAGTATGGTATCGGAAATGATGACGATATCGATCATCTTGGAAACAGACGTATCCGTGCAGTTGGTGAGTTATTACAGAACCAGTATCGTATCGGTCTTTCAAGATTAGAGAGAGTGGTACGTGAGAGAATGACTACTTTAGATTTAGATGGTATTTCTCCACAGAGTCTGATTAACATCAAACCGGTAACGGCAGCGGTAAAAGAGTTCTTCGGATCTTCCCAGCTGTCACAGTTCATGGATCAGAACAACCCGTTAGGTGAGCTGACACATAAGAGACGTCTCTCCGCATTAGGACCGGGTGGTCTTTCCAGAGACCGTGCCGGATTCGAGGTACGAGATGTTCACTATTCCCATTACGGAAGAATGTGCCCGATCGAGACACCTGAGGGGCCAAACATCGGTCTTATCAACTCACTGGCAAGTTATGCAAGAATCAACGAGTATGGTTTCGTAGAGGCACCGTACCGTAAAATTGATAAATCAGATCCTAAGAATCCGCGTGTCACAGATGAAGTAGTTTATATGACAGCAGATGAAGAGGATAACTATCACGTAGCGCAGGCGAATGAGGCTCTGGATGCAGAAGGACATTTTGTACGTAATTCCGTATCCGGTCGTTACAGAGAGGAGACACAGGAGTATGAGAAAACCATGTTTGATTACATGGACGTATCTCCTAAGATGGTATTCTCTGTCGCAACAGCACTTATCCCGTTCTTACAGAACGATGATGCAAACCGTGCACTGATGGGATCTAACATGCAGCGTCAGGCAGTGCCGCTTCTTACCACAGATGCTCCGGTAGTCGGAACAGGTATGGAGACAAAGGCAGCCGTTGACTCCGGTGTATGTGTGATCGCAAAGAAATCTGGTATCGTAGAAAGCTCTGAATCAAACCAGATCATCATTAAGAGTGATGAAGGAACCAGAGATGTATATAAACTGACGAAGTTCTCAAGAAGTAACCAGTCTAACTGTTACAACCAGAGACCGATTGTATTCAAAGGTGACCGTGTGGAAGCCGGAGAAGTGATCGCAGATGGTCCGTCTACTTCAAACGGAGAGTTAGCACTTGGAAAGAACCCGTTGATCGGATTCATGACCTGGGAAGGTTACAACTACGAGGATGCCGTTCTGTTAAG
>OOAF01001587.1_pt1 | contig 17802 bp, 15 predicted proteins | sample 1671251 | NCBI WGS metagenome assembly OOAF01 (sample SAMN06348137, study PRJEB24527) | human gut metagenome | biome: human gut; feature: ankylosing spondylitis patient; material: feces | host: Homo sapiens | place: China | collected 2015-10 | reverse complement strand
CCATGACGACCTTTCATCTGACGGTGGTCACGCCGGACGGCTGCGCCTTTGACGGCCAGGCCGAACGGGTGGTCTGCCGCGCCATCGACGGCGACCTTGCCATTCTGGCAAAGCACGGCGATTACTGCACGGCGCTGGGCATGGGCGAAGCCCATATCGTGGACGCCGACGGCCAGCGCCGCCGCGCCGCCTGCATGGGCGGCATGCTCAGCGTGCTGGATGGCGAGGTGCGTCTGGTGGCTACCACCTGGGAGTGGGCGGAAGAGATCGACCAGGCCCGCGCCGAGGCTTCCAAAAAGCGCGCCGAGGAGATTCTGGCCCAGAAGGACCTCGACAAGCGCGACTACGAGATGGCCCAGGCCCGCCTGAAGCGTGCTTTGGTGCGTACCTCCGTCCACTGATCTGCTGAGATGCAAAAACCGGAGTTCCAAACGGAACTCCGGTTTTTCGTATGAATGCAGAAGGGGCTGCCGATGTGGAATCGGCAGCCCCTTTTTGGACGGAAAAATCACCGCATATTTGCCTTCTCGATCAGACTGCGGATGTGGTGGGCCAGCATCTCGATGGCGGTGGTGTTCTCGCCGCCGTTGGGCACGATGATGTCGGCGTTGCGCTTGCTGGGCTCCACAAAGGCCTCGTGCATGGGTTTGACCGTGGTCAGATACTGCTCGATCACGCTGTCCAGGCTGCGGCCGCGCTCCTTCACGTCCCGCACAAGACGGCGCAGGATGCGCTCGTCAGCGTCGGTGTCTACGAAGATCTTGTAGTCGAACATGGCGCACAGCTCCGGCTCTACAAAGGGCAGGATGCCCTCCACGATGAGCACCGGGGCCGGTTCGATGTGCTGCACGTTGTCACTGCGGTTGTGGTTGGAGTAGTCGTATACGGGGCAGTCGATGGCGCGGCCGGCCTTGAGCTCCTGCAGGTGGTAGATGAGCAGGGCATTGTCGAAAGCGTCCGGGTGGTCGTAGTTCAGCTTGCAGCGCTCTTCAAAGGGCAGGTCGTCGTGGCGCTTATAGTAGCTGTCGTGGGAGATCAGCCGCACCTCGTCCTCGCCAAAGCGCTCCTTCAGCCGCAGGGCCAGGGTGGTCTTGCCGCTGCCGGAACCGCCTGCAATGCCAATGATCAGATTGTTCATAGTCGAAACTCCTCCTGCACAAAAACCTTGTCGGCTCCGGTGGAAAAACCGACAGAAATGGATTATAATAGAAGAAATCAACGGCCAGTCGGGGCTGTATGCGGCCCGGCGGCCTTCTATTCCATCTATCATACCATAAAATGCCCGGTTTTGACAGCCCGGAAGGGCGGTCGGGTGCAATTTTTTCAACTGGCAGGCGGCCTGCCGCGGAGGAAACAGACAAGATGCAAACACAACAGCTGCAGAAGAACATGAAAGAAAAAGTAAAGGTGTTTGAGGACGGAGGCATCCGTCTGCTCAAAAAGGGGCAGAAGGGCCTTGTACACGCCATCTTCAGCCGGTTCGGGCTGGTGCTGGTGCTGCTGCTGCTGCAGTTCGGGGCACTGTTCAGCCTGCTGCGCTGGTTCGGGCAGCTGCTGCCCCATTACTTGGGCGGCACGGCGCTGGTCACGGCTGCCATGGTGATCTACCTGCTCAACATCGACATGGACAACAGCGTGCGCATCACCTGGCTGGTGGTCATTGCAGTGCTGCCGGTGCTGGGCGTGCCGCTGTTCTGGTACACCAAGGCGGACATCGGCCACAACGCCCTGAAAAAGCGTCTGATGGATCTGGAAAGCCAGACCCGCGCCCAGCTGCCCCAGCCGGAAGGGGTGGAGCAGCGTCTGGAGGCGGACAGCCCCGGAGCGGCTTCGCTGGCGCGCTACCTGCGGGGGCGGGGCGGCGGCTTCCCGGTGTACGGCAATACCGCCGTGACCTACTTCAACGGCGGCGAGGCCAAGTTTGCCGAGCTGCTGCGCCAGTTGGAAACGGCGGAGCATTACATCTTTCTGGAATACTTCATCATCGACGAAGGGCTCATGTGGGGCCGCATCCTGGAGGTGCTGGCCCGCAAAGCGGCCGACGGTGTGGATGTGCGGGTGATGTACGACGGCACCTGTGAGTTTTCCACCCTGCCGCGGGACTATCCCAAGCGGCTGGAAGCGCTGGGCATCCGGTGCAAGGTGTTTGCACCGGTCACGCCGTTTGTGTCCACCCACTACAACTACCGCGACCACCGCAAAATTCTGATCATTGACGGGCGGGTGGGCTTTACCGGCGGGGTGAACCTGGCCGACGAGTACATCAACCATGTGGAGAAATACGGCCGCTGGAAGGATGCCGCCGTCATGCTGGAGGGCGAAGGCGTGCGCTCCATGACCGCGCTGTTTTTGCAGATGTGGAGTGTGCTGCAGGAGCCGGAGTTTGAGCAGTTCCTGCGCCCGGAGGTCCCGGCGGCCCGCGCAGAGGGCTTTGTGGTGCCTTACGGCGACTGCCCGCTGGACGGCGAGCGGGTGGGTGAGATGGTGTACATCGACCTGCTGAACCGTGCCCGGAAGTATGTGCACATCATCACGCCGTACCTCATTCTGGACGGCGAGCTGGAAACTGCCCTGCGCTTTGCGGCAGAGCGCGGCGTGGATGTGCACCTGATCCTGCCCGGCGTGCCGGATAAGCAGTTCGCCTATGCGCTGGCCAAAACGCACTACAAGGCGCTGCTGTCGTCGGGCGTGAAGATCAGTGAGTGGACGCCCGGCTTCACCCATGCAAAGCTGGTGGTGATGGACGGAGTGGAAGCCGTGGTGGGCACCATCAATCTGGACTACCGCAGCCTGTACCATCACTTTGAGAACGCTGTGTGGATGCGCCGCGTGGGCAGCATCCGCGACATGGAGACGGATTTTCAGAACACACTGGCCCGCTGCCGCACCGTGGAAGCGACCCTGCAGAGCGTCTGGCAGGGCAAAAAGCTGCTGCGCCTGATGGGCCTGCTGTTGAAGGTGATCGCACCGCTGATGTAAAAACAAACTCCCTCAGGCATCGCTGCACGATGTCTGAGGGAGTTTTTGCATAAAGAAAGAGAGCTGCGGCAAAACCACAGCTCTCCGGAACAGAACCGATTTAAAGAAAAATCAGCGCTTAGTTCTGCTTCATGCGAGCGAAGCAGTCAGAGCAGTAGACCGGACGGTCCTCACGGGGCTGGAAGGGAACCTTGCAAGCCTTGCCGCAAGCTGCGCAGACAGCGTCGAACATCTGGCGCTCACCGCCGTTGCTGCGTGCGCCGCCGTTCTTGCGGGCATCACGGCAGGGCTTGCAGCGCTGGGGCTGGTTCTCAAAGCCGCGAGATGCGTAGAACTCCTGCTCACCAGCAGTCCAAACAAACTCCTTGCCGCAGTCCTTGCAAACTAAAGTCTTGTCTTCGAACATAGTAGTATCTCCTCTTTGTTTAGTTCTTGCCCACGGAAGGATTGTAACCATACCTTTGGTTTTTAGGGACCATAGCGCTGATCGTAAGCTTACCAGGGGCTTGAATGAGTAAACGTCCTCTAGCTGAGGACTCCCCTATTGTACCGTTCTTTTTTTGATTTGTCAACCAAAAAACAACCCCTCGTCCGCTTTTTTGTGCATTCGGCATAATAAGACGGTCTTTGCTCGTGCAAAACAGCAAAAAGGCCACACCGCCCTTTGGGGGAGCGGTGCGGCCTTGGATGCCTTAAATGCAGAGATTACTTCTCGAGGACTTCCTTGGTGTCGCGGGCGATCATCAGCTCCTCGTCGGTAGCGATGACCAGAGTGCGCACCTTTGCGCCCCAGGCAGTGATCTCGCACACATCGCCCACGGGGTGCTTGTTCTTCTCGGTATCGATGCGGATGCCCAGCCAATCCATGTGGTGGCAGACTTTTGCACGGGCGATCGCGTCGTGCTCGCCGATGCCGCCGGTAAAGACGATGGCATCCACGCCGCCCATGGCAGCGATGTAAGCGCCAACGGTCTTCTTGATCTGATAGTTCAGCATATCAGAGGCCAGAATAGCACGCTTGTTGCCAGCCTCAGCAGCCTCCTCCACATCACGCTTGTCGCTGGAAACACCGGAGATGCCCAGCAGGCCGGACTTCTTGTTCAGGATCTCGTCCAGCTCGTGGCCGGTGATGTTCAGGGTGTACTTCAGGTAGTTGACCACAGAGGGGTCCAGGTCGCCGCAACGGGTGCCCATCATCAGGCCGGCCAGCGGGGTCATGCCCATGGAGGTGTCCACGACCTTGCCCTGATCCACAGCGGCAATGGAGGAACCGTTGCCCAGATGGCAGGTGATCAGTTTCAGGCGCTCAATGGGCTCTTCCAGATACTCGGCAGCCTTGTGCGCAACGTACTTGTGGCTGGTGCCGTGGAAGCCGTAGCGGCGCACGCCGTACTTCTCATAGTACTCATACGGAATGGCGTACATATAAGCCTTCGGAGGCATGGTGCTGTGGAAAGCGGTATCGAACACAGCCACCATGGGGATGTTGCCGAACACCTTGCGTGCGGCCTCGATGCCCAGAATGCCGGCGGGGTTGTGCAGGGGAGCCAGAGGGCTCAGCTCGCGGATGGTCTCGATGACCTCGTCGGTGATCAGGCAGCTCTCCTTGAACTTCTCGCCGCCGTGCACGACACGGTGGCCGATGGCATCGATCTCGCTCACGTCGTTGATGCACTTGCCTTCGCCGGTGGTCATCTTCTTCACGACCTCGGCAAATGCCTCGGTGTGGGTGGGGAAGATGGCGGGCGTGGTGGCCTTGTGGCCGTTGGCCTCGTGGGTGATCATGCTGCTTTCCATGCCAATGCGCTCGCACAGGCCCTTGCACAGCACCTTCTCGCCGTCCATATCGATCAGCTGATACTTCAGGGAAGAAGAGCCGCAGTTAATAACCAGAACTTTCATCTGTGTTGCCTCCTGTATGTTTTTGGTCTGCCCTCTTTTTAAACCTGAGGACAGAATTTTACAGATTCCTGTGTTTATTATATAATAGGGTGGGCGGCTTTTCAAGCCGCAACCCGGGCAAAGCGGTAAAGCTTGTGTACAAGGTTTTTGTACATCCTGCCCACAAATGCGCAAAACCACTGCAGTTTTCTGTATATACGATATAAATTTAACAATCTTTCCGAGGGCGCAGCAGCCCTGCAGAGGAGCTCATCTATGAAATTTGCCGGTATCATTGCAGAGTACGACCCCTTTCACAACGGCCATGCATGGCAGCTGGCGCAGGCAAAAGCGCTGGAAGCACAGCATGTGGCGGTGGCCATGAGCTGCGGGCTGACCCAGCGCGGCGCACTGCCGCTGCTGCCGGAAACGGTGCGGGTGCAGGCCGCCCTGCAGTGCGGGGCAGATCTGATATTTGCGCTGCCTGCGCCCTGTGCCTGTGCGGGGGCAGAGGCTTTTGCCCGGGCGGGGGTGCGCATCCTTGCCGCCGCCGGGTGCGATGCGCTGGTGTTCGGGGCAGAGATGCCGGACGCAGCCCTGCTGATGGAAGCTGCCCGGGTGCTGTGCAGCACAGCCTACCGCACCGAGCTGAAACGCCAGCTTGCGGCCGGGGCGCGCAGCTTTGCGGCGGCGCGGCAAGCGGCGGTGGAAGCGCTTTGTCCGGGCACGGCGCTGGCCGCGCTGCTGGATAAGCCCAACAACAATCTGGCAGTGGAATACTGCAAGGCCATTCTGGAACAGGAGGCACCCATGACCCCGGTGCCGCTGCCCCGCGTGGGGGCGGGCCACGGGCAGGCCCTTGCCGAAAGCGGCCACGCACAGTTTGCCAGCGCCAGCGCGCTGCGTGCCCTCTGGGCAGAGCAGGGCGCGGATGCGCTGACTCCTTATGTGCCGGAAAAAGCACTGGAGCTGTATAAAAAAGCGGAAATCGACGGAATGTATACCGACTATGCCGCCGCGGGCCGGTGTGAGCTGGCTCTGCTGCGGGCGGCCTGTGCACGACCGGAACCTTTTGCCGCAGTGCGGGGCGTTTCCGAGGGGCTTGACCACCGGCTGGAAAACGCCGTGCGCAGCTGCACCGGCCTGCCCCAGCTGCTGGACGCGCTGACCACTGTGCGTTACCCCCGGGCCCGGATGCGCCGCCTTGCCATGGATGCCGCACTGGGCTATACGGCAGATACCGTGCCCGCCCTGCCGCCCTATCTGCACCTGCTGGGGGCAAGGCGGGAAGCACTTGTGCTGCTGAAGCATGCAGCCCTGCCGGTGAGCCACTCGCTGGCAAAGCTGGAAAAAGAAAACGATGCCTGCGCCCGCATGGCGGCGGCACAGGCAGGAGCCAGCGATTTTGGCGCACTGTGCCGCCGGGTGCCCGGGCCGATGGGCAGAGCATATCGTCAAAAAATTATCTTTTTGACGAATTGACAAAAAATAATCGAAAAAAATTTATGCAGAAACACTTGTGCCCGGACGGTTTGTGGTGTATGATTAAAGCAATGCAATGTTGGATACAACAAATGAGAACGGAATCAGAAAACCGCACGCAATAAGGAGGAAACTTCATGGCACTTCATGTTCTGGACGAAGCCAACCGCTGTCTGGGCTGCAAAAAGCCGCTGTGCCAGCAGGGCTGCCCCATCCACACCAACATCCCGGAGGTCATTCGGCTGCTCAAGGCAAACCAGATGGACGAAGCTGGCAGGATGCTGTTTGAGAATAACCCGCTGACCACCGTTTGTGCATTGGTGTGCAACCACGAGAACCAGTGCGAGGGCCACTGCGTGCGCAACCGGATGCCCAGCCACGACCCGGTGCACTTCTCCATTATTGAGGACTACATTTCCACGACCTACGCCAACAAAATGACCGCCGGCCCTGCCCCCAAAAACGGCATGAAGGCGGCAGTCGTTGGCTCCGGCCCGGCGGGCCTGACCATTGCGGTGCTGCTGGCACGCTGGGGCTACGATGTGACCATCTTTGATGCCCGCGATAAAATTGGCGGCGTCATGCGCTACGGCATCCCCAACTATCGCCTGCCGGACAGCGTGCTGGACGATTTCCAGTACCGCCATCTGGAGCTGAAGGGCATCAAGGTGCGGCCCAACACCACCATCGGCAAGACCATCACCATCGATGATCTGTTCCGCGACGGCTACAAGAGCGTGTTCATCGGTGCCGGTCTGTGGAAGGCCAACGCCATGCATATCAAGGGCGAAACTTTGGGAAATGTAGCTTTTGGCATCGACTACCTGGCAAACTCCAAGGCGTTCCGTCTGGGCGAGGATGTGGCAGTGATCGGCGTGGGCAACTCTGCCATGGATTGCGCCCGCACCGCCATCCGCAACGGTGCCCGCCACGTCACCTGCTATGCCCGCCGCGACGAGAGCTGCATCAGTGCTTCCGAGTACGAGGTGAGCTATGCAAAGCTGGAGGGCGTGGGCTTCCGCTTCTGCAAGGCACCGGTGGAGATCCGGGAGAACGGCCTGATCTGCCGCGATACCGTCAAGGACGAGGACGGTAAATTTACGCAGGTGGAGGGCAGTGAGATTTTCTACCCCCACACCGGCGTGATCGTGTCGGTCAGCCAGGGCTCGGAGAGCAACCTCGTCAAGACCACTACCGGCATCGAGACCAACCAGAAGGGCCTGCTCACCGTCAGCGAGGATGGCAGCACCACCCGCGAGGGCGTATTTGCAGGCGGCGATGCCGTGATGGGCGCACGCACCGTGGTGGAGGCGGTGGCTGTGGCCAAGAAGGTGGCCGAATCTATGGATGCCTACATGAAGAGCCTGCCTGCAGAAGAAGTGGCTGACCCCTATGCCAATATCCCGGTGTTCCAGACCCCCACTTCGGACGTGCTGGCAAAGCAGGAGATCTGACGAAATAAAGACAAACTTGGAAGAAACTGTAAAGCTTCTGCGTCTTTGCCGATCTTTGCCGCTCCGTTTGTTGACGGGGCGGCTTTTGCCTTGTATACTATTCATATACTTGTTTCCGATTTGTACAAACTGGATACAAAACGGTGAAAGGCGGTGGACGCTATCCTGAAAGCATCCCTCCCGAAACTGCGGGAAAAACTATTGGAAGCGCTGCAGGCAGTGCTGCCCATTGCAGCCATCGTGCTGGTGCTCTGCTTTACCATTGCGCCGGTGTCGCCCAGCATCCTGCTGTGCTTTTTGCTGGGTGCCGCCATGATCGTGGTGGGCATCATGTTCTTCACACTGGGCGCGGAGATGAGCATGACCCCCATGGGCGAGCGCGTGGGTGCGGTGATCACCAAAAGCCGGAAGCTGCCGGTGATCTTGGGCATCGGCTTTCTGCTGGGCTTCCTCATCACCATTTCGGAGCCGGACCTGCAGGTGCTGGCAAATCAGGTGCCCTCCATCCCGAACCGCACCCTTATTTTATCGGTGGCGGCGGGCGTGGGCCTGTTTCTGGTGTTTGCCTTCCTGCGTATGCTCATTGGCATCTCGCTGCCAAAGCTGCTGGTGCTGTTCTACGGCATGATCTTTCTTCTGGCGGCGTTTGTGCCCAAGGAATTTCTTGCTGTGGCCTTTGACTCCGGCGGTGTGACCACCGGCCCCATGACGGTGCCCTTTATCATGGCGCTGGGCGTGGGTGTTTCGTCCATCCGCGGCGACCGCCACGCGGCGGACGACAGCTTTGGTCTGGTGGCCATGTGCTCCATCGGCCCCATTCTGGCAGTGCTCATTCTGGGCATCGTGTTCCGCGCATCGGACAGCACCTATATCCCGCCGGTGCTGCCGGAGGTGAGCGACTCGGTGGAGCTGTGGCAGCTGTTCCATGTCAGTCTGCCTACGTATCTGGAAGAGATCGCAGTCTCGCTGCTGCCCATCATTGTGATGTTCGGCATTTTTCAATTTGTGGCTCTGCACATGGACCGCCGGTCGCTGGGCCGCATTGCGGTGGGTCTTGCGTATACCTACGTGGGCCTTGTGCTGTTCCTCACCGGCGCAAATGTGGGCTTTATGCCCGCCGGTAATTATCTGGGTCAGGTGCTGGCCGGGCAGAGCTTCCGCTGGATCATCATTCCCATTGGAATGCTCATCGGTTACTTCATCGTCAAGGCCGAGCCGGCCGTCTATGTGCTGAACAAGCAGGTGGAAGAGGTGACCGACGGTGCCATTTCGGCCAAGGCCATGGGCATGGCACTCTCGGCAGGTGTTTCCATCTCGGTGGGCCTTGCCATGGTGCGGGTGCTCACCGGCGTTTCCATCCTGTGGTTCCTCGTGCCGGGCTATGTGTTTGCCATCGGCATCTCCTTTGTGGTGCCAAAGCTCTTCACAGCCATCGCGTTTGACGCGGGCGGTGTGGCTTCCGGCCCCATGACGGCTACCTTCCTGTTGCCGCTGGCACAGGGCGCATGCGTAGCGGTGGGAGGCAACATCGTCACCGACGCTTTCGGCGTGGTGGCGATGGTCGCCATGACGCCGCTCATCACGGTGCAGCTGATGGGCCTTGTGGCACAGCTGCGCACCCGCAAGGCCCGGCGGCTGCAGCCTGCGGCCGTGGGTGAGGCCTTTGCCGGACTGCCGGACGATGATATCATTGAACTGTAAGGAGGGTGCGGTATGAGTACATTGTTTTTGCTGGTCACCATCACCGACCGCCGCTCCACCGATGCCTTTCTGCAGCTGTATGAGAGCCACGGCGTGAATGTGAGCCTGCGCACTGTGGGCAGCGGCACCGCCGTGCGTGAAACGCTGGCCACGCTGGGTCTGGAAAAGACCGAGAAGGCGGTGCTGCTGGCGGTGGTGACAGAGGATACATGGAAGGCCGTCCGGACAGACCTGCGCCGCAAAATGCGCATCGACGTGCCGGGCACCGGCATTGCATTCACGGTGCCGCTGAGCAGCATTGGCGGCAGAAGGGCGCTGATGTTCCTCACCCAGCACCAGACGCTGACATTGAAGGAGGAGAGCACCTTGAAGGATACCCGTTACGAACTGCTGCTGGTGATCGCCAATCAGGGCCACACCGGCACCATTATGGATGCCGCCCGTGCAGCAGGTGCCGGTGGCGGCACGGTGATCCACGCCAAGGGTACCGGCATGGAAGGCGCAGCCCAGTTCCTTGGCGTGGAGCTGGTGAACGAAAAGGAGCTGGTGCTCATCGTGGCCCGCACGCCGGAAAAGAATCGCATCATGAAAGCCATCATGGACGGTGCCGGGCCAAAGGCGGGCGCGATCGTGTTCTCGCTGCCGGTGACGGATACCGCCGGTCTGCGTCTGCTGGAGGACGAGGAACCGGTGCAGGAAACCTCTGCGCAGTAAACAACAAAATGTAATTTATTCCGGGATTATTCCGCATTTATGGGCGAAACGCTTGATAAATGCGGATTTTTTCGTTATCATAAAAGAAAGAAATTCAAGAACGAGGGACAAAAGATGATAAAGCTTTCATATGAGCAGCAGATCGCATTCAATTCGCTGTCCATCATCGTGGGCAATGCACTGTATGCGCTCACGGTGGTGCTGTTTCTTGTGCCGTCAGGCCTGATCACCGGCGGTGCCACCGGCATCGCACTGGGCATCAACCGTGCATTGGGACTGCCGGTGTCCGGTGTGCTGTTCGTCATCAACATGACCATGCTTACGGTGGGCTGGGTGCTGCTGGGGCGGCGCTTTGCCATCACCACCATTGCCAGCACCGTGCTCAGCCCCCTGTTTCTGGCTCTGTGGGAGCGGGTGTTCACAGGCTTTGTGCTCACCGATGATCTGGTGCTCAACACCATTTTTGCAGGCCTCGGCGTAGGCGTTTCGCTGGGCATCACCATCCGGGCAGGCGCATCCACCGGCGGCATGGACATCCCTCCGCTGGTGCTGAACAAATATTTCCACATCCCGGTGTCGGCCAGTATGCTGGTGTTCGATATGCTCATCCTCTGCCTGCAGGCGGCGTTCAGCCCGCTGCAGCAGTGTCTGTACGGCATCGTGATGGTGATCGTGTATACGGTGGTGCTGGACAAGGTGCTCATCTTCGGCACTACCCGCACCGAGGTAAAGATCATCAGCCAGCACGCCGATGATATCCGCGAAGCCATCTTCATCCAGCTGGACCGCGGCGTGACCGTGCTGCATGGCGAGGGAGGCTACAGCCACGAGCCAGAGCAGGTGCTGCTGAGCATCGTGAGCAACCGCCAGCTGCCGAAGCTGGAAAAGCTGGCCCATGCCATCGACCCCACCTGCTTTATGATCGTGAGCCATGTGACCGAGGTGAGTGGGCGCGGCTTCTCGCTGGAAAAGAACTATCAGGCGTGACGGGGAGGGCTTTAAGGAAAGCGGGTTTTCCGCAAGGCTCTTGCAAAACAGTGTCCAGTTGGGGTATATTATAGGGGAACAGCAGGGTTTGCTGTCAATGCCCCCAAACAGAAAGGAAAAACATCATGTTTGATATTTTCAATATGCTCAAGAAGGAAGAACACAAGGACGCAAAGCAGGTGACCCGCGAGACCATCATCGGCGATATCCTGGATATGGACCAGACCACCGCTCCCTACTTCATGGAGATCGGCATGCACTGTCTGGGCTGCCCTGCATCCCGCGGCGAGAGCATCGAGGAGGCCTGTGCTGTCCACGGCGTGGACTGCGATGAGCTGATCGAAAAGCTGAACGAGCATCTGGCCGCAAAGAAGGCATAAATTGCTGCCCACACTGGATGCGCGTCTGGCTGCCGCCGCAGAGCTTGTGCGGCCGGGAGAGCCGGTGGCGGACATCGGCTGCGACCACGGCAAGCTGACGGCGGTGCTGGCGGCTTCGGGAAAATACCCGAAGGTGATCGGTGCCGACCTGCGGCCCGGCCCGCTGGCAAAGGCAGAGCAGACGCTGGAACATGCAGGCTGTAAAGACCGCGCTGAGCTTCGGCTTGGCGACGGTCTTTCTGTGCTTACGGAGAACGAAGTAGGCAGCATCGTGCTGGCGGGCGTTTCCGCCCAGACCACTTGGGAAATTTTAGAGAAAGCCCCGTGGGTGTTCACCGTGGGAGGGCCGCGGATCATCATGATCCCGGCCACCCGCCACGACGCGCTGCGCCGCTGGTTGTGGGAGCATGGCTTCTCCTTTGCAGCCGACCGCCCGGTGCAGGCGGCGGGCCGCTGGTACGCGGTGATGGCGGCGGAGTACACCGGCAGGGTGTATGCGCCCACCTTTGCCGAGTGCCTGTTTGGCAGTACGGGAGAGTGGCCTGGAGGAAAAGGCTACGCCGACTGGCAGAAGGCAAAGCTGCCCCGGATGCGCCTTGGCGTGCCGGATGGCAGCGAACTGGCGCAGGAAATCGATAGTTTATTAGCTGGCTTGCCCTCTCAGGCCGCTTCGCGTCCAGCTCTCCCAAAGGGAGAGCCTTTGGCAAAATGATGAACGCTGCATGGAATGCCAAGGCCTCTCACCATGGGAGAGGTGGCATTGCGTAAGCAATGACGGAGAGGGCGAGGATGGTGAAGATATGATAACAGTTAATCAGGTATACGAAGCAATGCAGGCCATCGCGCCGCTGGAACTGGCCGAAAGCTGGGACAATCCCGGCTTGCTGGTGGACTGCGGCGGGCAGATGCACCGGGTGCTGGCAGCACTGGACATCACCCCCGAAGTGGTGGCCGAAGCCGCTGCAAAGCAGTGTGAGATGATCGTGTCCCACCACCCGGTCATTTTTGATCCACTCAAAAAGATCGGCCCGCAGGATGTGCCGTTCCAGCTGGTGCAGGCGGGCATTTCTGCCATCTGTATGCACACCAATCTGGATGCTGCCGAGGGCGGAGTGAACGAAGTGCTGGCAGGCATCTTTGGCATGAAGAATATGGAAACGTTTGCCGAGGGCTGCGGCCGCGTGGGAGCCATTGAAGAAATCGCGGTTCCGGAGCTTGCCCGCAAGGCGCAGCAGGAGCTTACCGTGCGCTGCAACGCACCCGCCGTCGGCCCGGCGGTGCAGGTGAAGTTTGCGGATGCCGGCCGGCCGGTGAAGCGGCTGGCGGTCATCAGCGGCGCAGGTGGGAGCCTGTTTGCCGATGCCCTCGCCATGGGGGCCGACTGCCTGCTGACCGGCGAAGCCAACCATCACCATGCCATCGACGCAAAGCGGCTGGGGCTTTCGCTCATTGCTGCGGGCCACTACGCCACCGAATTCCCGGTGACTGCCGCTGTGGCGGAAAAGCTGCGTGCCGCCCTGCCGGAGCTGGAAGTGCTGGTGAGCACCGAGAACCGGGACCCGTATACGTATTTGTGAGGGAAAGCCGCTGCTATTTCTTGCAGCGATTTTCCGGCTGAGATGAAGATTGCCGCTGCGGCCCCTTCTGTGAAAGAGTAATTCGGCAAAGCCCGCAGGCTTTGCCGAATTACAAATACAAATAAAAATTCCGCTGATTATGGCCAAAGCGAACGCGGCGGCCATTTAAAATCGTTAAACGAGGTAAACACTATGGCATTGGATGCCGCGACACTGGCCCTTACGGCAGCAGAGCTCAAAGCAACGCTGACCGACGCCAAGATCGCAAAACTATTTGAACCCACCCGCGATGAGCTGGTGCTCACCCTGCGCACCCGCACCGATACCTATGCGCTGCTGCTTTCGGCCCGCAGCGGTTCCGCCCGCGTGTGCCTGACCGAAGAAAGCTTTGAAAACCCGGAAACGCCGCCCTCCTTCTGTATGCTGATGCGCAAGCATCTCACCGGCGGCAGGCTGCTGGACGTGCACATGGAGCCGGGCGACCGCATCGTGTATTTTGATTTCCAGTGCACCAACGAGATGGGCGACCTTGTGCGCAACACCCTGTGTGCCGAATTGATGGGCCGCTACTCCAATCTGGTTCTGGTGCAGAACGGCAAGATCATTGACGCACTCAAGCGGGTGGATTTTGAGGACAGCGATGTGCGCCAGCTGCTGCCGGGCCTGCCCTACACCACGCCGCCCAAGCCTGCAAGACCGGACTTCCTGCTGGTGAGCAGTGCGTCCATCGTGGCAGCAGCCTGCCAGAGAGATCTGCCGGTGGCAGATGCTCTCAACAAGACCGTGGCCGGTGTTGGCCCGGTGGTCTGCCGCGAAGCTGCATGGCGTGCCTTTGACGGCGAACATCTGCCCGCCAATGAGCTGACCGAGGAACAGAAGCGCAAGCTTATGGCCGCCATCGACGAGCTGAAGGAAGAGCACGCAACCGGCGGTACGCCCTGCAGCGTCACCGACCCCAGCGGCAAGCCCATCGAGTATACCTTCTTCCGCCCGCAGCAGTACGGCGAAAAATATATTATAAAGGAGTGGCCCTCCTTCAACGCCATGCTGGAGGGCTACTACGCTGAGAAGGACCGCGCGGAACGCCTGCGCACCAAAAGCAAGGAGCTGCATAAGGCAGTGCACAATATGTACGAGCGCGCCGTGCGCAAGCAGGCCGCCCGTCAGGAAGAGCTTGCTGCCAGCGGCAAGAGCGAAAAGCTGCGTCTGTACGGTGAGCTGCTCTCGGCAAACCTCTATCTGGCCCAGAAGGGCATGAAGAGCATCACCGTGCCCAACTGGTACGACGAGGGCAAGGAAGTGACCATCCCGCTGGACCTGCGGTTCACCCCCAGCCAGAATGCCCAGAACTTCTTCAAGAACTATAAAAAGAAGCAGACCGCCGCCCGGATGCTGGTGGATCTGCTGGCAGAGGGTGAAAAGGAGATCGCCTATCTGGAAACGGTGCTCTACGAGGTGGAGTCGGCTTCCGGTGAGGCGGCCCTCAACGAGATCCGGGCAGAGCTGAAGAGTCAGGGCTACCTGAAATACTACAAGCAGCGGGATAAGCGCCAGAAGCCTGCAGATTTCCTGCGGTTCACTTCCACCGATGGCTTTGAGATCCTGGTGGGCCGCAACAACGCCCAGAACGACAAGCTCACCCTGCACACAGCCCGGGGCAAAGACCTGTGGTTCCATGTGCAGAAGGCCCCCGGCAGCCACGTTGTGGTCATGAGCCGGGGCGAGGAGATCCCGGACACCACCAAGCAGGAGGCCGCGGAGCTGGCAGTCATCTACTCCAGCACCTACAAGGCAGGCACCGGCGCCAAGGTGGCGGTGGACACCACCGAGGTGAAAAACATCTGGAAAGCCAGCGGTGCCAAACCCGGCATGGTGCTGTACGAGGTGTACACCACCGTCTACATCACGCCCCGGGATGGGCTGGAGGAGCAGCTGAAGAAGAAATGATTTGAACTGCGCGCCGCGCTGCTCTGCGCATCTTCAGCGGAAGAATTATTTTAAATTTGCCAATCGGGAAAATCTGCGGATTTTCCCGATTGACTTTTTCACGGGTGGGGTCGTAAAGGCGAACGGCATTTGCAGCGCCTGCTTCCTGCGGGAGCGGCGGCCCTGCCTTTCATTATATATGTATAAAAGCGACAGAGCGGTCCATACTAAGCACTGCACAGCGGGCGCGGCAGAGTTTTCCACCGGAAGAAAAGCCTGCGGATTGTGCATCTTGCACAGAAAATGCGCTCTTTGACAAAACGGAGAAAATAAAAAAGAAAATTCGTTCTTTTTTCTAAAAAACACTTGCCAAATGCACGAAGGTGTGATAGAATAATTCTCGGCTGCAAAGGGCTTGTGCGATACAAGTCGTGCAGGCCAGCGATATGCGTAGATGCGGGAGGTTGTCATCCGGCGATAGCTGCGATGGGTTATTTCCGCGGAGTATGTCCGATCTTAGAACCGGGCGAAAGAATTACTGACAGCGATGGAATACGTTCCCCCGGCAGGGCGACCTGCGAAACGGGCGGAACCAATGTTCGGATTTGATTTGCTAATAGATTTCCGGGAGAACTGCCGAGCGGTTCACCGGTTTTTCTAGTGCCAAATCGAGGAACACCCGGAACTGTGTAGAGCAATTTATCGGCTCGCCTAGGGCAAAATCAATTTTTTCAGGAGGCGTAAGCAATGGCAGTCAAAGAGAAAATCAGAATCCGTCTGCAGAGCTATGATGCTCAGCTGATCGATGCCGCAGCAGAGAAGATCGTGGAGACCGCAAAGCACACGGGTGCCCGCGTGTCCGGCCCCATCCCCCTGCCCACCGATCGTGAGATCGTCACCGTTCTGCGCGCTACCCACAAGTACAAGGATAGCCGCGAGCAGTTCGAGAGCCGCACTCATAAGCGTCTGATCGACATTCTGAAGCCGTCCAACAAGACGGTCGAGGCTCTGATGAGCCTCCAGCTCCCCGCTGGCGTGGACATCGAGATCAAGCTGTAAAAGACACTCGATCAAATTCGATGCCCTCGTTTCCCGAGGGGTCATGTTGGCAGTGACGTGCGCTGCCAACCAATAACCTTTACAGGAGGAAAAGAAAATGGTTAAAGGCATTATCGGCAAGAAAGTCGGTATGACCCAGCTGTTCGACGCGAACGGCAAGGTCGTCCCCGTCACCGTCATCGAGGCTGGTCCCTGCACCGTCGTGCAGAAGAAGACCGTCGAGAGCGATGGCTACCAGGCTGTTCAGCTGGGCTTCGGCGAGGTTTCCGCCAAGAAGGTCAACAAGGCAGCTGCAGGCCACTTCAAGAAGGCAAACGTTGCCCCCAAGAAGACCCTGCGCGAGTTCCGTCTGGAAGATGTTTCCGCAATGAACGTTGGCGACGTGCTGAAGGCTGATGTCTTCGCAGAGGGCGACAAGGTGGACGTTGTGGGCGTTTCCAAAGGCAAGGGCTACCAGGGCGTTATCAAGCGCTACGGTCAGCACCGTCTGCGTGAGAGCCACGGCACCGGCCCGGTGGCACGCCACGCCGGTTCCAACGGCTCCACTTCTACCCCGTCTCGCGTGTTCCCCGGCAAGCGTCTGCCCGGCCACATGGGCTTTGTGCGCGTCACCGTGCAGAACCTGACCGTTGTCAAGGTTGACACCGAGAACAATCTGATCGCTGTCAAGGGTGCGGTCCCCGGTTCCAAGGGCACCATCATCACTCTGGCCAACAGCGTGAAGGCGTAAGGAGGAAAGCTACAATGGCAAAGTTTAACGTAGTCGATATGAACGGTCAGCATGTTAGCGAGATCGAGCTTTCCGACGCCGTGTTCGGTATCACCCCGAACGAGAAGGCTGTCCACATTGCTGTGGTGAACTTCCTGGCCAACCAGCGTCAGGGCACCCAGAACACCAAGATCCGCATGGAAGTTTCCGGCGGCGGCAAGAAGCCCTGGCGCCAGAAGGGCACCGGCCACGCTCGTCAGGGTTCCATCCGTGCACCGCAGTGGACTCACGGCGGCGTCGCTCTGGGCCCCAAGCCCCGCAGCTACAACTACCACATCAACAACAAGGTCAAGCGCCTGGCTCTGCTGAGCGTCCTGTCCGACAAGGCTGCCAATGGCAACATGGTCGTTGTTGACAAGTTCGCTTGCGATGAGTACAAGACCAAGACCGTGGTTGCAATGCTGAACGCTGTTGGTGCCGGCAAGAAGAACCTGCTGGTCAATGAGACTGTCGATGCAAAGTTCGTCAAGAGCGCTGGCAACATCGCCGGCGTCAAGACCACCTTCGCAGGCAGCGTGAACACCTACGATGTGCTGAACGCCGACAAGCTGATCATCAGCGTCGACGCAGCGAAGAAGCTCGAGGAGGTGCTTGGCTAATGAAAACCGCACATGATATTATCCTGAAGCCGGTCATTACCGAGAACTCCATGGCCGGTATCGCTGACAAGAAGTACACCTTCAAGGTCGCTACCGATGCTACCAAGGTCGAGATCGCTCAGGCTGTCGAGGCCCTGTTCCCCGGCGTCAAGGTCTCCAAGGTCAACACCATCTCTGTCCGCGGTCGTTTCCGCCGTCAGGGTATGCATGCTGGTTACACCGCCGCTTCCAAGAAGGCGATCGTGACCCTGACCAAGGACTCCAAGGAGATCGAGTTCTTCAACAGCATGGTCT
>OOAF01001586.1_pt1 | contig 17804 bp, 9 predicted proteins | sample 1671251 | NCBI WGS metagenome assembly OOAF01 (sample SAMN06348137, study PRJEB24527) | human gut metagenome | biome: human gut; feature: ankylosing spondylitis patient; material: feces | host: Homo sapiens | place: China | collected 2015-10 | reverse complement strand
GACCTGTACGAACGGTGCCAGATGGGAAAGTGAAATGCTCTGTCCGCCATACTGTGAACTTGCGATCTGGGCGATTGCCTGTGTTGCAATGTTACATGCTGTTGAAAAGCTCTTCGGACGGTCGATCATCGTCTCACTGATGACGGTTCCGTTCTGGAGCATATCCTCTAAGTTGACCAGACAGCAGTTGTGCATATGCTGTGCAAAATAATCCGCATCATGAAAATGAATGATTCCCTGCTCATGCGCCTCCACAATATCCGGCGGCAGCAAAAATCTCTTTGTGATATCCTTGCTGACCTCACCTGCCATGTAATCCCTCTGTACACTGTTTACGGTCGGGTTTTTATTTGAATTTTCCTGTTTTACTTCCTCATTATTACACTCTAACAAACTTAAGATCTGTTCATCCGTTGAGTTGGACTTGCGCACCAGTTCCTGTTTGTAACGGTATGTAATATAGTTGCGCGCCACATTAAATGCACGCTGATTCATGATCTGGTTCTCCACCATATCCTGAATTTCCTCTACACTTGGGGAACGCTTCATATTTTCACAGGCAACTTCCACATTTTTTGATATCTCGTCAATCTGCTTGTCCGTCAGCTTCTCATAATCAATAACGCTGTTGTTCGCTCTGCGGATCGCCGACTCGATTTTTTTAATATCAAAGGTATCCTCCATACCGCTTCTTTTAATAATTTTCATTTCCGATCAAATCCCTTTCTGTTCTGACTGATGGCTGCCTGCCATACCCATACGGCCGCATAACCTACGAGTATTTATTATACAATATATTGTGTCTTTGTCAATGCGTTTTGCCAACGGTCAAAAGTCCCATTTTATGGGCACTTTGGCAAAAGCAGATGCCTCAACCCCAGTAAATATGCGGTCTTTATTCACTATTACCAAATTTAAGTTGATTTCTTCGTCATTTTTTTCACTTGTATCTGGTTTTTTATTAACCACAACATCTAGTATTTCTATTTTTCATGCCGCCACAAAAAGAATTCTTCGGACACTCGACATCCACGTCTAAATTAGAAAGCATCTGGTCTAAATATCTCTTCAGATCCCGTATCTCCCCTTCACTCAGTCCTTTCGCTAAAAGTGTTTCCATATCCCGCATATCCTGCTCTGATCTGTCCACTAAAGCGCGTGCTTTCTCTGTCAGCACCAGCTTTTTTAATCTCGCATCATGCTCCACCGCCTCACGGCGCACAAGCCCTTTCCTCTCCATGACTGCAAGCATATTTGATGCAGTTGCCCTCGATACGGAAAACTCTGTTTCGATATCCTTCTGATAAATATCTTTCCCGTCATGATCCCTCAAAAAGCCAAGCGTCCAGCGCTGCATTCCCGTCAGCGGTTCTTTTTCATTTTCCTGCCTTTTTGCCTCCATCCGCTTGTGGATCTGGGTGTGAAGCAGCCGTATTTTATATCCGATCGTGTCTGTATGCATCGTTTTTCTCCTGCTGAAATAAAATTATTTTTACATTGACATTCGTTTTTCTATGCCTTATAATTATATTGTTAGCACACTAACAAATAAAAATCAATTATTTTTTGAAAAGGATGTGATGTTATGTTAAAAACTCTGGGAGCCCAGATCAAAGAATTTAAAAAGGATTCTTTCCTCACTCCTGTTTTCATGATCTTAGAAGTGCTCATGGAAACGATCATCCCACTGATGATGGCATCGATCATCGATAACGGCGTAGAGGCCGGGGATATCCACCATATTTACGTCATGGGCGGATGTATGGTCATTGTCGCATGCATTTCCCTGTTTGCAGGAACGATGGGTGGAAAATACGGTGCCCGCGCTTCCGCAGGATTTGCGCGCAACTTACGAAAAGCAATGTATGAAAATATACAGACTTTTTCTTTTTCCAACATTGACAAATTCAGCACCGCAGGTCTTGTCACCCGTCTTACCACCGACGTGACCAACCTGCAGAACGCATATCAGATGCTTTTGCGCATGTGCGTCCGCGCACCGATCTCTTTGATCTGCGCAATGATCATGGCATTTTTCATCAATGCAAGACTTGCTTCGGTTTATCTGATCGCCGTTATCGTACTTGGTATGATCCTCGCAATTATCACTGTGCGTGCACATCATTATTTTATGGAAGTATTTCCAAAATACGATGACTTAAACGCATCCGTGCAGGAAAATGTCTCCGCAATCCGCGTAGTCAAAGCCTATGTCCGCGAGGATTACGAGAAGAAGAAATTTACACAGGCAAGCAAAAATATTTACAACATGTTTGTCAAAGCGGAAGGCGTACTTGCCTTTAACTCTCCGGTCATGCAGATCGCTGTATACAGCTGCATCATTGCATTAAGCTGGCTGGGTGCCAAAATGATCGTCGCAGGTTCCCTTACCACCGGAGAGCTGATGAGCCTTCTTACCTATTGTATGAACATCATGATGAGTCTGATGATGCTCTCCATGGTTTTCGTCATGTTAGCCATGAGTATCGCAAGTGCCGAGCGTATCTGTGAAGTCTTAAATGAAAAGAGTGATATCACAAACCCGGAAAATCCGGTCTATGAGGTTGCCGACGGCAGTGTTACCTTCGACCATGTGACCTTCCGTTACAACAAGACTTCGGATAAACCGATCCTTGATGATGTCAATCTTTCCATCCGCTCCGGGGAAACGATCGGTGTCATCGGCGGCACGGGAAGTTCGAAGTCCTCGCTCGTCAACTTAATCAGCCGTCTCTATGACGTCTCAGAGGGCGCAGTCCTTGTCGGCGGCAAAGACGTCCGCTCCTACGATCTGGATACGCTGCGCGATGAGGTTTCCGTGGTACTGCAGAACAACGTGCTTTTCTCAGGAACCATTTACGAAAATCTGCGCTGGGGTGATAAAAATGCGACCGACGAAGAATGCCGCCACGCATGCCGCCTTGCATGCGCAGATGAATTTATCGACCGTTTTCCGGACGGCTACAACACTTACATTGAACAGGGCGGAACCAACGTATCCGGCGGTCAGAAACAGCGTTTATGTATCGCGAGAGCCCTGTTAAAGAAACCGAAAATACTTATTTTAGACGACAGTACCAGTGCTGTCGACACTGCAACCGATGCTAAGATCCGCAAGGCTTTTGCCGAGGAGATCCCGGATACGACAAAATTTATCATTGCGCAGCGAATCTCCTCCGTCCAGAATGCAGACCGCATCATCGTTTTAGATAACGGTGTTGTAAACGGTTTTGGAACCCACGAAGAATTGTTAGCGTCCAATGATATCTACCGCGACGTCTACGAATCACAGACCAGCGGAAGCGGTGATTTTGATGAAGGAGGTGCTGCATAATGGCAGAAAAGAATACCAAACCGGTTCAGGGACCGGGCGGCAGAGGTCCAAAAGGTCCGCGCCCGAAAGTTGAAAATCCGGGAAAATTATTTATGCGTCTGCTCGCCTATATCATGAAAAATTATGCAGTGCACTGTATTCTCGTCGTGATCTGCATCTTCATTACCGTACTCGCCAGTGTACAGGGTACCTGGTTTATGCAGACTCTGATCGACGGCTATATCCTGCCGCTCATCGGTCAGGCAGATCCTGACTTTTCCGGTCTGCTGCACGCTATCATGCGCGTTTCCATTTTCTACCTGATCGGAGCACTTGCTTCCTATATATACACACGCATCATGGTAAATGTTTCCCAGGGTACCTTAAAGAATCTGCGTGATGACATGTTCACCCATATGGAAGAACTTCCGATCCGCTACTTTGACACGCACTATCACGGAGATATCATGTCCACTTATACGAACGATATCGATACACTCCGCCAGATGATCAGCCAGAGTATGCCGCAGTTTTTAAACAGCATCATCACCATTGTCAGCGTATTTGTCAGCATGCTGCTCTTAAATGTTCCCCTGACGATTGTAACACTCCTGATGATCGGTGTCACACTGTTTGCGACCAAAAAGATCGGCGCACTCAGTGCCAAATACTTTATCGCACAGCAGAAAGATATCGCAACCGTCAATGGCTATATCGAAGAAATGATGAACGGTCAGAAAGTTGTAAAGGTCTTTACGCATGAGGAAGAAAGTATTGAAAACTTTAACAAATTAAATGACCAGCTTTTCCACAGTGCGGACAATGCCAATAAATTTGGTAACATTCTTATGCCGGTCAACGCACAGATCGGTAACATCAGCTATGTGCTCTGCGCTTTAGTCGGCGGCGTGCTCGCCTTAAACGGTGTCGGCGGCTTTACCCTTGGAAAACTTGCAAGTTTCCTTACCTATAATAAGAGTTTCAGCCAGCCGGTCAACCAGCTTAGTATGCAGCTCAACAATATCGTCATGGCACTTGCCGGTTCCGAGCGTATCTTTAAATTGCTCGACGAGGAACCGGAAACTGACGACGGCTATGTCACTCTCGTTCGTGCCAGAAAAGAAAACGGGCAGATCGTCGAATCCAAAGAGCGCACCGGTATGTGGGCATGGAAACATACCCATCAGGCAGACGGCAGTGTGGATTATATCGAGCTGAAAGGTGACGTAGTCTTTGATGATGTCGATTTCGGTTATAACCCGGATAAGATCGTACTCCACAATGTAGACCTCTATGCAACACCGGGTCAGAAGATCGCATTTGTCGGAAGTACCGGTGCCGGAAAGACCACGATCACAAACCTGATCAACCGTTTCTACGATATCCAGGATGGTAAGATCCGTTACGATGGCATCAACATCAACAAGATCAAAAAAGATGACCTGCGCCACTCTCTCGGTATCGTACTGCAGGATACACACCTGTTTACCGCAACCGTGATGGAAAACATCCGTTACGGAAAACTTGACGCCACCGATGAAGAAGTCATTGCAGCGGCAAAACTTGCCAACGCCGACACCTTTATCCATCAGCTTCCGGACGGTTACAACACACTTTTAACCGGTGACGGTGCCAACTTAAGTCAGGGACAAAGACAGCTTCTCGCCATTGCGCGTGCTGCGATTGCAGATCCGCCGGTACTGATCCTCGACGAGGCGACCAGTTCGATTGATACCAGAACCGAAAAGATTGTTCAGGACGGTATGGATAAACTGATGGCAGGACGCACCACATTCGTGATCGCCCACCGCCTCTCCACCGTTAAAAACAGTGACTGTATCATCGTATTAGAGCAGGGACGCGTCATTGAGCGCGGTAACCATGACAAACTCATGGAAGAAAAAGGAAAATATTATCAGCTTTACACGGGAAATCTTGCGGAAGGCTAACATTTTGCATGAAAAACGGGCATATATAAAGCGAAAACTTTATATATGCCCGTTTTAGTCTCCATTTTGGGTCAAACTCACAAACATTCTATAATTCTGAACGAATCTGTTTCCTCCACGGCAGAACGATATGCTCCGGCAGGTGTCCTTTCACGGTTTCTGCCCCGGAACAGATCTTATCTGCACAGCATAAGATCCAGCCTTCCATGTATTTTGGCGGAACGATATTTAATGGAAACATATGACATTTTATCATATCCTTCTCTATCTCGTTCAAATCCGGGATATCACGGGCTGCATTCTCACACGCCTTTTTTGCATGATGAAATCCATGCCATTTATGTGATGCATCTTTCTCATGCCAGTCATACAAAAAATAATCATGTAACAGCGCACCGCGAACCAGCGAATGGATATCCACCGGCGCATTCATTTTCAGTGCCAGATAATAGCTGAAATATGCAACCGACACACTGTGGCGGAACACGCTGGTGTCACCGTGCTGCATATAGCGGTGTGACTCTAACAGACGGGACTGCTTGCAGAGTTCCTCTAAGGTGTCATAAAAGTATTTTTCCTGCTCGTCGGATAAATGATAGGTCATTTTGCTCCTTCTTTCCATGCTATTCAATAAAACAGTTACCTGGGCGAAACTCTGCTTTAGGCTGTGAACGTTGTGGGAAATTGACATCTGAAACGAAAGCACGCTCTCGCTGCGTGTCGCTCGTAGCGGATACTAAGTGACCAAAATACGGTCACTAAGTACCGATGGCTCCCCAGCACTTTCTTTTTCATCTGTCAATTTTCCACAACATCGCCAGTTCATGAATGAGTTTCGCAATTATCTTAGTATATGCACGCATAAACAAGATTGTCAAGCTATCGCAAAAATATGAGGACTTTTTTCAGTCCTCATATTTTTATACACATGATGTTGGTATCAAATATAATACCTTACAGTAACTCTTTTAATATCTGGTTCACAAGCGCCGGGTTTGCTTTTCCTTTCATGGCTTTCATGGTCTGTCCGACTAAGAATCCGATTGCCTTTTCTTTGCCGTTATGGTAATCCTCAACCGACTGTGGATTTTCTGCTAATATTTTCTGTACTGTCTCACGGAGTGCACCCTCGTCGTTGACTGTCTTTAAGCCTTTCTCTTCAACATATTTTTCCGGATCAATGTCATCTTTAAAGATCAGTTCGAATACTTCCTTTGCGACCGTGTTTGTAATGGAACCGGAATCGGCAAGATTGATCAGTTTTGCAAGATTGACCGGAGAAAAACGGATGTCTTCCGGATCCATGTTGTTTTCCTTTAACAGACGCATAGTTTCGACCATGATCCAGTTGGACACTTTTTTCGGTTTGCCGCAAAGCTCGGTTGCCGCCTCAAACAGGTCTGCAAATTTTTTGTGTCCTGTGATGATCTCGGCATCGTATTTTGGAAGATCAAACTCTCTCTGGTAACGCTCTAATTTTTCCGTGCGCAGTTCCGGCTGGTTTGCCTTTACTTTTGCGATCCACTCATCGCTGATCACGATCGGGACGAGATCCGGCTCCGGGAAATAACGGTAATCCTGTGCATCCTCTTTGGAACGCATTGCATGGGAAGATTCCTTATTGTCATCCCAGCGGCGTGTCTCCTGCACGATCTTCTTTCCGGCTTCAAGCAGTTCGATCTGACGTGCACGCTCTCCCTCGATAGCTCTTGCGATCGCTTTAAAGGAGTTTAAGTTTTTCATCTCGGTACGGGTTCCAAACTTCTTTGCGCCGGCTTCACGGACGGACAGGTTGACATCGGCACGCATGGAACCTTCGTTTAATTTACAGTCAGATGCTCCCAGATACTGGATGATCATGCGCAGCTTTTCAAGATATGCGATAACCTCCTCCGCGGAACGCATATCAGGCTCGGATACGATCTCAATCAGCGGTACACCGGAACGGTTGTAATCTACGATGGAGACATCCTCCCACTCGTCATGCACCAGTTTTCCGGCATCCTCTTCCATATGGATCTCATGGATACCAATAATCTTCTTTCCGGCTGCTGTCTCGATCTCGACACCACCGTTTCTGCAGATGGGCAGATATAACTGGGAGATCTGGTAGTTCTGCGGGTTATCCGGGTAAAAATAGTTTTTACGGTCAAATTTACAGTACTGGGTAATACTGCAGTTTGTGGCAATTCCCACTGCCATCGCATATTCCACCACCTGACGGTTCAACACCGGAAGGGAACCCGGCATACCGGTACAGACCGGACAGGTATGTGTGTTTGGTGCACCGCCGAATGCCGTGGAACAGCCGCAGAAGATTTTTGTTTTCGTTGCTAACTCAACATGGACCTCAAGTCCAATGACAGTTTCATATATTTTACTCATGTCTATTCCTCCATTTTCGGACTATGCAAGCGGGCTGTGCTCATAGGTTCTTGTCTGTTCAAATGCATAAGCCGCGCGGATGATCTTCTTCTCTTCAAAACAGTTTCCAATAAGCTGTAACCCGATCGGCAGACCGTTTTTATCTTTGCCGCACGGCAGTGAAATTCCCGGTAAGCCGGCAAGATTTACGGAAATCGTGTAAATATCTCCTAAATACATCTTGATCGGATCACTTAAAGACTGTCCTAATTTTGGTGCAGTGGTCGGTGCTGCCGGTCCTAAAATGACATCATATTTTTCAAATGCTTTATCAAATGCCTGTTTGATCAGTGCCTTGGTGCGGAGTGCTTTCAGATAATATGCATCGTAATAACCGCTGCTCAGCACGAAAGAGCCAAGCATGATACGGCGTTTTACCTCCGGCCCGAATCCTTCAGAACGGGATTTTTTGTACATGTTGTGAAGTCCCTCGTATTCTTTGGTGCGGTAACCATATTTGACACCGTCAAATCTTGCCAGGTTGGAACTTGCCTCTGCACAGGCGATAACATAATATGCAGGGATCGCATATTCTACCAGGCTTAAATCAAACTCTTCCACGATGGCGCCCTTTTTCTTTAATTCCTCTGCAGCCTGCAAAACTGCTGTTTTTACCTCCGGTTCTAAGCCTTCCCCGAAATAATCGCGTGGGATACCGATCTTCATTCCGGCGACATCATCCACCAGCGCCCTGGTAAAATCATAATCCTCCCTTTCCACGGAAGTGGAGTCCTTCGTATCATAAGAAGCGATCGCCTCTAATATCGTGGCACAGTCTGTCACATCTTTTGCGACCGGTCCGATCTGGTCTAAGGATGAACCGTAAGCGATCAGTCCGTAACGTGATACCGTTCCGTAGGTCGGCTTGATTCCGGTCACGCCGCAGAAGGAACTCGGCTGACGGATGGAACCGCCGGTATCTGATCCAAGTGCAAAGACACATTCCTCTGCCGCAACCGCTGCACAGGAACCACCCGAAGAACCGCCCGGCACATGCTCTGTGTTCCATGGATTTTTTGTCTCACCGTAAGCGGACGTCTCTGTCGTGCTTCCCATGGCAAACTCATCCATGTTGGTCTTTCCTAAAATAACTGCCCCTGCTTTTTCCAGATTTAAAACTGCCTCCGCCGTGTAGGTCGGAATAAAATTATATAAAATCTTAGAAGAACAGGTGGTAAGCAGATCTTTCGTACACATATTGTCTTTGATGGCAACCGGTACACCTGCAAGCGGCCCCGTCAGAGTGCCGTCATCAATCTGTTTTTGTACTTCCTTTGCGCGTTTCAGTGCTCCCTCTCTATCTACTGTCACAAAGCTGTTTACGAGTTTTTCTTTTTTCTCAATCGCGTCAAGCGCCGCCGTAACAGCTTCCTCTACTGAGATTTCTTTTGCTTTTATTCTTTTGCCGAGTTCCACGGCAGTCAAACTCATAATATTCATATAAATCTCCATTCCTGCTCCTGCTTTTTATCCGAACATTTTCTTTGCCTGCTGCACAAAATGTTCTTTGAGCAATCTGATTAATCTCCAATTGTCTTTGGCACTTTAAATCCACCGTCTTTCTGTGCCGGTGCATTCGAAAGCGTCTCTTTGCTGCCGTCTCCGTTTGTCACTACATCTTCCCTGAATACATTGTTTACCGGGAACACATGTGACATCGGCTCCACTCCTGTGGTGTCAAGTTCATTTAATTTATCAATATAGTTGAGCATTTCTTCCATATCTTTCTTTGCATGCTCTTTCTCTTCCTCATTCAGCTCTAATTTTGCAAGGATTCCGACATACTCGATCGTCTCGTCTGAGATCTCATTTTTGCGTCCTGTTTTAATGACTTTCGGTTCTTCCTCTTCGATCTCCGGTTCTAGGGTTTCCTCCGGCTCTTCAACAACAACCGGTCCAACAACCAGACCATAGCAGGCAACATCCCCTGCCCCGGAGTTGTTCCACTCTGCCTGGATCGCAGTTCCTTCATATTTTAATCCACATTTTTCCATCACTTTGGCTGAGTACGGATTTCTGGTATCACATCGCGCCGCGATCCTGCGTGCCCCAACTTCGTTAGTCAGGTATTCTGCCACTGCCTCTAATGCTTCTGACATGATTCCTTTATTCCAGTAGTCACAGCTTAAACAATAACCGACTTCCATGGACTGCACTTTTTCATTGACAGCTACGACACCAATGCTGCCGATTGCCTCACCGATCTCTTTTAATTCGATACACCATTCATATTTTTCCGGTTTATCGTATGCAGCGATCCAGCCTTTTAAAATGCCTTTCGTCTCTTCTTCACTCTCATGTGCAGGCCACAGCAGATATCTTGTCACTTCCGGATCCGATGCCCAGTTACGGTACATCGGCTCTGCATCGGAAAGTGTAAATTTTCTTAAAACAAGACGTCTTGTCTCGATTGTTTTTGTTCCCAAATGTTTCACGGCTGTTCTCCTTTTTCATTCATATGATGTCTGTTTGCAAAACTCCATTTTACATTCAAAATATTTTGGATTTACGGCTCTAATCTGCTTAAATCACGCGGGAACAGCGTCGTCTCACGGACGTTGTCCTCACCGACTAATTTCATGGTCAGACGCTCTAAACCGATTCCAAGTCCACCATGTGGCGGCATGCCATGTTTGAATACGGATAAATACTGTTCCATTCCCTCAGACTCCATACCACGCTTTTCGATTTTTTCCATCAGTTTGTTGTAATCGTGGATACGCTGTCCACCGGTCGTGATCTCAAGTCCCTGATATAAGAGGTCAAAACTTAAGGTATAAGTCGGATCTGCCGGATCGTCCATCGCGTAAAACGGACGTTTCTTGGATGGATAATGTGTAACAAATACGAAATCCGCATCATACTCTTCTTTGAAATACTGTCCGATGAGTGCTTCCTCCTCCGGCTCAAGATCGTATGGGTTTCTGATCTGGCGGTGATATTTTTCTGCCACTTTTTCTTTTGCTTCATCGAAACGCACGGTCGGAATTTTGTCGACGTTCGGCAGTGTGACGCCTAATAACCGAAGTTCCTCTGCATAATCTTTTTTGAGCAGTGCGATCATATACTGCAAAAATCCGGTCTCCATCGCCATGATATCTTCAAATCCATCAATATATCCCATCTCAAAATCAAGGCTGGTGTACTCGTTCAAGTGACGTTTGGTATTATGTTTTTCTGCACGGAATACCGGCGCCGTCTCAAATACCCGGTCAAATACGCCGACCATCATCTGTTTGTAAAACTGAGGACTCTGCTGTAAAACTGCCGGTCTGTGAAAATATTCCAACCGGAACAGGTTTGCCCCGCCCTCTGCACTTTTTGCACCGATCTTTGGTGTATGGATCTCTGTAAACCCCTGACCGTATAAGAAATCACGAAATCCCCGTACCACACCTTCCTGAATACGGAATTTTGCACGCTCCCTGATATTTCGAAGGGCGATCGCACGGTTGTTTAAATTCGCCTCCAAGGAGGTATTTAATTTCCATTTTGAGATTGCAAGCGGCATCGGTGCAGCCGGTTCGGACAATACCTTGATTTTATCCAGACGGATCTCAAATCCGTGTGGTGCACGTTCCTCCGGTTTTACGGTTCCCTCCACCTCAATCGTTGCTGCCTCTTTTAAATCTTTTAAGTCAAACTGTGTTTTTCCTTCTTCGTAAACACACTGGAGCAGTCCTTCTCTCTTTCTTAAGACGATAAATGCAACTTCACCCATATCACGGATGGTATGCACTGCTCCGTTTACTTTTACACTTTTTCCCTCATAGCTGCCGGTCAGTAAATCACCGATCTCTAAGGTTTCCTTTTTGTTTACACCTGTCATGAATTCCATATTCTGTACACTCCTTTAGATATGATAAGGTGCGGGACGGGAACCTTTTTGAAAAACAAAACTCTGTCTTTCAGATTTTCAACAAATAATAGAATGCACGCTCCGCGAACATTCTATTATCATGAATACAAAAAACCCCGGAAAAGCATATGCTTTTCCGGGGCGAAATCTCTTAGTATCCCGCGGTACCACCCGCATTGAAAAATGATGTCGTTCTCATCATCTTTCCGCTCTCTGTGCTTAACGCGCACCCACGTACTGACCTACTTTCGATCCACTGCCGCTGTTTTTAAGATCAACCGCTCGTGCAAATTCCTGTTCAATCAGTCTGCTCCAGAGTGTTCCCTTGACCTTCTCTTTCAAACAGCGCTCTCAGTCGGTGACGCTGTATTCCTGTCGACGTCTGAAGATCAGAGTCTCTTTCATCGCTTTACTGTTTTAACGTTGTAACATTTATACCACATAGATTTCTTCTTTGCAATATTTTTTTGCAACTTTTTTTGTTTTATGCTGCATTTTTATTGATGCACCAACATTATTTTACAGTAATTTTGCAGGTTGCTTTCTTTCCACTTGCAGTTTTTACAGTAATCGTGGCTGTTCCTTTTTTCAGCGCCTTTACTTTACCATTCTTATCAACTGTTGCCACTTTTTTGTTGGAACTCGTCCAGGTAAGTTTATCTGTTGAGGAAGAAGGTGTCATAGTCGCTTTTAAGGTCAGAGTCCTGCCCTTTGCAACAGTCGCCTTGGTTTTGTTTAATTTTACCTTGGTTGCCGGTACTTTTACCGTCACTTTACAGGTTGCTTTCTTTCCACCTGATGTCTTTGCGGTAATCGTTACAGTACCTTTCTTTACAGCCGTTACAACACCATTTTTATCGACTGTAGCTACTTTCTTGTTAGAACTGCTCCATGTCACTTTGTCCGTTGCATTCTTATCAAGAGCAGCTTTCAGCTGTTTTGTTGCATTTTGCTTTAATGTCAGTTTCTTTGCACTCAGTTTAATACCTGCTGACTTCTTATTACTCTTTACAACGGTCACTTTACAGGTTGCTTTCTTTCCACTTGTTGTTTTAACTGTAATCGTAGCTGTTCCTGTTTTGACTCCTTTGATCTTACCGCTCTTTGTTACTGTCACTACCTTTTTGTTTGATGTAGACCATGTAAGTTTATCTGTCGCTGTCTTCGGAAATACAGATGCTGTCAGTTTTACGGAACTTCCCTTTTTGATACTCATCGCCGGTGTCAGATATACTTTGGTTGCCGGATCTGTAACCGTGATCTTACAGGTTGCCTTTAAACCATTCTTTGTGGCAGCTGTAATTGTAGCGGTTCCTGCTTTCTTTGCAGTTACTTTTCCGTTTGCATCTACTTTTACAACAGAGGATTTGGAAGATTTCCATTTCACGGATTTATCCGTACAATCCTTCGGAGTGACTGTTGCCTTTAAGGTATATGTTTTTCCTTTTTTCAGGCTGAGTTTTGTCTTGTTTAATTTGATCTTCGCTGCCTGTACCTGATCTCCTACAGTTACTTTACATTCTGATGTAAACATTCCGTCTTTTGTTGTCACGGTAATTGTTGCAGTTCCTTTGGCATTTGCAGTTACATTACCATCTTTGTCAACTGAAGCAACTGTTTTGTCAGAAGTCTTGTATTTTACTGCTGTGTTTGTTGCATTCTGCGGTGCTACTACTACATTTTCAGAAATATTTGCTGTTTTACCTTTCTGTAAGGTAATCTCTGTCTTTTTCAGTGAAACTCCTGTTACTTTGACTGCACGTTCTTCTGCCTTAATCTTATATGCAGGATCAAAACCAGGTTTTAAGTTTTCTTCATCCACAGAAACCTGTTTTACATGACCCTTGTCTGTTAAGATCACACCATTGTATGCCGGAACATTTACCGTTACACTGCCGCCTGCTGCACTGCAGCTGTTTCCTGTGATCACATCTGCAAGTTCTGCTGCATTAATTCCAAGTTCTGCAACATTTACTGTCACAGACTTGTCTGCTGCACTGTTGTTCATCAAAACAAGCATGATATCCGAATCATCACTTCTGACATAGCCTAAAATTTCTTTATCTGTGCCATATACCGGCTCTACGGAGCCTGTTCTCAATGCACTGTAACTGCTTCTTATTGCAGCAAGTTTTGCATACCATTTTACCAGATTCTCATTTCCTTCGCCCCAGATCATCGCACGGCGGTCATCTGGATCATCTGCACCTACCATACCAAGCTCATCACCATAGTAGATCGTCGGTGCACCTGCATAGGTAAACTGCATTAACGCAACTAAATACTGTTTCTGTTTTGCTGCATCTGAAGTATTCTCGTAAGTCGGGAATGCCTCTGCAATTTCTTTCTGTTTTCTATCGTCATCAATACCATCTAAGTAAGATAACAAACGTGTTGTATCATGAGAGTCAACAAGGTTCATCATTGCATAAAATGCTTCTTTCGGATAACGCTCTCTCAAACGCTCTAAAGTATTTAATGCATCTGCGGAATTCCCGCCCTTTGCATAAGCGATCGCTGCTCCACGGAACATATAGTTCATAACGGAATCATACATGTCACCCATCAGATATTTTACCGCATCCGTCCAGATTTCTCCGATGATCACGTTATCACTGTCAAGTGCCTTCACGGATTTACGGAAGTGCTGCCAGGTCTCATCCGATACTTCATTGGCAACATCGAGTCTCCATCCGTCCATTCCTTTTGACAGCCAGTACTGTGTTACACTGTTATCTGCGGTCTTACTTGTCTCATTTTTTCCGATTACTTCTTCTGCCCAGGTACCGGTCTGATATTCGGAACCGTTCGTTGCCTTGATGATCGGCATGGAGTCATAACCCCACCATCCATCATAACCATATACTGGTTTTCCGGCACGAAGTCCTACGGAATCACATACTTCATCGTCATTGTCATCTTTTAAAGTTGTATCGGAAAATACATCAAACCATTCTGTATAGTCATAGTTTGTAATTCCATACTCTGCCGTAAAATATTCTTTTGCCTTTTTTTCTGCTTCCTCTTTGGAAATCTTTTTCTCGCTCATGGCATCGTATACATATGCCCAGTAAGGATAAGCTCCGATCGTATCGGTTCCATCTTCCAGATACTCATAGTAACGGTCAAAATAAACAGAATCATCCGATACATGATTGAATACACCATCCAATACAACATGCATATTATTCGCTTCTGCTACGCTGACCAGTTCCTCAAAATCTCCAAGTGTTCCAAGGATCGGATCAATATTTTTATAGTCGCTTGTATCATATCTGTGGCTGGAAATAGATTCAAATACCGGATTTAAGTAGATCACGGTAACACCAAGTGCTTTTAAGTAATCGATCCGTTTGGTGATTCCTTTTAAGTCTCCACCATAAATCTCATTGCTCCAGTTTCCATCTCCCTTGTATGCATAAGTTGGATATGTATCCGGATGTAATGTGACCTGCTCCGGATTCTCCGGCAAAATATACCAGTCATTCATATATTCATACTGCATCGAACCTCTTGCATCCGAAGTGATGGTATCGTTTGTCACATCGCCATTATAGAAACGATCTGGGAAGATCTGGTAGATCACTGCATTTTTCATCCAGTCCGGTGTCTCATAACCTGACTGATATACAATCTGATCATATGGTAAAAGATTTAACAAATTGGCTGCCACACCGGTTCCATAAAATCCGTCATCATCGCCATACATTACCACTGCAGTTTCATTGTATACTGCAAAGAAATACTGGTATTCTCCAAGTCTGTCATAGCTTGTAGTAACAGACCATCTCTGTTTTCCATCTTCCGCACCCGCTGTTTTTTTCATGGAAAGTGTTTTCTTTGCCACGCCTTTTACGACCAGTTTGACTGCAGTAACTTCATCTCCGGTATCGATGGAGTAGGTAACTTCCTCCCCGGTTGCCACTGCACCATATACTGATTTGTAGGCAGTGTCCTTAGAATCAAATACCAGTTTTTCCGTTGCAACCTCCTTGTCGGAAGCATCTGAATAATAGATGCCGGATTCCGGATCGTAATAGAATGTCACATCTTTCGTGGTATCTACGGTATATGTTTCCATTTCAACCGTCTCATCATCCGAAACGATCTTTGTATCGGAATAAGTACCTGCCTCCATATTTTCCACAGTCGCACTGTAAATTCCGGTCAGTCTGCTGTCAGAAAATTTTGTATCCAACGGAATCCCTGTTCCCTGCAATAACAGGCTTGCCCCGAACTTATAATCAATACTGCATTTTGAATAATGGCTGAAGTCCGAATAATAAATCGTAACATCCTGAGGTTCTGTCACGGTAACTGCAATGTTAGATCCGCTTATAACACCGCCTGCTCCATAGTTTTCGCTCCAGTCACCCATCGTAATCTTGTACTCGTAATTTGCCGCCGGAACATTTTTAAATGTATAGGAATATAACCCCTCTCCCATGTATGTCATTATATTTGATGCTGCATCCCAGCTTTTTCCAGGAAATGTACCCGGTATACAGACCATTCTGCCGGTAAATTTATCCCTGGTATAAGAAAGATAAGTATCTTTTCCAACTGTAACACCAGCGGATGTTTCAATGTCTTTTTTTACACCATCTACTTCGATGTAATATACGATGTCCAATGCATCATCTCCAAGGAAAATCGCATCCGTGGTATATGCATTTGCAACACTTTTATCTGCTGTCATGGTAACCGTCTTTAATGCAGAAATTCCTTTTTCCTCCACCTCTGATTTTTTACCATAAACAACCTTTACTTTATCTTTTACATTTTCTGCAACAGCCGTGAATGTGGTAGTTCCATCTGCATTGTCGACTGCCTGGTCCGATACCTCTTTTGTGGAAGCAAGTGTAATTGTTCCATCTTTATCCATGTACCAGTTCCAGGTGCCGTCTTTCTGGATATAATATACATCGGTTGGCGTTTCTGCTACAAATTTATCCAACAGTTTGTCGTAAGTATTGTCACCTGTTTTTGTATCATCCGCATTATCTACATCTACAAACTGAAAGCCTCCGAATGTTCCTTTGACAGTGAGTTTGTAAAATCCATTCTCTTCTGCTGTGAAAAGATCTCCTTTTACGTCCCAGCCGGTGATCGTTTCCTGACCTTTTGTATCAGTGATAGTCAATTTGTCATTCCAGTGCTGCATTGCCGGCTTTGACCATTTTGTTTCCGGTTTGATATGCATGGTAAGGTAAACAAGTTCCGGCTCTTTTAAGGCTTCTGTGCCTGCTGCATCTAAATACCAGCCCCAGTTACCGTCTTTGCAGATGTAATAGATATCTGTCGGAGTGTCACCAGTATATGATTTCATAGTGCTGACAAATCCCTGTCCTGCTGTGTTCTTTGACGGATCTGCATAATCTAAAAACTGGAATCCCGTAAAATTACCGTTTAATGTTACACTGTAAAATTTTCCGTCTTTATCCGCTGTCAGAAGCTGTCCTACTGCGTCTTCCCAACCTGTAATCTCCTGGTTTTTTTCCGTTGCACCAGATACGATTGTGTTATCATCTCCCCAGAACTGAAGTGCAGGCGTTTTGTACTTTGCAGAACTGTTATCCATGTGCAGTGTCAGGTTCATTGTTCCTTCCACAGCTTTCACTTCCTGCTCTGTTTCCGTTTCTTCTGTTTCCTCGGATAATTCAGTCTCATCTTCCGTTGTTTCTGTTACAGGTGCCTCTGTTTCTGCATCTTGGGTCTCTGCTTCTGTTACTGCTGCTTCCGCATCCTCTGTTTCTGCATCTTCGTTCTCTGCTTCTGCATCTTGGGTCTCTGTTTCCGGCTCTTTCGTTTCCTGACTCTGACTTGTACCAGTTTCTTCTTGTACCGCGGTATCTGCTTTCGTCTCTGTTTCCCCGGTTTTTTCTGTCACAGCATTTTTTGTTTCTTCCATACGATCTGCATCGCTGGATTCTTCATGTACCGTTTCTTCTGTCCCCGTTTCAAGCTCCGCCGCCGCTGCAGATATGGCTCCCGGCGTCTCTGGTAACGTTACCAGCATACCTAAAATTAAAAGCCAGCTAAGTGATTTCTTAGCGGCCTTCTGTAAAATCTTTTTGTTTCTCATTTTTCAAAGTCCCCCATTTTCGATTTTCGATCATACCCCAGTTTGCCGGATAAGATCATTAACCGGTCTTATACATGTCCCTCTCCCCCTCTTTCAAATTTTCGTATTTTTTCGTACTTCTATATCTTATATTTATTCGTTGATTTATACAAGTTGTTTTCGTATTTTAATTCT
>OOAF01001579.1_pt1 | contig 17902 bp, 15 predicted proteins | sample 1671251 | NCBI WGS metagenome assembly OOAF01 (sample SAMN06348137, study PRJEB24527) | human gut metagenome | biome: human gut; feature: ankylosing spondylitis patient; material: feces | host: Homo sapiens | place: China | collected 2015-10 | reverse complement strand
TGGGAGGACGGGGCGGACGCCGGTTGTTGTTCCGGGGCGGGCGGGGCCGGTCATTGCGGGGGCCGGGGCCATAGCCCGGGCCGTATCCGGGACCGAAACCAGGGCCCGGAGGGGGCGGCGGGCCGGGACGGTGCCGGCGGGCCGAACCTGCCATGTAGCCCCATGCGAAGGGACCCCAGTTCCAGCCCACTGCATGGCCGATGGGTGCAACGAACACCCGGAACACGAACAGTACGATGATCAGCATCACCATCAGGGACATGAACAGGATCACGATACCCAGAACGATATCCCCAAAGGTGGTGGGGCCGTCGTCCGGCTGGGCATAGCTGCCATCGTCGTAGCTGCCATTGTTCAGATTTACCCCATAAACACTTGCAATGGTGTCGGCCACATTGTTGGCACAGGTGATTACTGCATCGCTGTAATCGCGGTTAACAAAATCACCTTCCATGGTCTGAGCGAGGGCACTGGCCTGACTTTCCAGCGTGGTGTTGCGGAAGCCGTCGCCGTAGGTCACGTAGTAATCGCCGTCCTCGTAGATGGGCGATTCCATCACCAGCAGGATCAGCACACCGTTGTTCTCGGAAGCCGAGCCGATGCCCCATGCGTTGAAGGCCTGTGTTGCATAATCCTCAGTGGAATAATTACCCGTATAATCTACAGTCAGTACATCGATCTGTGCCCCGTTGCAGCTTTGTTCCAGCTGGGCATTCAGGTCGATGATGGTCTGGGTAGTGCTGTCGCTCAGGATGTTGGCATCATCCACCACACATTCGTCTTTGGGCAGGTCCGGCAGGCTGGCGGCGGCAAGGGCCGCCGGGCACAGGGCCGCTGCGCCCACCACAAGGGCCAGCACCAGAGCGCTTACGCGTTTTGCAAAATTTTTCATGCGAAGGGTTCAACCTCCTTTACACCGGCAATGGCTCCCAGCACGCTGGCCGGGAAGCCGCCGGTCTCTTTCTGGTAGTCGTAAACGGCATCGTTGTATTTCAGGGTGCCGATGATGGTAGCCGCACTGTTGAACTGGCCGTACTGGCCCTGCACTGCGCCCATCTTCATGGGGTCTGCGGCCTGCTCCTGCAGCTTTGCGTAGAGCTGATCGATCCGCGACCCCAGCACCTCGTTGGCCTGATACAGCGCATGCATCGTGCTGCCCTGATAATAGGGCAGCGAGGTGGGTGCCTGACTTCTGCCGCCGTTCTGCACGGCTTCCAGACAGGCGGTAAAATCGCTCAGCGCGCTCTGTGCGGCCTGCACCTCGGCACTGTCCGCTCCCAGCGTGCTGCCGGCGGTGGTGATGATGTTTGCCGCCGTGTTCATGCGGGTGGTCAGCTCCTCGTTGAGGTTATAGCCGTTGTCTGCCGCCACACCCACCGTGTACCATTTGCGGACTTCGTTGTACCGGCTGCGCAGCTTGGCGCTGCCAAAGCCCAAAAAGGCCGCCAGCATCACCACCACGCTCAGCGCCAGTGCAGCTGCGCGGGTGGAAAGGGCTGCGGGCAGCTTTGCTTCCAGCCCTGCCAGCTTCTGCTGCAGAGGTGTCAGCGGCACGGCCTGCTCCGGCTGCTTTTGTTCGCGGTAGCTGCCCGCGTCAAAACCGCCGGAAGTGCTGTTCTGTTTTTGCGAAAAATCTGCGTTTGCCATCTCAGCTCCGGATCTCCATCATTTTTGCTTTCAGTTCGTCCTCGATGCGGTTCAGCTCCTGCTCGGCGGCAGCGCGCTTTGCGCGGCCCTCGCTCTGGATCTTGTTCAGCTCGTCCAGCGTCTCGATCAGGCTCTTGTTGGTCTGCTGCAGGGTCTCGATATCCACCACACCGCGCTGGCTCTCCTTTGCGGTCTCGATGGTACCCATCTTCAGGGCCTCGGCGTTCTTCTTGAGCAGGTCGTTGGTCATGTCGGTCACGGCACGCTCGGCCTGCATGGCCTGCTGGCTGTGGGCCAGACCCAGTGCCAGCACCATCTGGTTCTTCCACAGGGGGATGGTGTTGACGATGGTGGACTGGATCTTCTCTGCCATCATGGTGTCGTTGTTCTGCAGCAGGCGGATCTGCGGCCCCATCTGCAGGCTGATGTTGCGGGTCAGCTCCAGATCATAGAGCTTCTTCTCAAAGCGTTCGCACTGGTCGGCCAGATCACGAGCCGCCTGTGCATCCTCCGGCAGGCCGGAAGCCTTGGCCTTATCCATGGCCTGCTGCAGCTCGTTTGCGCGCACATCGGCCAGCTTCTTTTTGCCGGCAAGGATATACATGCTCAGCTCCTTGAAGTAGGCCATGTTCAGCTCGTACATCTTATCCAGCATGGCGATGTCCTTGAGCAGCTGCACCTGATGGCCCTCCAGCATGGACTGGATCTTTTCCACGTTGGTCTCGGCCTTGTTGTACTTCATCTTCATGGCATCCAGCTGGTCGCCCTTTTTCTTGAAGAAGCCCAAAATGCCCTTTTTCTCTTCCTCGCCTGCATCAAAGCTCTTCAGCTCACCGATCAGGCTGGTGATCATATCGCCCACTTCGCCCAGATCCTTGGTGGCCACCTTGGAAAGGGCGGCCTCGGAGAAATCGCCGATCTTCTTCTGACAGGCGGAGCCGTACTGCAGCACCTGCTGGCTGTTGGTAATATCGATCTTTTCAGCAAACTGATCCACCATGTCCTGTTCTTCCGGGGTCAGGTTCACCTGCGGCTGCTCCGGTGCGGCAGCTTCCTGCTGGGCGGGTGCTGCCTTTTCCTCTTCTGCCGGGGCGGGGTCCAGCGTCAGGGTGGGCACAGCGGGTGCATCCAGATCAAAGTTGAATGTATTGTCTGCCATAAGAGATTCCTTCCTTTCCAAATACCGTTTACCTTTTTTCTTAGCTCAGGCCCTGCCCTTTGAGCATGTTCTGCAGCACCGTGATATCTGCCGAAAGGTCCATGCTCTCGGCGGCGTACAGGGCATCCAGCTGGTTTTCAAACGCCGTGGCAATGGAAGCAGCATTGTGCTCCACCTCGGTACGGATGGCTGCGGCATTCTCGCCGCGCACGCCCTGCTTTGCCAGCTTTGCATATTGCTGCAGAACGTTCACCGCATCCGGCAGGTAGTAGTTTGCGAACCTGCGCACCTGCTTTGCCTTTTCCGGGTTTGCTTCCACCGCTTCCACAATGGAGCGGCCCGCCTTTTCCATGCGGGTCATGGCGGCAGAGAGCTGCGGCTGCTCGTTGAGGCTGTGCAGGGTATCCAGTTTCTGCTGGATGTCGGTCAGCATCGCGTCCACATCCTCCACACCGGTGTGGAAAGGCACTTCGTGCTCCACCACCCGGGGCGGGCAGACCTTCTGTGCCGCACCAAAGGCCACAAATGCACCGCCCAGCGCCGCCAGAAGCGCCCACAGCTTATACACCGGCAGTACCGCGCACAATACCAAAAAGACCAGTGCCATTGCATAAAATGGCAGAACGCTGGGCTTTCTGGTGCGGATGATCTTGCTCATGTTTCTTCTCCTTGTCCGGGGCATTGCCCCTTATGTTATCCATAATACCGCACCCCGCGAAAAACGCAAGGCTTTCACGGATAATTTACAACCTTGCCATCATTTGTTGATCCACGGCAAGAGAGCCGCGCCCCAGATTTCGCGCAGCTTTTCCGGGCGGCAGGCAGCGTTTGCCGGGCTGGTGCTGGGCAGCTTTACCGCTGCAATGCCGGACACCGGCTGCAGATACTTTGTATAGATCCGGTATGCGGTGGCTCCGTTGCAGAATACTGCTTCGATGGGTGCCTTTGCCAGCAGAGCGGCAATATCATTCGGCACTGCATCCTTGATGGAAGCGTCCGCTGCGCCGGTGATGGTGCAGCGTTCCAGCGTGTCCCAAAGGGCCAGCCCATGGCGCAGGATGATCTGCTTTTTGGCTTCAATGTCCTCACGGGCAGGCACCGGCTCACCGGTCAGCGCGGCCAGCACGGGCCAGAAGCGGTTCTGCGGGTGGCCGTAGTAAAAGGCCATCTCCCGGCTTTTGGGGCTGGGCCATGTGCCAAGGATCAGCGCCCGGCTGTGTTCGTTATACACCGGTTCAAAGCTCATTGTCCGCCTGCACTTTCAATTTTATCCCAAGGCGAGCCAAGGTCGCGGCCGGACGGCTCTGCTCTGGGGCCGTCGAACCACAGCTCATCGATCAGGTCGGCAAGGCCGTCCTCCCGCACATCGCCAATGATGCGGTCGGCGGCAGCCTTTGCGTCCGGCGTGCCGTTTGCCATGCAGCAGCCAAGGCCCGCTGCCTTCAGCATGGCCACATCGTTGGCAGAATCGCCTGCCGCCACGGCATCGGCCAGTGTCAGGCCCATCTTTTCGCACAGGTCGGCAAGGCCAACGCCTTTGTCCATTCCACCGCGCACGATGTCGTAGTAGCACAGGCCGTCGGCATTCTGCGCGCCCACCTGCATCCAGTGCAGGCCCAGATGGCCGTACTTGGCGTTGAAGTCCGCCACACGCTCCGGCGGCATGGCCGCAAAGGCCGCGTGGGGCATGTCGATCAGGTGGCGGTCCTGATCTTCACCGTCCACACAGTCCAGCCCGATGCTGTTCATCTGCTGATAGCCCCTGTGCAGATATTCATACTCGCAGTAGGCGTAGCAGGCATCCCTGAAATTGAACTGCAGCGGATAGTTATAATCCTCGCAGAAATCCACCAGCGCATACATTTCCTCTGCAGTGAGCGGGTGCTCGGCCACGATACGGCCCTCGCGGTCCACCACACAGGCACCGTTGCAGGTGATGGCATAATCGAACCGGATGCCGCCCAGCTGCCCTTTGAGGCTGACGCACGGATACGCGCGGCCGGTGCTGAGCACAAATCTGCCGCCTGCGGCCTGCAGCTTTTTGATGGCTTTTACCACCTTCTGACGCGGCTTGCCCTCGCCAAAGGGCACCAGTGTGTTGTCGTAATCGCTTGCCAGAATCTTATATTGCATTCTATTCTCCCCTATGGAACTGAGTTTTGTACCAGTATACCATACTTTTTTAAAATTGGGGTGCATTTGGGCATAAAAATAAGGCTACTGCACAGAATTCCATGCAATAGCCTTATTTTGTTTCACGATGCCGTTTTCTTTGCAGCTTCTTCTCGTGATCACGCAAACACGGCCACGACCACCTGCATTGCCACGCCGAGGAATGCGCCTGCACCCCATGTCAGGCCGGTGATGAACAGGTTCTGCTTCCACGAAGGATTGGTGCGCCACAGCACCGCAAGGCCCACGCCTGCACCGGTGCAAAGGCCCGCCACCAGACTGGAAAAGCGCAGAGCACCCTCCACATACAGCTGGGTCAGCAGCACGCTGGCGGCGCAGTTGGGGATCAGGCCCACCAGTGCGGCCACTACCGGCTGGAAGAAGCCCATGCTGCCCAGAAGGTCTGCAAACACATCTTCGCCCACGCCTTCCACGATCAGGCCGAACACCAGACTGAACGCAAAAATGAACACAAAGATCTCCAGCGTGTGGCGCAGGGCCGCTTTCCAGATGGGGGCGGGCTTACCCTCTTCGTCGCTGTGCTCCTCGTGACAGTCCACTTCATCCGCGTGGCCGGTGTAGCCGCCGCGCAGCGATTTGGGCAGCACGCCGCGCAGCACAAAATCCAGCGCAAAGCCCACCACAATGGCGTATACCACCTTGATGACCATGAGCACCGCCAGCTTGTCCCAGTAGGCCGGCATGGATACCAGCAGCGGGATGGCTTCGTCGCTGGTGGCAAGGTAGACGGCCATCAGGGTGCCCAGCGTGATCACACGGGAGGAGTAGAAGTTGGACGCAATGGCCGAGAAGCCGCACTGCGGCACACAGCCCAGCACCGCGCCCGGAATCGCGCCCCAGCGCCCGCCGCCTGCCAGCAGTGCTTCAATGCGCTCACCGTGGCGGGTCTCGATATACTCGATCAGAAGATAAGCCAAAAACAGGAAGGGCAGCATCTTAGCGGTATCCACCAGAGATTCGCCCAGAACATCCAGAAACAGTTCCATATACGCTCCTAAAAACGACCATTCGTCGCTTCATTTTAGTAAATTGCAAATTGGTTGCATTTTTGAACAGGGATGATTATACACGATATTCTCTCCAATTGCAATACCAAAACGCAAATTAGTTGCAAATTTATTTTTGCAGTATTTTTGAAGCCTGTGCCGCAGCGGTGCCGCCTGCTCTGGCAGGATGACGCGATGCCATGTCTGAAGGTCGGGCCAGAACTATAATCGACGATATTTTCTTCTGGGGAGTGCGAGGGCTGCATCCCGCTGGTGGTCTGGCGAGCGGAAGAAGGACAGAGCGGGCGGTGACACTGTCCATAACAGAAAAGACCCCAGAAAAATCCGCAGACTTTTCCGGGGTTCCGTAAAAACTATTTTAAATATCAGCCCTTCATCGGTACAAAGCCCACAAGGTCTTTTACCACCTCGCCGCCAATGATCAGGCCGGCCACCGAGGGTACAAAGGCATTGGAGCCCGGCACCGAGCGGCGCTGGGTGCACTTGCGCTGGGTGCCCGGAGGGCAGATGCAGTGATACTTGCAGCTGATGGCGTCATCCTCGATGGGGGTCATGGCAGGCTCCTTGGAGTAGACCACCTTCAGGTGCTTGATTTTGCGCTTGCGGCACTCGGTGCGCATCACCTTAGCCAGTGGGCAGACCGAGGTCTTGTAGATATCGGTCACTTCAAAGCGGGTCGGGTCCATCTTGTTGCCTGCGCCCATGGAGCAGATAATGGGAGTGCCCGCCTCCTTGCACTTCATCACAAGGGCCAGCTTGCCGGTGACGGTGTCAATGGCATCCACCACATAGTCGTACTGGGTAAAGTCGAACTGGTCCTGTGTTTCCGGGCCAAAGAAGCACCGGTGGGTGGTCACCCTGATGTCCGGGTCGATGTCGTGGATGCGCTGCGCAGCCACATCTACTTTATATTGCCCTACCGTACTGCGGGTGGCGATGATCTGGCGGTTGAGATTGGTCAGGCAGACTTTATCGTCATCGATCAGATCCAGTGCCCCCACGCCGCTGCGCGCCAGCGCTTCCACCGTGTAGCCGCCCACGCCGCCGATGCCGAACACCGCCACGCGGGAATTGTGCAGTTTTTCCATAGCTTCCGCGCCCAGCAGCAACTGCGTGCGGGAATACTGATTTTGCATTTTGTTCTCCTTACTTTTCTACGCGGGTGATGGTGCCGCCGCCCAGCACGGTGTCGCCCTGATACAGCACCACGGCCTGACCGGGCGTAGGGGCGCGCTGGGGCTGGTCAAATTCCAGCCGGAAGCCGCACTCCGCCGGGTAGACGGTGGCGGCCTGCTCCACCTGATGGTACCGGGTGCGGGCTGTGACCCGCAGCGGCCCGGTCAGCTCCGGAATGGCGATCCAGTTCACCTCGTCCGCATACACGATGCGGTCGAACAGCATCTCCTCCGGCCCTACCGTGACGGTGTTTGCCTGCATGTCCTTGCCGCAGACGTACACAGGTGCCCCCATGGCAAGGCCCAGCCCCTTGCGCTGGCCGATGGTGTACCGCACCGCGCCGTTGTGGGTGCCCACCACCCTGCCGCTCTCGTCCAGAAAATCACCTGCCGGGTAGTGTTTGCCGGTGAAGTCCTCCATAAAGCGGGCATAGTCGCCATCCGGCACGAAGCAGATGTCCTGACTGTCGTGCTTGCGGGCATTGACAAATTTGTGCTGCTCCGCGATCTCGCGCACCTCAGTCTTGTGCAGGCCGCCCAGCGGCAGACGGATATGCGCCAGCTGCTCCTGAGTGAGGTTGTAGAGCACGTAGCTCTGGTCCTTGCCCTCGTCCAGCCCCTTTTTGAGCAGGAAACGGCCGGTGGCATCGTCCTGCTCCACCCGGGCATAGTGGCCCGTGACCACATACTCCATGCCGTGTGCCCGGGCCCAGTCCAGCAGATGGCGGAACTTCATATATTTATTGCAGTCGATGCAGGGGTTCGGCGTGCCGCCCGCCTCATACACGCGGACGAATTTTTCAATGATCTGTTCCCGGAAGTCGGCCGTGAAATCCAGCACCTCGTACGGGATATCCATGGCATACGCCACCTCTGCCGCGTCCTCGATGTCCTTTTCCGAGCAGCAGGTGTGAAAGCCGGACTGTCCCAGCGTTTCGTTGCGGGTGAGCCGCATGGTGATGCCGGTGCAGTCATAGCCTGCCTGCTGCATGAGCCATGCCGCCACCGAGCTGTCCACGCCGCCGCTCATGGCAATGAGGGCACGCGGCTTTGAATCAGGGGTCTGTGTGGTCATAAGTTCTCCTTCGGTGCATTCAACACACTAAAACAGTAGTATAATAGTAACTCTGAAAAAAGAGCTTGTCAAGACGCAGCGAGCTGCTGCACTGCGGCCAGCAGGGCTTGCCGCTCGTTGGGATATTCTTCCCGGATCACACCGTCCAGCAGCGCTTCCAGCACTTTGCGGATGCCCGGCCCCGCCGGGACGCCTGCCGCCATCAGGTCGCGGCCATTCACAGCCAGCTGGCTGACGCGGCAGCATACGCCGTCCGCGTCCAATTGTTCGGCCAATTCGGAAAGGGCAGCAAAATCAGCCGCCCGTTCCGGCTGCAGGGCTGTGCCCAGTGCCGCCAGACGCTGCACGGTACACAAGTTATATTTGCCCAGTAGTCGGCGGGCGTAGATATTCAGGGACACCGGCACACCCGGCACGGCTTCCCGCACCAGCACCGCCGTTTCCTCAATACAGGCATTGGAGCAGCGCAGGCGCCTGAGGGTGCGGCGGATGCCGTCCTCGCCAAGGCTCAGCAGCAGCGCCGCCAGCCGGATGGGCAGGTTTTCTGCACCCGCCGGGCAGGCATCCACCACCGGCTTTGCCGCCGCCAGTGCCTCCGATGAAAGCTCCGGCAGAATAACAAGCAGTATTTTTTTGTCAAGATATGCCGCAGGGGCGGGTGCGCTCAGCAGTTTTGCAAGCTCTTCCTCGATGCGCTCCACCGATACACAGTCCAGATGGGCGCACAGCTCCTGTGCTGCCTGCGCCGTGGGCGGGTCGATGGCAAAGCCGAACCGGGCTGCGAACCGGTACAGCCGCAGGATGCGCAGCGCGTCCTCGGTGAACCGCTGGCGGGGCACACCCACCGCCCGTACGATGCCGCTTTGCAGGTCGGCCTGCCCGCCAAAGGGGTCCACAAGGCCCTCTTTTTCATTGTAGGCCATGGCGTTGATGGTAAGATCCCGCCGGGCCAGATCCTCCCGCACATCCGGCACAAAGTGCACCTCGTCCGGGTGGCGGCCATCCGTGTAGGTGCCTTCTGTACGGAAGGTGGTGATCTCGTAAAGGGCACCGCTCTGCTTCACCGTTACCGTGCCGTGCTGCATGCCGGTGGGGATGCACCGCTGCGCGCCGAACAGCTCCATCACCTGCTGCGGCAGAGCACTGGTGCACAGGTCCCAGTCGTGCGGTGTAAGGCCCAGCAGACTGTCCCGCACGCAGCCGCCCACCACGTAGGCTGCATGGCCCGCTGCGTGGAGGGCATGCAGCAGTTCCGCCGTGCCTGCATCCATTGGAATGGTCATGGCTGTGCCTCCTCGTACTGCAGGGTGATGCTTTTGCCGTCAAAGCCGCACTCCGCCGCCGGGAAGATGCTCTGTGCCTGCGCGGCATATTCCTCCGGGTCGGTGATCATGGGGGAATAATGGGTCAGCCAAAGCCGCTTTGCTCTCGCCTGCGCGGCAAGGGATGCGCTCTGCCCAAAGGTGCTGTGCCCCCACTGACGGGCCTGGTCTTCCTGCTCCGGAAGGGCATAGGTGGCATCGCATATCAGCAGGTCTGCGTCATGCGCCGCCTGCAAATAATACGGGCAGGGGGCCGTATCGCCGGAAAATACCACGCTCAACCCCCTGCGCGGTGCGCCCAGCACCTGCGCAGGCTGCACCGTTCTGCCCTCCACGGCAACGCTCTGCCCTTTCTGCAGCAGCTTCCATTGCTGCACCGGCACCCCCAGCGCCCGGGCCTGCTCCGGCGAAAATTTGCCTGCACGGGGCAGCTCCAGCCGGTAGCCAAGGCTTTTTACCCGGTGCTTTGTGGCAAACGGCACCAGCCGCGCACCGGCAGGCCAGCCCTCGCTCAGCGCATCCAGCGCCAGCGGCTGGCCCGGCATAAGCACCTGCGGCTTCACCGGATAGGGCAGCGGGCCGGTCAGTGCCCGCACCGCCGCCCAGATATCCGGCAGGTCCTCCGGACCCAGCAGCGCAAGCGGCCTTGTGCGGCCCTGCGCCCCCAGAGTCTGCAAAAGGCCCGGCAGACCAAAGATGTGGTCGCCATGGTAGTGGGTCAGGCAGATGGCATCTGCCCGCATCAGGTTCACGCCCGCACGGCGCGCTGCTGCCTGCGTACCCTCGCCGCAGTCCCACAGCAGGCCGTGACCGCCGCAGGCAGCAAACGCCGCCGAGAGTGCCCGATCCGGCAGCGGCATGGTAGCCGCAGTGCCCAGCAGTGTAATGGTCAGCATAAAATCGTTCTCCCTGCACAGTAGATTTCGATATTTTATTGTACCACAGCCGGGCCGGTTGCACAATCGGTGCCTGCGGCGCATAGCATGGGCCAGCACAGCAAAAAAGGGGGCAGCGGGATGAGACGCAAAAAAGGGGATCCTTTTTCCGGCAGGCCGCACAGCGGCCTTGGATGGGTGCTGCTGCTCGCCGCACTGGCCCTGTTTCTGCTGGCCGGTGCGCCCGGCTGCATGGCCCAGCGGATGGCGTGGTCTGCCCGGGGAACGATGATCTTTCTGCCCAGCGGGTTTTGAAAAAATGGGAGCATCCTGCTGCACAGAACGCTCCCATTTTTCTTTTTATTTTCCATCCGAATAGGGCAGCTGACCGGTCAGGGTCAGCGTTTCGGCAAGTTCGTCCTCCGAGCGGAACCGCCACGCCGCCGCTCCCACGGCCACATAGCAGGCATCGGCACGACCCTCCGGTGTAACGGCAAGGATCATCGTTTCACCGTCGCCCACCGCCGTTACCATGCCATCCGCACTCACAGTTGCCACGCCCGGATTGCTGCTGAGCCATGTCATCGTTCCGTTTTTGGCGCCTGCAGCCTGCGCGGTCAGCTTCTGACTGGCTCCCACTGCCTGCAGCAGCATGGCGTTTTTGCTCATCTGCACCCGTCCGATCTCCGATGTGACCGTTACCGTGCAGCGCAGCACCTGCCCGGCTGTGGTCAGTGCGCTGATGACGGCCTTGCCGGACCCCTGCGCTTTTACGGTACCGTTTGTGCTTACCGATGCCACCGCCGGGTTGCTGCTGACCCACTGCCGCACATAGGTGAACCCGCCTTTGTTCTGTTCCAGCTTCAGCTGCTTCGTCGGGGCAGGCTCCTGCTCTGTAATGGTAAGCGCCAGCTCGCTGGTGTTCAGCAGCAGGCGGCTGGCTGTGCTTTTGCGCACCGTGATGGTACAGGTGGTCTTTTCGCCGCGCTCATTGCGGGCCGTGACGGCCGCAGTGCCCTCGGCATGGCCGGTCACCTTGCCAGTGCCGTCCACCGATGCCACTGACGGATCACTGGAAGTCCAAATCAGAAAGAAGTAGTCGTTGGGTGCCTGCACATTCAGGTAGGCCACCGGGGCCGGGTCTCCTTCGGTGATATCCAGCGTCAGTTCGGCAGTGTCCAATGTCATGCCGCTGTCCGGCAGCGGCTGCTCCTGCGCAGCATAGGCCGACAACGCCCCGGCTGCAAACAGTTCTGCGCACAGCACCACTGCACAAACACACGCTTTGAACCCCTGCTTCATGGGCTTTGCCCTCCCCGCCTGCTTTGCTGCAAGATCCTTTAAATATTCCTGTCTCCGTATTATTTTACACGCAGTGCAAAACCGGGTCAAGTTTTTTGCCCATTCTGCCGGGCAGCTGAGCCTTATTTTGTGGAGAATAATAAAATCCGCTTTTCAATTTTGTACAAAACGCCGCCGCACCCGGCAAACCGGATGCGGCGGCGCTGTTCTGCTTTTGAATTTTCAGCTTAGTAGTTGATCTTTTTCAGCTCAAAGTAGCTCTGCGGATGTGCGCACACCGGGCACTTGAGCGGTGCGGACTTGCCGATATAGGTGTAGCCGCAGTTCCGGCACTGCCATACCTGCTGCTCCTCGCGGGCAAAGACCTTGTTATTTTTCAGGTTTTCGGCCAGCGCACGGTAGCGCTCCTCGTGCTCCTTCTCGATCTGTGCCACCATAGTGAACAGTGCTGCGATCTGAGGGAAGCCCTCTTCTTTGGCCTCCTTGGCCATGCGGGGGTACATCTCGGTCCACTCGTCGTGCTCACCGCCTGCTGCCATGTCCAGACAAGTCAGGGTATCGGGGATCGCGCCGCCGCACAGCAGCTTGAACCAGATCTTTGCGTGCTCCTTCTCATTGCCGGCGGTCTCCTCAAAGATCGCGGCCAGCTGCTCGTAGCCTTCTTTTTTTGCCATGCTGGCAAAGAAGGTGTACTTGTTGCGTGCCTGGCTCTCGCCTGCAAACGCTTCCATCAGATTTTTCTCGGTTTTGGTACCCTTCAGTTCCATGATGCTCTCCTTTCAAAAACGGATCTTCTGTCAGGATCGACCGATCCCGGCTCTATCATTCAGCCCGGCGGTAATTTTTTCGCCTGCGGCTCAGGTTCTGAACAGAGTATACCATATTTTTTGACGGAAATCAAGAATAATTCCTATTTATTCTGAGAACATTTCTCAGTTATGCTGCTTCAGTGCACACACAGCAATGCTCAGGGCGCTCCACGCTGCCTGATACATCAGCACCGTTGCCACCGAAAGCTCCCAGATGCTGCCTGCACTGGTGAGCAGCGCTGCAATGATAATGGAGAACAGCACCGAGACCATCTGTACCGTGGTGGCGCTGCTCTCGGCGTTCTGGGCCTGATCCGCAGCCTGAAGGCCGCCGGTCAGGCTGGCAAACGCCTTGAGATGGATCATGCAGCAGGTGTCCTCCGGGTCTGCCGGTGCGGCCTTGATGGCGTTGCACTGCTCCTGATCCAGCACGGTGATCATGCCTTCCGGCAGGCGGTATGCTTCGGTAATGTGGTGTGCAGTCAGACTGGGGTCCTGGCATGTGACCAGCAGGCGGATGTTCTCCTTTTGCAGCACGGCAAGGCCGCGGGCCACATTGCGCCCGCCCACATATTTCAGCACGAACATAGCGTGCAGATTGCCGGACACAGCCAGATACAAAATTTGCAGCTCGCCGTTCTTCGAGTGCTGCATCTCGTATTCCTCGTCCGGCATCGGCACGCCCTCCTGCTCCAGATAGCGGCGGGTACCAATGAGGATGCGGTTGTTATCGCACCAGGCGGAAAAGCCCAGCCCATGGTGCTGCTCCAGATCCTTGACCGGGAACAGGATGTCTGTGCGTTCCTCAACGATCTGGCGGAACAGCCCCTTCAGGGTGCCGTGGCTCTCGTTCAACACGCTGGCCGCGTACAGGATGGCGCGGTCGATGCGGCCGCCCTTGAAGATGCGGATATCCTCCAGCTGTGCGCTGTCGGCGGTGAACAGGTCGTCTGCATCGATCTGCAGCGTATCAATGCCGCCCAGCTGCTCAATGGCCTGCCAACCGGGCACGACTGCGCCCACAGCCGCAGCCGCACGCTGCAGCCGCAGTGAGGCAACGCCCGCGATCAGGGTAGAGGAAAGCGGTGCACCCATGCACAGCACAGCGGCCATGGCAGCCGCAGCTTTGTTCCAGCCGGCACCTGCCAGCAGGAACAGCACACCGCTGAGCAGGGCAACGCCCAGCAGGATGTACGAAACTTTGCGGGCACGGCGCTCGCTTGCGCGCTCGCTCAAACTCTGCTCCACAAAGCCGTCAGCTTCCTTCATCGGGCGGCTCAGCAGCACCCAGGGGTCCTTCTGTTCCAGATCCCGTGCAAGAGCACGCAGCAGGTCTTTATCTTTGGCGCGGTAGGCACTCTCGAACTCCACACCATTGGTCACCAGCTCATAGCCGCCCTTGACAGCAGCCAGCATCACCCGGCTGCCCAGCAGCGCAAGGAACAGCCCCAGCGCAGCCATGCCGCTGAGCAGCGATATGCCGGTGGTGCCGCGGTAAACATTTGCGTTCAGCATGGCTGTGACCGCCTGCACCAGCGCTGCCACTGCGGCCAGCGCCGGCATCGTCTCGGAAGAAGGCCGTCCGCGCAGGCCGTTCAGGCCGTCGCGCAGCACCGGGAAGCCAACGCACAGGCTTGCTGCCAGCAACAGCAGGTTTGCACCATAGAATGCCGCCGGGGCAGCATCCGGGTCCAGCGCCGCCATGGCGGGCAGCAGCCCATCCGACACCAAACCAAAATGCAGCAGCACCACAGCCAGAATGCCGCCCAGCACGCAGCGCAGCGTCAGCTCTGCACTCATACGGTGCAGCTTATCCGCCGTAGCCTCCGGCTCGGGCAGCTCCGTTTCGGCATGTTCCTCCGGAGACACCGCGTCCTCCGCCTCAGCTTTCAGTTCCGGCTGTGGCGCAGCGGATGCCTTCTCCGGTGCCTGCTGCGGCTCTTCACCGTCCAGCGGCAGCAGCGGCAGGCTCATGGTATCCTCTTTTGCAGCAGGCTCCTCTGCCGGGGCCAAAGGTGCCTGCGGTGCGTCCTCGCTCTGCGCCTTGCCAAAGAAATCGACCACCGGCTGCTTTTCCGGCTGCTCCATTTTTTCCGGCTGCGGCACAGGTTCCAGCTGCAGCTCCGGTGCCGTCTCCTTTACCGCTGCAAACACAGCCGCGGGCAGCGGTGCACCGGACGGTTTCTTTTTGCTTTCAGCCGGTTCAGTTTCTGCTGCCGGGGCCGCTTCGGCTCTCGGTGCAGGCTTTTCCGGCTTCTGGTCGCTCAGGCCGTTGATCATCGCCTTGAGCTGTGCCATCTCCTGCTGCTCCTGCTCTTCCTGCGGCAGCAGCACCTCCGGCGCATTCTTGGGGTGCCGGAGAGGCTTTGCCGTGCTGTGCTGCTCTGCGGGTCTAGCCGCCGGGACAGCGCTCTGCCGGGGTGTTTCCGGCTTCACTGCCGCCAGGGATTCCGCCGTTTGCGGTGCAGATTTTTCCTCCGGCTTTTTGGCGGGTGCTTCCGGCTGTGCATCCTCTGCTTCCTTCTCCAGAAAAGGCCACGGAGCCAGTTCCTGTTCCGGGTCTGCCTCCGGCTTCAGCATCAGTTCCAGATCCGCTTCCGGTTCCGGCTGCGCATCCTCACCCAGCCGCACCTCACCGGTGGGCATTTCCTGCGGCTGCTCTGCTGCAGCTTCGTCAGTCTCCTGCTTTTCCTTACCACGGCCAAACAGGCCAAACCGTTTCTGCGGCTTTTCCTCCGGCTGGTTTTCGTCCCTCCGGGTCATCTCCTCCGGGATATCCACCGCCGTGGTGCTGAAAAAGGAGCGGAACTTTTCATCCGGGGTCATTTCCCGGCCATTATTTCTATCTTTCGGCATTCTTGTCCCTCCTGTAATTCAAATTGAGGTTCCGGCCCGAATGCCGGATCATGCCTGCTGTGCTGCGCGTTGGGACTGGATCTCGTACAGAATAATGCCCGCAGCCACCGACACGTTGTAGCTGTCCACACCGGTGCCCGGTGCTGCCATATCCAGCCGCACCACGCCGTCGCACAGCTTTTTCACCAGCTGGGAAACACCGCTGCCCTCGCTGCCCAGCACCAGTGCAATGGGGCCGGTCAGGTTGTTCCTGCGCAGAGACACGCCGTCCATATCGGCGCAGTAGACGAACACACCCTGCTCCTTCAGGCGGCGGATGGTCTCGCCGATGTTGGCCACACGAGCCACCGGCAGGCGTTCTGCGGCACCTGCGCTGGACTTGATGACGGTAGGAGTGACTGATGCGCCGCCGCGCTTGGGGATCACGATGCCATGCGCACCGCACAGCAGAGCACTGCGCATCACGGCACCCAAATTGTGCGGGTCTTCAATGCCATCGCTCAGCACCAGAAAAGGTGCTTCGCCCTTGGCCTTGGCTGCCGCCATCAGGTCGTCTACCGTCACGTATTCGATCTCGCTGGCAAATGCCGCCACACCCTGATGGCTCTCGGTGCCGGTCATCAGGCGCAGCTTGTTTGGGTGCACCCGCTTCACCGTGGCACCCGCTTCCTTTGCCAATGCGGTATAGTAAGCCGCCACGGCCGGAGCCATGCCCTCAGCAATGAGCACGGTGTCCACTCCGGAACCGCTTTTCAGCAGTTCGGTCACCGGATTTTTGCCGTAAACAAGGCTCTCGTTCTTCTGCTGCGGCTCTTCCGGGCTGCGGCGCGGACGGCGCGGCTGGTTCTTTTCTTCCATGATGATTTTCTCCTTCCGTTGTATCACCGGAAGGTGCTGTGCACACCCTCCAAAAGGCGCGCCGCATTCTGGGCCGCGCACCGGTATAGTCTGAAGATGATAACTCATCTTGAAGTATAGCATAAGCCGAACTTGTTTGCCAGCAAATTACCGTTTTTTATCCGCGTCCTGCAAAAGTTTTTCTGTTCGTGGTGCCGGAGACCGTTTCCGCTTTTTTGCAGAAATGTTCTGCCGCCCTGCATCAGCTTTACCCGGCTGCTGGGTAGATATCCCTCTGTTTTGCCGGAGAAAAAAGTTTTCCACAAAAACGCGGTATACAATCCGTAGAAGAGCGATTATTTTTCCACATGTTGAAAACCCTGTGGAGAAAGTTCAAAAGTCCAGTTTTAAAGCCTGTTTTGCCTGTGGAATTCCACACTTTCCACAAGGTTTTCAACTTTTAGGTTCGACTTTTTTGGATTTCCTGCGTACAATTTGTAGAATACAAGTCGGAAATATGACAATTTTTTGAACCGCATCCTGTCCGCTTTTGCCAAATTGCCCAATATCATTTTGACGAATGTGGATCTGTGTTGAAAATCCGTCCTTCATCCAGCTTTCTGTCTCCCGGCCGCTTGTTGCACGTTATATGGAAATTTGTTGTATCCTATCGAATGTACGCGCTTCTGGCAGTAACCCCCTGCACCCTGCCAGAAACAGAATCCCCGCATTGTTACAGGAAAAACACCGGTTTGGATTGATTTTGGCCGCTGTTTGGGGTATACTAACTCTGTAGGTTCGTTAAGCCGTGCACAAAGCGGATATGAAACGAGCAAGACCCCAATGATTTTGTGGAGGTAATGAATAATGTTGGTAAATGCAACCGAAATGCTGATCAAAGCACGTGATGGCCACTACGGTGTGCCTCAGTTCAACATCAACAATCTGGAGTGGACCAAGTCCGTTCTGACCGCCTGCGAGGAAATGAAGAGCCCTGTGATTCTGGGTGTTTCCGAGGGTGCCGGCAAGTACATGACCGGTTTCAAGACCGTCGCTGCCATGGTCAGCGCTATGGTCGATTCCATGGGCATCACCGTTCCCGTTGCCCTGCATCTGGATCACGGCACCTATGAGGGCTGCAAGGCCTGCATCGAAGCCGGCTTCTCTTCCATCATGTTCGATGGCAGCCACTACTCCATCGAGGAGAATGTGGAAAAGACCAAGGAGCTGGTGGCTCTGGCACACGCTAAGGGCCTGAGCATTGAGGCCGAGGTCGGTTCCATCGGCGGCGTCGAGGACGGCGTTGTGGGTGCCGGCGAGATCGCAGACCCCGAGGAGTGCGCAAAGATCACCGCTCTGGGCATTGACTTCCTGGCTGCCGGCATCGGCAACATCCATGGTGTCTACCCGGCAAACTGGAAGGGTCTGGACTTCGAGGCTCTGGATCGCATCCACAAGGCCACCAATAACATTCCTCTGGTTCTGCACGGCGGCACCGGCATCCCCGACGAGATGATTGCAAAGGCAATCAGCCTGGGCGTTTCCAAGATCAACATCAACACCGAGTGCCAGCTGGTGTTTGCTGAGGCCACCCGCAAGTACATCGAAGAGGGCAAGGATCAGCAGGGCAAGGGCTTCGACCCCC
>OOAF01001576.1_pt1 | contig 17925 bp, 16 predicted proteins | sample 1671251 | NCBI WGS metagenome assembly OOAF01 (sample SAMN06348137, study PRJEB24527) | human gut metagenome | biome: human gut; feature: ankylosing spondylitis patient; material: feces | host: Homo sapiens | place: China | collected 2015-10 | reverse complement strand
GGAAAATCTAAAGCCTGTTTCACTTGGCATTATGCCTTTGTAAAAAATAGTTTGTCGTTGCCTGTATCGCTGCTACCAATGAGCAAGGCGTGACGACCTACAAGAGCAAGCGGTTCTCCACCTTTACCGGAGATTTGCGCCGCTGTGCTGCCTGGCTTGCCGAAAACAACTGCAAAGATGTGTGCATGGAATCCACCGGAAAGTATTGGATTCCCATTTACAACATCCTGGAGCACACCTGCAATATTGTCCTCGCTCACCCCAAATATGTGAAAGCCATCCGGGGTAAGAAAACAGACAAGCGGGATGCTAAGTGGATTGCCGACATCTTCAAGCACGACCTTGTAGCCGGAAGTTTTATCCCTCCGCCAGATATTCGTCAGCTTCGGGATTTGGTACGTTACCGCTGGAAACTCACCAACTTTACTACCGGCGAGAAAAACCGGGCGCAAAACTGCCTGACAGTCTCCAATTTCAAACTGGATGATGTGTTCTCAGATGTGTTCGGTAAGGCAGCCTCCGCAATCACTGCCCGTATTCTGGAAGATCCAACGGAGAAAATTACGGATATTTCTGGTTTCCGAACCAAAGGCATGAAAGCGACTGACGAACAGGTGCTTGCCGCCGTAGACGGTGAGATGTGTGCTGAACAGGCTGAAAAGCTCCGCATCATCCGTTCCCACATGGACAGCCTGGAACTGTGCAAGCTCAATCTGGAATCCCTGATTCTGTCCACCGCTGAGAAATACCTTCCCCAGTTCAATCTTGTTATGTCGGCGCCGGGTATCCAATCCTTTGCCGCTATCGGCATTATCTCTGAAATCGGAGTGGATATGTCCGTGTTCCCCACCTCAAAGCATCTCTGTTCCTGGCTGGGCTTACGCCGCAAAACAACGAGAGTGCCGGCAAGAAGAAAACCACTAGAATCAGTCGAGCCGGAGCCTACATCAAGCCCTTGCTGGTACAATGTGCGCTCTGTGCCATTCGAGCCAAGCTGTTCCCGGAAGTCCGCAACCGCTATCTCGCTCTCAAAAAGCGCCGGGGACACAAGAAAGCCATTATCGCAATTGCCAGGATGCTCCTTACAGCTATCTACAATATGCTCAAGAAAAATGAGCCTTACAATCCTGAACTATACCGGCAGGCAGACCGGCCTCCCACACATCGTGAGGTTTCTGTTGAAGAAGCAATTTTTATTCTTCAACGGCAGGGTTATTTGGTGACTGCGCCCAGCGTTACTTAGAGCCTAAATATAACCTGAAATTTGCCCGCTTCCTGGGGCTTGGTTTTATGCGTCCTTTTTCGGAATGGTACTTAGACTACAATGTTTCAACCTTCTGCCCCCATTCATAGTATTGCTGCTGCAGGAACAGGAAGCAGGCCGCCCGCCGCAGGAAGTCCAGGACGCTGGAGCCCTCCACCTGGATGGCGAGGAAGGCGTACAGCACAGTACCCACCAGGGGCAGCATGGTCCCCGTCTGGGCCAGCGCCAATACAGAGAGCAGAAAGGCCACCCCGATAATGGCCACGTCCCGCAGCTGCCACAGCCACAGGGTGGCCTTGGCCTTCAGATTGTCTGGGTAGATGAACACGAAAACACCTCCAAAACAGGAAGGGACCCAGCCTGTCCGGCCAGGTCCCTTCCTGTGGGTTTATTCCGCTGTGCTGTCCTCATCTGCATCCTCGCCCTGACTGGTGGCATCCGTCTCGGCCTCGCCGTCAGGCTCTGCAGAGGCATCCGCATCCACCCGCTCCTCCTGGGCCTCTGCCAGGGCCCTGTGGATGCAGTCCAGGAAGAAGGCGTTCTGCTTGATGCCCTTCTCCTGCAGGTAGTCCTTGAACTTCTCGAACAGCTCGCCGGGCACCTGGAATGCCACTGTTCTCTTGTCTCCGCTCATCGTAGTTTCCTCCTTCTGATTATCGTAGAATGTCCGGATCAGCCAGGTCATGTACTGGCCCAGGGTCTGGCCGGACGCCTCCTGCTCCTCCCGCACCCGGGCGTGGAGCCCGGCGGGGACGGGAGCACAGAGGTTCTTCATATTTTCTGCCATGGATTGGCCCCCTTTCCGTTTGGTAAAGCAAGTATATCGATCCCGGCGTTAAATAGCCATCACCAACAGCAACAAAGATTGTGCCGAAAACCAAGCATAAGCAACATGCTATTTGACGGCCTGGACAATGGTGCGGGTGGTGTTGACAGCAGCCTGGGCGGTATAGACGGCACTCATGATGTTGGCCCTGGTGGTGGTATCCAGGCCGAAGGCCCCGGCGATGCGGGGCACCTCTCCGGCGGCCAGCATGAGGCCCAGCCCCAGGAGGGCTTTGTCGCTGAACACCATGAGCCCCGCCACCAGGATGGTGGCCTGGAGGAAGGCGGTAAGGCACAGGCCGATGACCTGCTTGCACCACTGGGTGAAGCCGTCTGTGTAGCCCCGGGGGATGGAAAACATATATAGCGAACCCACGGCAATCTGGATGAGCAGGATGCCGCCCCGTTTCAAGTTTGAGAAGAACACCTTGATTACCGCATAGGCCATGAAGATCATGGCGAAGAGGAGCATGATGGGGTTGGTACCCAGGCCCCATTTGGCCTGGGCCGCGATATCCGTCAGGCCAGCCCCCTCAAGGCCTGTGAGGATTTCATTGCCCAACTCCCCGATGCTCTTTCCCGCCCCTGTGATTTCTATGGCGAAGGTACCCTGGAGGGAGACGGAGAGGGCGTACAGCCGGACGGGCACAGTGGTGAACAGGCTGACGGCAAAGAAGCCCTTGAGGGCGTTGAGGGCGGGCTGCTGGAGATTGCCCCGGCCAGATGCGTACTCAATGCCGCACTCAAAGGCAGATACCACCACGCTGACGGCAAAGAGGGCCCAGCCCAGTTGGGAGAAGAAGCGCACCACTGACCGCACCCAGGAGAGGTCAAACAGCTCCACCCCCATGTTTCCCATCTGGGCGAAGAAGGCGCCCAGGAAGCCCACCATCTGGCTGTAAAACCAGTCCAGGATGGACTCCATCACCGGATTGGCCACAAAGTCCCAAATAAACACTCGCCTTCACCGCCTCAGATGCCTACGATATTCCAGATGTAATTGGGGGCCAGCAGCACGAAGATCAGGCAGACGAACAGGATGGCCGCCCCCGTCCACTCAAACTGGCCGTGCTTGCGATAGTCGAAGAAGCACAGTGCCACCTTGACAAAGAATGCAATCCCCAGCACCATGGTGAGGGCGGGGAACACCACAGTATCCACCACGGTCTTAATCTGGCCGGCGGCATCCGTCCAGGTCTGCTCCACGGCGTCCGCCACATTGCCGGCGGAGGAGGCGAAGGCCGGGACCATGCACAGGGCGGCCACCGTCAGGGCCAGGAGCAGCACCCGGATGCCCTTTTTTCTGATACTCATTCTGACACCTCCATAAAATTGGAGGGTCGCCCGACTGGGGCGGCCCTTCTAACGATAGTTTGCTGGAATCAATAGCCGGTGCGGGGCAGGGGCTCGGCGGGCTTGTAGACCTTGGTCACCCACCGGGAGGTGGCCATAATCCACTGGCCGTTATACACGCCGCCCACATCCGCCTGGTTGACGAATTGGCTGCCACCGGTAAGCCAGGCGTAGACGGTGGCATAGACCTGGGGCGCCTCCACCTGCCGGAAGTTGGCGGGCACCACGCCGAAGGACACCATGAACTCGGTGACATACTCGTTGGAGGCCAGGCCCAGGGCGGCCTTGGAGGCGTCCAATACATAGTTCTGCTGGGTGCTCAGGTTGTCCGCCAAGGTGCGCCAAGTGCCGCCGCTCAGGTTGGTCTTGTAGACCACCTTATAATTGCCCGGCACGTTGTAGGTGCCAGTGACAATCTTGTCCAGCCGCACCGCCTGGCTGGGCAGGGTATCCCTCCAGAAAAATGAGGTAAGGCTGGTGGTGGAGTTATTGGCAATGCCGCTGAAATCATAGCGGATCTGTTGGCCGGGCATGACCTCCACATAGCCGGTCTTTTGGATGGACACATTGGTATAGAGGCTCTGGTTGGTCATGGCTGCCTTGACTATCTGGCCGGCGAACTCAAGCTCCACCTCGACGGGGGTCTTGTCCAGGCCGTAGAAATCCGCCGCCTTGGACTCCACGATTTTGTAGCGGCCCAGGGGGAGAGGCCGGGAGGATGCAACGCCGTTCTTGTCCGTCTCAACCGTATCGACCAAGTTGCCGGTCCGGGCGTTGTAGATCTCAAACTCTGTGCCGGGGATGGGGGTGCCGGCGGGCCAGCCGTTGACGCTGTTGTAGTCCGCGGAGGTCTTGGTTATCTGGATCTGTCCAGTGATGGGGGTATTCTCCCACTCCACCTCGGTGGTTTCCCCGGACTCCACATAGACGGTCTTTTTCTCCGTGTCGGGGACGTACCCCTCGTTCTCTAACTCTCTGAGATAATACCGGCCGGCCTCCAGACCCTCGATCAGTACATACCCCTCGTTATTCGAAGTGTACTGGCCAACGGGGGTGTTGGTGCTGTCATAGAGGATAAACGGCACCCCATAGATGCCCTCGCCGGTGGTGCTGTCCGTTTTGTGGATCAGGATGGCGCTCACCGGCGTGTTCTCCACCTGTAGGACTGTGGTTTCTCCGTTTTTGACCTCAAAATAATGGGGAGTGTCGTCCAACTTGAAGCCCTCCGCGCTCTCGGTTTCCACGGCATAGTACGATCCATTCTCCAGGGCCAGGAACACCCGGCCATTTTTGTCGGTGGTCACGGTATCCACCAGGGCGTCGTCCATACGGCGGATTTCAAATGTAGTGTTGGGAATCCGCTCCCTGGTGTCATCCGCGTTGACCTTGATGATTTCCACGCCGCCGATGGGGTCGTTATACACCGTGATGGTCTGGGTGTCGTTAGGGTTGATGACCACCGTTTGGGTACGGGTTTCCTCATGGATGGTGTAGCCCTCGATGGTCTTGGTCTCTGTGACGAGGAATGTCCCCACCAAACCGTCAATCATGATCTGGCCGTTTTCGTCAGTGCGGTAGAGGCCCATGCTGGAGGTCATGCCGCCGTTGTCGTCCACCACCGTGCCGTCCGCCTCGGTGATGGTAAACTCTACCCCCTCCAGGGGCTCATGGGTGACGGAATCCAGCTTGTTGATGACAAGGCCGCCCTTGGGGGTGTTGGTGATGACCACCGTTTGGGTGTCTCCGCCCTCTCCGATGACCACATTGGTGGAGGGGGCATCCATGACGTACCCCTGGGGCGCCTTGATCTCCGTGAGCACATAGGCGCCGGGGGCCAGGTTGGTTACGCGGATTTCGCCATTGTTGTCAGTGGTAAACACACCGTTCTGGGTGAGCGTGCTGTCGCCGATCACCCCATCCAGGCCCACCTCACAGCCGGCGGCGGTCGTGATTCTGAACTCCGCGCCGGGAAGCGGCTGGCCGGTGGCGCTGTCCCGTTTCTGGATGATCAGCTCACCCTTCGGCTGATTCTTAAAAGTGAGGCTGACCGTCCGGCCCTCTTTGATCTGCACGGTCTGGGCCTGGGTATCGATGAGGTAGCCCGGAGGGGCCTGGGTTTCCGTCACCACCACGCTCTTTCCGGGCTGGAGGCCGGAGATCAGGATCTCACCATTTTCGTCCGTCCGGTAGATGCCGTTGGAGTCCCCAATGAGGGTGCCGTCCGCATAGGTGACCTTGAACTCTGCGTCAGGCAGGGTCACGCTGGGGTTGGCCGAGCACACCTTGCGGATCAGGAGGTTCCCGTCCGGCATGTTTTCAAAGCGGACAGTGATGACACTCTGCTCCCCGTTGTCTGCCAGGTAGACGGTCTCGGAGGACTGGATGATGCTGTACCCGTCCGCCGGATCCACCTCCTCCACGATGTACGATCCTGGCTTCAGGCCCGTCCAGATGGCCATGCCGTTGGAGCCGGTCACCTTCTGTCCAATCACGGTGCCGCCGGTACCGGAGGCGCCTCCCAGGTAGCGGAGCTGGAAGGTGGCCCCGCCCAGGGCCTCGCCAGTGACGCTGTCCGTCTTGTGTACCACGATGGCGTTGAGGGGGACGTTCTCAAATGTCAGAGACTTGTTTCCGCCGCCCTCAATATAGACCTCCTGGGTGGCAGGCTCCTTGATGGTGAAGCCGGGGGCGGGTTCCAGCTCCGTCACCCGGTACCAGCCGTCCCGCAGGCCCTCCAACACGATCTGGCCGCTGGCGTCAGTGAAGTAGATCCCCAGGTTGTTGAGCTCGCCGGTGTCGGTGCCATTGCTGCCGTACCAGAGCTGGAATTTGGCCCCCCGGATGGGGCTGCCGGTGATGCTGTCTACCTTCTGGATGGTAAGGGTGGGCTTTTTGTGGTTCTCGAAATAGACGGTGTGGTTCCGGTTGGGATAGAGGGTGACCAACTGGGGCTCCGCATCCATGAGATAAGGGGAGGGAACCGATTTTTCTGAAATTTGATACACCCCGGGCAGCAGATTTTCCAGGGTGGCCGTTCCGTCTGCCCCGGTCTTGATTTCATCCACGCTGTGGCCGTCCGCCGCTTCCACCAGGAATACGGTATCCGGCACGGGCTCCCCGGTGTCGGCATCCCGCTTCACCACCGTCAGGTTGGGCCGGATGTCGTTCTCCAGGATGATGGTGGAGGTCTTGCCGGGGAAGAGCTCCACATGGCGTTCCACCGGGTCGATGATGTGGTCTGAGGTGGTGTCCAGCTCCTTGACCGAATACACCCCCGGCTCCAAGCCGGAAATCAGGATTTCGCCGTTTTCATCAGTGGTGCGGTCCAGGTAGTGGGTGCCGTCCTCAATTTTGGCGATGCGGAAGGTGACCCCAGCCAGCCGGGAACCGTCCGAACTCAGCTTGATGAGGTTCAGGGAGGGTTTCACAGAGTTGGTGAACACGAACCGGGCCGTCTGGTTGGCCTCCAGATGGATGATGCGCTGGGCCTCATCGATGATGTAGCCCGGGCAGTCCAGTTCCGTCACCACATAAGCTCCGGTGGGCAGTTCAGACAGGTCGATTTCGCCGTTCTGGTCGGTGGTGAACTCCGCCGGGCCCCACGAACCGTCTACCGCCTCGATGCGGAACCTGGCGTTGGGGATCACCTTGGACGGGTCGGCGCTGTCCACCTTGACCAGCCAGATCCCGGGCTTCTGGTCGTTAAAAAAGTAGAGCTCCTTAATACTGTCTCCGGCCTTCAGTTCAATTTCCTGCGGAGTGGAATCCACCAGATGTCCACTGTCCCCAGTGTCCACCTCATAAGGTAGGCACCGCCGCGCCATACCCGCTTTCGCGGGCGGTCTCGGCGATACCCCCTCCCAAACCGGACGTACACCTCTCGATGTATCCGGCTCTCCATTTGTCTATAAGTCTGGAATTATTCAGCATGTTTGGTTTTTGCGTAACACTCAGGACACAGTGCGATTGACTTGCGCCGCATTTGCATCATTTTCAGTTCCAATTCGTCCTCGCCCGTCAAATCCTTTAGCCGCCGAACGTGGTGCATATGGATTTCCTTGGTTTCAGCCCCGCACAGTTCACAGACGCCTGCTTTCAGCCGCCGTGCAAGGCTGTTCGGCTTGGCGTATTTTACATACTGTGGGAGCGTGTCGGCAGATAAGGGAGGCAGGGTGGATTTCTTGGTAAAGCCATCATGATAGAACTCGCAGCACTTTGGGCCGCTCTTGGCGACATAGGGGATGGAAATTACCCCGTCCCGCTCATACTTTTTGCGGATTTTATTGCAGGAGGTATTGCCCTTGGCGGCCAGAGTTTTAAGGAAGCTCCCCTTCATGATGAACGCGAAGTTATTGAGCACCGATACATTTTCTGCCATGGAATAATAGTTGTACAGGCCTCGTATCTCCGCATTGAACTGACTGACGATTGCGATTGCGTCCTTGTGCATCAGTTTTCCTCGATGGAGCGGTTTCCACCGCTCTTTGCCGTCGTTGTCCATAACGATTTTGAATGCTTGATACTCTTTTAGCTTCTGAACCCATTTGTCGTGGGGCACATACAGCGCCACTTTCCCATACCACATTCTGCGAAGCACCCCGCTCTCATCCCGTTTCGCGTCCCTGCTCCGGCACACTGTGAACTGGTAGCCCAGGTAGTCGATCAGCTCACTGGAGTGGGTGATTTTGGTTTTTTCTTCGGACAGGGTGAGCTTTAAGGTGTCTGCCAGGAAGTCCCGAATATCCGCTTTCACCCGTTCCGCATCCTTGCGGGAGCCAATGATGCCCACCACGAAGTCATCCGCATAGCGGTTGAAGTGTAGTCTCTGGTAGTTCCGGTCGGCCTGTGGGTAGTATAGGGTGTTGAGCAGATTTTTCTGGGCTTGTTTGAAGGCCCGGACTGCGTCCTTTGTATGGGACTGGTCCAGCAGAGTTTTTTGCACCCTGTATTTCCGGCGTGCATACTCGTAGTCCCTGCTTGCTTTCCGCTTCTGCGTCCCTACTCTGAACTGCTTCTGGTGTTCTTCCAGGTAGCGGTCTAATTCGCTCAGATAGATGTTGGCGAGGATGGGGCTTACGCCCGAACCCTGCGGGGTGCCGGAATAGGTGTGATGGTAGATCCATTGTTCCATGTACCCGGCCTTTAACATCTTCCACATAAGAGCAATAAAGTGCTCATCTTTGATGCGGCGGCGCAGGATATCAATGAGAACATGGTGGTCAAAGCTGTCAAAGCAAGCTTTGATATCACCTTCAATTACCCACTGGACACCTGAGAAGGTGGTTTTGATTTCGGACAGCGCGGTATGGCAGGAGCGCTTGGGGCGGAAGCCATGGGAGTGGGTTGAGAATGTGGGTTCATAAATCGCTTCCAGAAGCATACGGACAACTTCCTGTACCAGCTTATCGTCTGTGGATGGAATACCCAGTGGGCGAGTTTTGCTCGGGTCGTTTTTCTTGGGGATATTCTCACGCCTTGCCGGGTTGGGCTGGTACGAATGGTCTTTCAGGCTGGCGATGATACTCTCAATGCGCCCCCCCGTCATGTCATCGAGGGTCATCCCATCTGTACCCTCCGTCATACTGCCCTGGGATTTGGCAATATTCTGATAGGCTAACAGATAGAACTCGGGATTATAGAGATTGCGGTAGAGCCGCTCAAACACATATCCCTTTTGGTTTGCTTTTTCTTCCAGACTTTTCAGCACAGCAATCGGATTTCTCATGATGTCTCACACACCTTTCTTCTTTTTGTGCTGACAGACAAACTGCTCCCCTTCGCCCTGTGGACGGCTTTCCCGTCCTCTGACTACTACGGGAGCTCTGTTACCATGGCAGATATTCAGAGCCGCGTTTCTCATGGCGCTCATAGCCACGAATGGGTGGCGTTCTGCTTTAGGTAATCCCCGTTTAGTACGATAGAAATGAGCATTCTGTATTCTCGGATGTGCCGTTCGCCGTTTTCCACTATCCCGTGGCTGGGTCTGCCTTGAGCATATCGCAGCAATGTGTACAGGAGCCACTGCTGCCAAGGCACCCGCGGGTTTAGCTTTCATACGCGGGGAGCTACCTTAGGCCCAACCTCCGGCTGGCATTCAGTCAATGCAGACTTCATCCTTATATACAAAGTTTTGTCCCTCTGCGCCAGCGCCCGGAAAGCTCGAACGCTCCGCATACTCCGACATGCTACACTCCCCGTCAGGTTTCCCTTTTCGGATAAGTCGGGGGACAACAGGTTGCGGCTTACATGCCGCGCTATGCTTTTACCTGCCGCTTGCTCACAGCGGCATTTCTATCGCCCACGAACAGCAAATGTGCCGTTCTTACGGGCGCACCTGGACGCGGTAGGTGCCCGGCCGGCAGTCCGTGAGCAGGATTTCTCCCAGGGCATCCGTCTCATAGTCCCCCAGCAGCTCCCCATCCCGCCAGATACGGAAGGTGACGCCGGACATGGTCTCATGGCTCAGGCGGTCGTACTTGATAATCTTCAGGCCGGGCAGGGCCTCGTTCTTCAGGGTGTAGGTGACGCAGTCCCCTGCCACCACAGTGGTGGTATAGGTCTGGGGATCCCGCTCCCACCCCTCCGGGGCGGCCAGCTCCAAAATCTCATATGCCCCAGGCTTCAGCTCTGTGAAGGTATAGGAACCGCCGGTGTCGGTGGTACCGGTATAGGTGGCGCCGCTCTTGATGTGCTTGATCTGTATTTTGGCTCCCGCCAGGCTGGCCCCGGTGGAAGCGTCGATCTTTTCAATTCTGAGATCGCCGTAGGGTTCATTTTCAAAGTCCACCTCGGCGGTTTCCCCGTACTTCACGGTGACCTGTTTGACCGGCTCCTCATCCAGCAGGTGGTACTCCGGTGATACCCGTTCATAGATGGTATAGTTGCCCACCTCGGTGAGAGGGATAGTGATGGAACCGGATTCCGGCGTGGTGTAGACGCCGATGGTGTCCCCGTCCGGGCCCACCACCTCGAAGGTGGCGCCGGAGAGGGTGACAGTAGTGCCCACCTCATACTTGGTGATCTTGAGGGCGGTTTCGCTGGGAGGGGGCGTAGGCTCGTCCGGGTCATCCGGCTCGTCGGTATCCGAATAGTTGGAGATCGCGTTGCGCAACAGACTAACCTTGGGATCCGTGTCGCAGAGGTAACTCTGGAGGTTGCCGTACTGGTCAACCTCCTGGCAAAGCGCGTAAAACACGACGTACTGGTACACATCGGCGGAGAGGGAGAGCTGAACGCTGCCGGTCTGGCCCGCTACGCTGTCCTCTGGGTAGAGCACCTTGAAGGTCCCCTTGTAGCCGTCTCCGGTATTGGAGACCTTGACCTGGGTAATATCCTGGTTGTTCTCATCCACAATACGGGTGCCCTCCGGCACGTCCGTCCCATCCTGGAACGATACATTGACAGCCTGTCCGTCCACCCAGGTAGGGGAAGTGACGGTAAATACCTGCTGGTGATAGGCGGCCCCATCAATGGTGACGGGGTAGGCTGCCTCCTGGTCCGGGGAGGTGGTGAGCTGGGGCTCCGCCACGCTGGTCCACCGGGTGCCCTCCGTGTAGATCTGGACGGCGGCGTTGAGGATATTTTCCCCAATCTCCCGCTCCGTGCCAGTAAGTCCGGGGGCTACGGTGACGGCGCTGATGTCCCACTCGGGGATCAGGTAGCACCACAGGGCAATCTTGCCGGCGTAGAACGCCTGATATTTGTTGGCTACCCCCAGCTCCGCCAGGGAGCGGTGGGGGTACATGTTGGCCACCAGGCCCACCACTTTAGGGTCTGACGCTTTTTCCTCCGCCAGATAGCGGATGCTCTCCCCCTCGGGGACCGTTTGGGGTACGCCGTACTGATCTGGATTTACACAGTACGCTGGGATCTCCTGGGTCTCCCCGGCGGCGTTTTCGTAAAGGAAGTAAGTATACGACTGGGTCTGCACCCTGCCGTTGACGGCCAGATAATTCATGGAGTAGCCGCCGCTGTAAATGTTGACCTCACCCAGGGCCTCCTCCGGGGTGGAGGCGGCACCCGTCGGCAGGATCAGCAGGGACAGGGCCACCGCCAGGGTGAGCATCAGGCTGATGATTCGTTTCATTTGCAAACTTCCCTCCTAAGCAAAAAGCGGGAGGCTTGCCGCCTCCCGCCGGTTTGTCTGGGACGCTGTTAGGTCACATCCCTCTGATATTATATTCGGTATAGAGATATTTCCCGTCGTGGTACACATCCCAGGCTTCCACCTCGAACCGGGCCCCCGGCGCGGAACAGAACACCTGGGTGAGCTGGTCCTCCTGCCAGGGCCAGAACATCTGTACCGCGTTCTGCGCGGAAATACCCAGGTGCAGGTTGAGGGTGGGGGCGCCATCCGCCCACAGCTCTGGGCAGTTCATCGCGGCGTTGTAGATGGTGTACTCCATCCGCCGCGTCTCATAGAGGTTTCGGATAAACAGGTCATCCCCGTATTCATCCTGGAACCTCCGCACCTCGGCCTTCGGCAGCTCCAGCTCTAGGAAGCGCGTCTGGTCATAGGCGGGCAGGGATTCCGGCTCCTCCCACAGACGCAGGTCCGTGATCTCATAAGTGGTGCCGTCATCGCAGAGCACCTTGTCCCCCTCCTTCAGCCGGAGGGGCTCGTCCGACTGGGGGACGGTGACCACCCCGGAGGGGGCGGACACCGCACTTTCCTCTGTGTAAGGGGAGCTGGTGTCTACCAGGACACGGTTGGCGCCCTGGTCATACGCCACGCCGAAGTCTACCGCCCGGCCGACATCCCGGAGCTGCACATAGTTGTGGCCGTGGATGACATACGCTTCCAGATCCACCTGTTTCCCGTCCACATAGAAGGTCTGGGTGCTTGGTGCTGCAGTGAGGGCGGCCACCCCCGCCGATGCTGGCCCTGCCAGGGCCGCGCCGGCCAAGGCACCTGCCAATACTGCTGGAATAAGCTGTTTCCTTTTCATACGGTTGACCTCCTTCTTTCCTCTGCTGTCCTTGTGTTCCTTACAGCAACAACATACCGGAAATATGGGGAAAAGTCTATAGCAAAGGGGGGGCCCGGTGGAGAAAATGAGCCCGCAAAACAAAGCAGGTTACACAACCTCCGCCGCCTGCACCTGCCAGCGGTAGGTTCTCTGGTTACGCACGCAGGTGTAGAGGGTGAGCATGTTCTCGGTGGAAGGGACGGTGCCGCTGGTATCCGTCTCTTTGACCTTCTGTACACTGGTGACCTCATAGGTGCGGGCGCCCAGCTTGGTGGTCCAGGTGATGGTATCTCCCCGTTCCAGGGTGTGGAGATCCCCAAAGTCATCCCGTACCCCCCGGTTGTGCCCGGCGATGGCGCAGTTTCCATCCCAGATGCTGGTTCCTTTGAAATGTCCCGCGCCCTTTATGAGCGTGGAGCTGTCTGTACCCTCATAGACCCGCACGCTCAGGCCGATGGCGGGGATTCTCAATGTCCCCAGGTATCCGCTGGAATAGTAGAGATCCGAGGTCACCGGGGTATAGCCGAGGGAGATGGTCTGCTCCTCCTCGGTAGCCGGAGTGGAGCTGTTGGTATCTACAGAGGACGGGAACACGATGGGTGTCCCGCTGCCGTTGACGGTGCCCACTGCCATGCCCTCCGGGGCCAGGTTGGGGGTAAGCCAGGTTCCGGTGTTCAGGGTATCCGCACTGGCGCTGCCGAAGCCCGGCGGGATGAGGGCGGCATTCTTGCTGATGTCCTCATTTTTCAGGACCCCGCCATCTGCCGTATGTACCACCTCTACCGAGGTGAACTTGCCGTAGTCCGGCCCCTCCGGTGCGTCAATGGCGTAATCTAAAGCACCCGCCGGGGTGGCCATAGCTGCCGCCAGGCAGGCGGCCAGGCAAAGGGTGGTCAGCTTCTTCATTCCGTATCCTCCTCCTTGGATTCCCGGCGCCGTTTGACGAACAGGCAAGCGCCGATCACGCCGCCCACAGCAAAGACCACGCCCAGCGGGAGCAGGATGGCCGCCCAGTTGAACTGGGCCAGGCCGTCCCCAGACTCCTCCATGGGTGCGGTGGGTTCCAGCGGTTCCCCCTCAAAAATTGCAACGTAACGCACCCGGTTCAGGGCGATGCGGCTGACGGTACCGGTGTAGTCTGCCGTGACAGTATAGCCGGTGACATAGCTGCTGGTGGCGGTGCCGGTATAGGTGGCCACGGCGGTGTAGCGGTCTCCAATGGCGTAGCCGGACATGCCGGTGGTGTTGTCCGTCCGCCAGTCAATGTTCTGGAGGGTGAGGATACGCCCGTCCTCCTCGATGCTCTTGGGGATGCTGGCGGTATCCTGGCTGGCCAGGTTGGGGTAGGAGCGGGTGGCGGACACCTGCCGGGTGGAGCTGCCGTAGCCCGCCGCCTCCACCTGGACAGTGTCCAGCTGGAGGGACAGGGTGCCGGACAGTCCGTCCTCTGTGACGAACTCCTTCTCCTGGGGCAGAAGGGTCAGGATGGACTCCATATCCTTGCTTTTACTCTCCAACGATACCGTTTCCGTGTGCGGGCGGCTCTCATGCTCCGGCAGCTCCTGCTGAAGCAGATCCGTCAGGGTGTAGTGGAAGCCGTCCTGCTCGAAGTCCGACCGTGGGATACCGGCAGGGTCCTGCTCCGGGGAGAGGTCATAGACCTTGCGGATCTCCGTGCCGTCCTCACTGCGGGTGACGGAGGTCGGGTAACAGACCTGCACCTCGGGCATTTCGGGGAAGGGCTCCGCCGCCAGGGCGGTGGGGAGCAGCGCCGCGGCTATCAACAGGCCGGCGGCGCATCTCAGAATGGTGTGTTTCACGAAGGGGTTCCTCCTTCACATTTTGTCATATTTTGCTCCAGCCGCTCCAGGGTGCGCCGGGCCAGGAGTCGGAACTCCCAGGGCTCCAGCTCCAGGGGGCGGTAGTCGCCTTTGTCCGTGATGCCGTCCGCCCGCACCTTGAGCACCAGGGGCAGCACGGCAGGGTGCTCCTCGAGCACCGTGGGGGCCAGCCAGCCCTTCCCGGCCAGGTACACCCACCGGAGGGCGGAGGCCGGATTGCCGGGGACGTCGGGCCAAAGGTATTTCCCCGCCAGCTTCTTACGGCGCTGCTTTTTGTTGACGGGGATGGGGGCCAGGATCTTGCCCTCAATCTGGTAGCGGAGCCCCAGAGCCTCCACACAGGTGCGGACAGCTTGTCTTGCCTCCGTCGTGTCTGCCCAGGTGGGCAGCGGCTCCCCCAGCTCTGCGGCCAGCACATCCTCCCCCTCCGGGTCTCCCAGGAGTAGGGGCACATTCTTTACCAGCTCCAGCACGTGGAATCCGTCCGTCAGGCCCAGCACCTTCCGCTTGGTGATCGGGATGCCCCGGTAGTGCTCCACAGCCTCGTCCAGCGTTTGAACCCGCTCTAGGCTCCAGCCCTTGCAGAGGAGGCTGCCCTGACCCAGCCGCAGGTCATCCATGGTGTAGTAAGTCATGCTCATGATCCTCCTTATCCCATTCTCATACTGCACATGGAGGGCTTGTCCTGCCGCCCCTGGCTGCGCAGCGCCAGCAAAGGTTTCCGGGCCCAGTCCGGAAGAAGCTCATCCTGGAGTGCGCCGGCGAAATTGGTTCGGTTCCAGCAGGCCTGCTCCCCATCTGCCAGCCGGGTGGCGCGTATGGAGCCGACAATGGAATCGGGATTGCATCCGGGGCCGTCATGGGCATACCAAAGCTGGCCCTGGGGACTCCAACAGGGCTCGTCCAGTACTGCGGGTGACAGCACCAGAACCCTGCCGGTATAGTCCAGTTGGTGCCTGGAATTGGGTATGCAGTGTTCCAGCTCGAACAGGCCCAACGACTGGCAGAATTTACGGTATTGAGTGACAAAGCAGTCCAGCACCGCCGGACTGCCCGGTACCACATAATCGCCGTTGTACCCGTCCAATGGGATATAGAACTGTCTGGCCCACGCCTGGTTGGCCGGGCTGAACAGTCCGGGCCACCAGTTCAGGTGTTGGAGCGTATTGGCCAGAACCCATGCAGTCCGTTGGCCGCCAAACTTATGGATGATTTTGGCCATGCAGTCCGTGCCTGAAACCCCACTGTCATCACAGGCCTTGACAGCACCACTGAGGGCGTCCCTGCAGGCAATGTTCGTCCGTTGGCTGGCCTGCCAGAGCGGCAGCTCACCACGGCGGCGGGCCTCCTCCAAACTGTAGAGGTAAAGGTTGCTCTTACCCATGCTTATTCGCCTCTTGGCTGAGCAGGCAGCCCAGCCTGTCCAGTTCCACACCACAGTGCTCCAGCATGAACAGATAGGCGCTGTCGTATCTCTGAAGTGGGTTGCGCAGTTTCGAGTGGGGCAGCTCCTTCGCTCCGTGGCTTTTCAGAGCCAGCAGGGTAATGAAGTGTACGGCCCGGTCATGGAGCAGATGGACGGCAGACAGCAGCTCCGCGGCGGAGGGCTCCTGTCGGGTGAGCACGATGCAGCCGTACTCTGTATGCAGGGTCAGCCGCTCCGCGTCCTCCAGTCCGGAGAGCTGGAGGGCGGCCCGGGGGATGGCCAGGGTCTTCTTGCTTGTGTCATGGCAGATGGTAAATTTCATCTTCTGTTTTCACCTCGTATTCTTAGTCCTGCGGCCAGTCCCACACCCGGGGCAGCCGCCCGGTGGGGACGGACAGGATCCGCAGCTCCGGCCGGTCACTGGACTCCAGTCCGGGGTTATCCAGCAGGGAGAGCTGGCGGTTGAGCATAGGGCCGGGGTCAAAGTTGGTCATAAGCAGCTCGTGGTACCTGGCGTCCTCCTGCCGGGCCATGGGGTTGGGGCGGTCAAAGCCCACAATGTAAAAGTCCGGGGCGAAGAGGTCCAGAATGTCCGGATGGCTGTTATAGGACAGGACGATGTGGCTGTCCCGCGCCGCCGGGGCGCACAGGCAGTCGTGGAGCCGGACGTGGTCCCGGAGGTCGAAGGAGGGGGCGTACATCCTCTCCGCCTCCAGATAGGGCGGGTCCGCGTAGATCACCGCGCCGGGCCGGGCGTACTGCCGGACTACGTCGCAGCAGTCCTTGTTCTCCACCACCACGCCCTGGAGTGCGTCTGAGGCATGTCGGAGCAGGCCGAGGAAGCGGCGCAGCTCCACGCTGCGCCCGCCGAAGCTGTTTCCGGTGGCACTGTAGCTGTACCGGATGCTCAGATAATAGGCCGCAGCCCGCTGTACGTCCGGCAGGTTGGCCCGGCCCACCAGGAGCTTCTTCACCTCCTGCCTGTCCATGGGCGGGAAGTAGTCCTCTGCGATTTGGAGCTCCTCCTCCAGGTAGTCCATGGGGTCATACTCGTGGTTGAGGAAGCGGAGCACCACCTCGAAGTCCGCCCGGGCGTGGAGGGGCAGGAAGTCCAGCTCCCTGAGCAGCGCCAGGGGCCGGTCCCGGGCACAGCGGAACAGGTTGGCCAGATCCGCGTCGATGTCGTTGTACACCCGCAGGGGTGCGTACCCGGCGCCCAGGCCCAGGGTCACCGCGCCGCTGCCGCCGCAGACCTCCAGCAGGCGGGGCGCCCTCCTGGGGAGCAGCTGGAAGATGTAGGGGAGCAGGAACAGCTTCCCGCCTACCCAGGGAAAGAAGGGCTTAGCGATCCGGCCCACCTCCCTCTGGCAGGCGGAAGGCCCCCGTGGCCCTCTCCAAGCTACGGATGGCCTTCTCCACGCCGTCCCGCATTCGCCGGAGATGCCCGATTGTGGCAATCACCTCCCAGGCGTTGGCGGGGTAGAAGTAGCCGGTGCGGTCGCTGCAGATAGGCGCCCCGTCCACCCGCAGGTTATGGACCAGCTTCCGCAGCTCTGCCTCATGGATGCGGAACCTCTTTTTCAGCTGTTTGCCGCTGATGGCGTTTTCCCGGCCGGGGCAGTAGCGCTGCAGATACTCCAGGAGCTCCTTTTCTTTTGCTTTCATGACGTCCTCCTCTGGGCCGTCCTCCCGAAAAAGGGCACAAAAAACAGGGGCCGCTGTCCTCTTCGGGAAAACGGCCCCTGTTTCGTGTTGATATAGATTTGATCTGGGGTTACATCTGCTGCATCTGCATAGGCGCCCGAATCTGAGCATGCGGGCCGAGAATGTAAGCCCTGCCGTCCGCTGTCTGGATATAGCCCTTGTTCCGCAGCAAATCCAGCCCGTACCGTTCCAGGTTGAAGCAGCCGGCAACTGCTGGGTCCAGCGTACTCCCTGCCGACCGCAACTCCGCTTTCGCAACGTCCTGAAGCTGGTCTGTATATACCACATGGTAGCGGTTCAGGTGCTGGGCAATCTCCAGGGCGGCGGGCAGGGTGGTGCAGCCCTCATGCTCCAGGGCCCAGAGGTAGGTCTGGAGGAAATCTTTCTGCCCCTGGTTCTGTTCCTGGAGAATGAACCCCAGGTTCTGGCCGTCGTAGATCAGATCCTCCAGCCGGCCGGCATAGGCGTCCTCCAGCCCGGTGATGCCCGGCAGGCTGCACCGGGCCTCCAGCAGGGTGCACTCCCGGATGGTCTGCACACCCA
>OOAF01001557.1_pt1 | contig 18174 bp, 9 predicted proteins | sample 1671251 | NCBI WGS metagenome assembly OOAF01 (sample SAMN06348137, study PRJEB24527) | human gut metagenome | biome: human gut; feature: ankylosing spondylitis patient; material: feces | host: Homo sapiens | place: China | collected 2015-10 | reverse complement strand
GCGAGTTCGATCCTCTCGATAGCTGCGGGCTGCACCTCCTTCCTGGAAGAGGATCTGAAAAGTTCGCTGGCCCCCGACAACACTTACACCAGTTCACTGGGCTTCGAGGTGGGAGCCACGGGGCTCTACGCCATCGCCCGCTCGGAATACAACACCTGGGGTGAAAACGGCGCTTTCATGCACAACGGCGCCTGCGCCTACGAGGTCCTCCAGATTTCGACCGACCTCTGCCGCATGGGAACCGTCCGCGACGGTTCGCTGGTTCCGTTCGCCGAAATGACGCTCAACCCGTCGACGCTTTTCGTCGGCTCGTACTGGAACTGGGCCTACAACCTGATCGCTTCGGCCAACGAACTGCTGATCTATTCCGAAAAGAACGACAACTGGGACTATCCCACCGACAAACAGCTTTACCAGGCCGAAGCCCGTTTCTTCCGGGCTTACGCCTACCGCACGCTGGTCTACCTCTACGGCGACGTGCCCTGGGTCGAAACCATCCAGAAGCCCTTCCTGCTCTCGTTCTCGCGCGATCCCAAGATCGAGGTGCTGGGCAACATCATCAAAGACCTGGAATTTGCCAAGACGTACCTTCCCGACAATCCCGACAACGTGAAGGAGGGCAAGCTTACGACGTGGGCCGCACGCCACCTGCTGAGCGAAATGTACCTGCTGCGCGGCGCCGAAGGCGACTATAAGCTGGCCGAGGAGAATGCCCAGGACGTGATCGACTGCCCGTATTACAGTCTGATGAAAAGCCGCTTCGGCAACGCCAAGAACGATCCCGGCGACTATTTCAGCGACATGTTCGTCGAAAACAATCAGAACCGTTCGGCCGGCAACACCGAGGGTATCTGGGTCATGCAGTTCCAGTACAACACGGTCGGCGGCGGCACGAATTCCGACGACTGGACCCGCCGCGCCTGGAATCCCCAGTACCACGCCATCGACGGATTCGCACTGGCCGACTCGCTCGGCGGCCGCGGCCTGGCGCAGATCTATCCGCTGAAGTGGTGGATCGGCGTCAAAGGAACCAACGCCACGACGGCCGGAGAAAAGGAGGGTTTCCCCGGGATTCAGGAAAAAGGCATCTTCGAAGACGGCGACATCCGCAACTCGGAGTACAACATCAAGCGCAACTGGTACTACAACAACCCGCTGACGCCCAACAAGCTGGGACAAAAATGCCCCATCGACGACAAATCGTGGTCGCAGGCCCAGCTCTTCCCGGCGCTGAAGAAATTTTTCTTCGGTAAGGAGGAAAACCTCCAGCTCACCGGCGCATACAAGGACCGCATGAAATTCCGCCTGGCCGAGACCTACCTGCTGTTGGCTGAAGCCTACCTGCGTCAGGACATGCCCGATAAGGCCGCCGATGCCGTGAACGAAGTGCGCCGCCGCGCCAAAGTGTCCGACGTTTCCGACGAGGAGATGACGATGGATTTCCTGCTCGACGAGCGCATCCGCGAACTCTACGGCGAAGAGAGCCGCCGCTTCACGCTGATACGCACGGGCAAGCTGCTCGAACGCGTGAGAAAGTACAACCCCGAGGCGCGCGACCTCATCCAGGATTTCCACGTGCTGTGGCCCATTCCGCAGGCTATCCGCGACGCGAATGTCGGCAATTTCCCGCAGAATCCCGGATATGAAGGTTACGAAGGCTAAAAACCTTCGTCCCCGCCTCCGGGCGGATCAGACAAGAATGTGTCCGGCAGATTCCGGACCGTATCAGCAACCACGAAAAAAACAATTATGAAAAAGATAAAATTTGCATGCAACCTGTCGCTGCTGACCCTTTTCGCACTCGGCCAGTGGGCCTGTGAATGGGACCCGTACGAACACGACAGCGACCCGGTCCGGGAAACTCTGGAGCTGACCGCCTCCTCCTCCCAGATCGCTTTGGACGAAAACGACCTTTCGGCTACGGTACTGACCTTCGACTGGACGCCCGCGCGTCCGATGCCCGACGAGTATCTGGTGTCCTACACGACCAAACTGGACCTGCTGAACAACAACTTCGGTTCGTCCACCGCCATCGTGACGAGCGAGGACGACGGCATCTTCAGCCGGAGCTACACCTCCGAGCAAATCAACAACTGGGCTAACGAGCGCTGGCAGGTGCCCGTAAACAAGACCTTCACGCTGGCGTTCCGCGTCATCGCGGAGTATGCGGGCGGCCCCACATACGAAATGCCCGAAGTGCGCACCGTGGAGGTGACCGTAACCCCGATCAAGGTCGATGTCTTCGATGCCGACAAGGTGTCGCTTTCCGGCACGGCCATCAGCAGCGTGACGGAGATCGAAAAGACGGTCGAGAATGCGAACCTTTATGCCTGGTACGGCGAATTGAGCATCGGCGAGTTGCAGATTCCCGTCGAGCTGGAGGGTCAGACCTACTACATCGTTCCGAGCGACGGCAACGGCGCGCTCCGCGACGGGGAGCTTGTCGACGTGAAGATGACGGAAACCCCCGTTTCGTGGAATATCCCGAGCGCCGGCAACTACCGCCTGCTGATCGACATGGAGAACAAGCAGGTGCGCATCTACTCGTCGGCGACCGACCTGAAGCCGCTGTCCGTCACATTCCACCCGAGCGGAGCGGAAGCCAATCCCGAGGCAACGATCGAAGTGCTCGATCTCTACGCCTACGGAGCAGGTACGGGCTGGGGCGTGCGCAAACTCAACCTGAAGCAGAGCTTCGCCGACCCGCAGATCCTGATCTATGACGCCGAAGAGCACAACGGCACGAAACTTTCCAGCGGCATGAAGTTCTGCGTAGCCAAGAATTTCTCGGTCGGCGATAAGGATTACAACCAGAACAATGCCTATTGCTTCACCTGTCCGCTGACGGCAGAAGGCAAGAAGCAGAACCTCACGCTGACTCTCGGCAAGGAGGGCGAACTGCACGGAGGTGTAGACAAAGCGACGCGCGACTCGTATTACACGATCCCCGCTTCCGACCTGCTGATCTTCGATCTGCGTCACGGAACGATCCTGGCCCGGAACAAATAACGCCGGACCGCACGACTGAAAAATATTGCCGTATCGGAATGGAGACTGGGTTCCGGCCGACAGGAAGATACGGCAATATTCCATTACAACGACAATCAATCGTAAAAACAGCAACATGATACACATGAGAAATCTGATGACCGGCTGTCTTCTGGCAGCATTTCTTTGCGCCGCTTCCTGCGGTTGTTCGAAGGACAACGGCGGCGGCGAAGAAGGCGGCCAAGTTGCCGGTGTGACCGTAAAGCCCGCCTACAACAAGTCGGAAGTGCTGCACAACCCGCTCAACGGCTGGGTGATGTATGTCAGCGCGGACTACGATCCCTCCTATTTCGACAAGGAGATCTACGTACCGCTGCTCGGAAAGAACGTAAGGGTGGCGGACTACGCTTCGGCCTGCTATATCCGCACGAAATGGTCCGTGCTGAATCCCGCAGACGGGCAGTACGCCTGGAAAGACCCCGATTCGAAGGTTTACAAACTGGTTCAGAAAGCCCGGGAGCTGAAACTCCCCATCGCTTTCCGCGTCGTGGTGGACGGACGTGACCAGGGCGCCAATACGCCCCAGTTCGTCTACGATGCCGGAGCCGAATACGCGATGTCGGAGCCGAAATACCCCGACCGCAAGACCCCGATGCCGCAGGACCCGATCTTCCAGCGCTACTACGAGAAGTTCGTCGCAGCCCTCGCCGAGGAGTTCAACGATCCGGAATACACCTCGTTCATCGACGGCTACGGCCTCGGCAAGTGGGGCGAGGGCCACAGCGTGGCTTACAACAAGGACGACGTATCGGCTGTCGATGAGAATACGGAAACGGTGAAGCGCGAAGTCCTCGACTGGATCACCAAGCTCTACGCCAAACACTTCACGAAGGTTCCCCTGGTGATCAACTACCACCGCGTACTGGGCCATCCCACGAGCCAGGGCACGGCGAACCCGAACAGCGAAAGCCTCGTGGCCCTGGCCATCAGCAACGGCTACTGCATCCGCTCCGACGCCTTCGGCATGAACAACTCCAGCTGGGGTTACAGCACCTGGGAGAAGGCAATCGCCGCACAATGGCGTTACAAGGTCCCCATCATCATGGAGGGCGGATATATCGTCAGCAGCCACAGCTACTGGAACGACCCGGCCGGCTACCGCCAGGGACACCCCGAAGATGTCCGCCAGGGCGAATTCGACTCCTCGGCCGAAGCCCGCGTCAACATGATGGACTTCCGTGTCGGCCAGGAGACCGAGTCGTGGTTCAACGATGACTTCAGCCTCGTGCAGCGCTTCGTCTCCGAAGGCGGCTACCGTCTCTATCCCGACCAGGTGATCGTTCCCGACCAGGTGAGCGCAGGCAGCCGTGTCAAGGTCGCTTCGCGCTGGCGCAACATGGGCTGGGGCTATTTCCCGAACAACCTGCCGCAGTGGAACTACAAATACAAGGTGGCCTTCGCTTTGATCGACGCTTCGGACAAGGCGCAGAAGGTCTTCGTCGACAAGGACTGCGAGCCTTCGACCTGGGTCGAGAGCAAGCCCTTCTCCTACACCTTCGAAACGCCGGCCGTCGATCTTCCCGCGGGGAAATACACGTGGGGCATCGCCATCGTTGACACGACGAAGGAGAACCGGCCTGCCATCCAGCTCGCCGTAAACAACGAAAAGACGGCCGAAGGCTGGGTGAAACTGCACGAAGTACAGATCAACTAACGCCTGAAAAACCATGAAGAGGGTTGCATTGCTTTCCGCAGCGCTGCTGCTGTCCGTCACCGCCTCCTTCGGGAGCGGCGTCCTGGTCGAGGCCGAGAGTTTCCGCGACAAGGGCGGGTGGGCCGTGGACCAGCAGTTCATGGACCAGATGGGTTCGCCCTACCTCATCGCGCACGGCATGGGCAAACCCGTGGCGGACGCCGTGACGACGGTCGAATTCCCGGAAACGGGAACCTACCGGGTCTACGTCCGGACGTTCAACTGGGTCGCCCCCTGGTACGACGGGGAAGGTCCCGGAAAGTTCGCCCTCCGGGTCGGCAGCCGGAAACTGTCCGCGACGCTCGGCTGCACGGGCAGCGAGTGGATGTGGCAGTGCGCCGGAAAGGTCTCCGTCCGGAAAGGTCCGGTCAGCGTTTCGCTGACCGACCTTTCCGGATTCGACGGCCGCTGCGACGCCGTCTATTTCACCACCGAAGAGGGCGACGTCCCTCCGTCCGGAAGCGCGGAACTCGCTGCATTCCGCAAACGGATGCTCGGCATCCCCGCAACGCCGCAAACCGCCGAATCGTTCGATTTCGTCGTCGTGGGCGGCGGCATCGCAGGCATGTGCGCCGCGGCCGCGGCGTCCCGGCTGGGGTGCAGCGTCGCTCTGGTCAACGACCGCCCGGTGCTGGGCGGCAACAACAGCTCCGAAATTCGCGTGCACCTGGGCGGCGTCATCGAGCTTGGCCCCAACGAGGGACTGGGCCGCATGATCCGCGAATTCGGCCACTCGCGCGAAGGCAACGCCCGGCCGGCCGAAAACTACGAGGACGCGAAGAAAAGTGCGTTCATCGCCGGGGAGCAGAACGTGAAGCTGTTCTCCAGCTGCCGCGCCGTAGCGGTGAACAAAGAGGGCGGCCGGATAAAATCCGTAATCGTCCGCCACATCGAAACCGGGGAGGAGACGACGCTCGAAGCGCCGCTTTTCGCCGACTGCACGGGCGACGGAACCGTCGGATTCCTGGCCGGAGCCGACTACCGCATGGGCCGCGAGAGCCGCGACGAATTCGGCGAAACGCTGGCGCCCGAAACCGCCGACCGGATGACGATGGGTTCGTCCGTCCAATGGTATTCGGTCGACACGGGCCGCAAAACCTCGTTCCCGACGTTCAGCTACGGCGTGGAGTTCAACGCCGAAAACTGCGAGCGGGTGACGATGGGCGAATGGAAATGGGAGACGGGCATGAACCTCGACCAGATCCGCGATTTCGAACGCATCCGCGACTACGGCCTGCTGGTGATCTATTCGAACTGGAGCTTTCTCAAGAACGGCCTGAAAGACAATGCCAAGTACCGCAACCGCGAGCTGGGCTGGGTGGCCTATGTGGCCGGCAAACGCGAATCGCGGCGGCTTCTGGGCGACTACGTCCTCAAACAGGACGACATCGACAAGAACGTCTTCCACGAAGACGCCTCGTTCACCGCGACGTGGGACATCGACCTGCATTTTCCCGATTCGCTCAACTCCGTGCGCTTCCCGGGCCGGGAGTTCAAGGCCGCGACCAAACACATCCACATCTATCCCCATGCCGTGCCTTACCGGTGTCTCTACTCCCGCAATGTGGACAACCTGTTCATGGCCGGGCGGAACATCAGCGTGACGCACGTGGCCCTCGGGACGGTGCGGGTGATGCGCACGACGGGCATGATGGGCGAGGTGGTCGGCATGGCAGCCTCGCTGTGCCGCAAATACGACGCTTCGCCCCGCCTGATCTACCAGAAACACCTCGGAGAACTCCGCAGGCTGATGCGCGAAGGCGTCGGCAGAAAAGAGGGGATTCCCGATAACCAGAAATTCAATACGGGCGGTTCTCTGAAAGCGCCCCGCGCACTGCGCAACGACTGAAAACAACAATGAAAAAACTACTGACACTGCTGCTTGCGCTGCCCCTCGCATGGGGGCATGCCACAGCGCAGGAGAACGCGAAATATACGATCCTCCTCACCGGGGCCTCGTTCGCCTCGCCGCAGAACGGCTGGTTCGAAATCGGCTGCCGGCAACTGGACGCCCGGGCGCTCAACCGGGCCATCGGCGGCGAGTCGATCGCCGACACGGCCAACCGGATGGCCGAGGGCACGCTCTGGAACGCCGGGGAGCTGGACGAGATGGATGCGCTGGTCATCATGCAGGTCCACAACCGCGACGTCTCGGCCACGGGCGGCCTGAAAGAGAAGTACACCGATTACACGACGCCGTTCGACCGAAGCAACTACGCCGCGGCGTTCGATTACGTCATCAAACGCTACCAAAGCGAGTGTTACGCCCTGAAGGACGACCCGAAATCGAAGTACTACGGCACGAAATCGGGTAAACCCGCCGTCATCGTCCTCTGCACCGACTGGCACGACGCGCGGACGACCTACAACGCCGCCATACGGCGCCTCGCCGCACGGTGGGGCCTGCCGCTCGTGGAGTTCGACAGGAACATCGGCTTCTCGAAAGACACTCCGAACCCGGCCACCGGGACCCAGCAGAGCCTGCTCCACGCCCAGGACACGCAAACCATCGAAGGCGTCGCCTACGGGTGGCATCCCCAGCGGGGCCAAGACAAATACATCCAGCAGCGGATGGCTGCGATCTTTACCGACACGATGCGCAGAATCCTGCCGGCAAAATAGAATCCCGACCATGAAACACACACTCCCGATACTGTTCACGATGCTGCTCTGCGGCACGTCCGCCTTCCCGCAGGAGGGCTGTTACAGCCGTTTGCAGAACGACACCCTGACGATCGGCAACTCCCGGATCGAACGCCGGTTCGTCTGGAACGGCGGCAACCTGATGACGCAGAGCCTGACCGACTTTTCGTCGGGACAGGTGTGGACTTCCCGTTCCCTGACGCCCGACTTCAAGGTCGCGGGCGATACCCGAAGCACCGGCGGACGCTGCTCGACGAAACGGATCGCCGAAACCGACATCCATCCGGCGCGGCTGGAAGTCACCGTGGAATTTTCGCTGGGAACGCTCGACGTGCGGCGGATTTACCGCATCTGCGCCGACACTCCGGCGATCGCCTGCGACACCTACCTCAAAGGCAGCGCCGCACAGCTTCCCGACAGCCGGACGGTCAACGCCGCCGACCGCAAGAACATCGAATCGACCGCCGACATGCAGTCGCAGCCGGTCGCCGCGACCCTCGACCGGTTCAACCCCGGCGGGTTCCACTGGCATACGCGGATCGTGGAGTTCCAGGACGTCACGGACTGGAACAACAACCTGGTCTTCGAAACCGACGTCATTCCCTACCGGAAAAACAGCTACCGGGGCAACCTGCTCTTCGCCCGCAACGCCGAGAACGGCCGCGGATTCTTCTTCCTGAAGGAAGCCCCCGGTTCGGGCGTGCAACTGGCCTATGGCGGCGGGGACTTCACGGCGGAGTTCGGCGATTTCACGGTGACGGGACTGGGCGTGACGGAGAAGGACCTCCGCGAAGGGGAGTGGGTGAAAGCCTACGGATGCGTCCTCGGAGTCTGGTCGGGCGGAGAACTCGAACAGTTGACGGCCCTGCGGAGCTACCAGAAAAATTTACGGAAGCTGCTTCCCGGACGCGACGAGATGGTGATGATGAACACATGGGGCGACCGCAGCCAGGACACGAAGGTGAACGAACGGTTCTGCCTGGCCGAGGTCCGCAAGGCCGCGCATCTGGGCATCACGCATTTCCAGATCGACGACGGCTGGCAGGTGGGCAAAAGCCCCAACTCCGCCGTGGCGAAGGGGTCGTTCAAAAACATCTGGGACAATCCCGACTACTGGAAACCCGACCCGGAGAAATACCCCCGGGGATTGCACCCTGTCGTGGAGCTGGGCCGGGAACTGGGCGTGGAGATCTGCCTCTGGTTCAACCCGAGCGTACAGGACGGCTATGCCGACTGGGAGAAGGACGCGCAGGCCCTCGTCGGTCTCTACGACGAGTACGGCATCCGCACGTTCAAGATCGACGGACTGGCAATCCCCGACAAACGCTCCGAAAGCAACCTGCGGCGGCTGTTCGACCGCGTGCTGGAGCGGACGGGCGGCCAAGTGGTCTTCAACCTCGACGCCACGGCCGGACGCCGCGGAGGCTACCACATGTTCAACGAGTACGGCAACATCTTCCTCGAAAACCGTTACACCGACTGGCAGAACTACTACCCCTACTGGACGCTGCGCAACCTGTGGATGCTCTCCAAATACGTTCCCGCGGAGAAGCTCCAGATCGAGTTCCTCAACAAATGGCGCAACACGGAAAAATATGCCGGCGACCCGTTCGCCCCGGCCAATTACAGTTTCGAATACCTCTTCGCAACGACCATGGCCGGACAGCCGCTGGCCTGGATGGAGGCGAGCGGACTGCCCGAAGAGGCGCTGGGCATCGGCGCGCTGATCGAACGCTACAAAGAGGTGCAGCACGATTTCCACCGCGGAGTGATCCTCCCCGTGGGCGACGAACCGTCGGGCCGCTCGTGGACCGGATTCCAGTCGGTCGACGGCGAGCGGGGCTACCTGATCTTCTTCCGCGAGCAGAACCCCGACCGGAAGGCCCGGATCGAAACATGGCTCCCCGAGAACTCGAAAGTGCGCCTCACGCCGGTGCTGGGGAGCGGGAAGGCCGCCGTGCAGAAGACCGGACGCCGCGGAACGCTGGAGGTGGAACTTCCCGCGCCCAACGACTACACGATGTACCGCTACGAACTGATCCGCTGACGAACCACAAATCCTGATAACAATGAAAACACCGATAAAATTCATCCTGTCATTTGCTCTGCTGCTGCTCGCGGCGGCCGACATCGCAGCCCAGGAGCTGATCACCAACGTTTACGGACGCGACGTGCAGTCGCTCAACGGAAAGTGGGACGCCATCGTCGATCTCTACGATCAGGGCCGCAAAAACAAGATCTACCTCAACCGCAGGCCGGAGGGAAAGACCGATTTCTACGAATATTCGTTCGACAACGGCCTGCGGCTCGACGTTCCCTCGGACTGGAACTGCCAGATGCCCGAGCTGAAATACTACGAAGGCACGGTGTGGTATGCCCGGCGGTTCGACGCCCCCGAGCAGACCGGCCGGCGGCAGTTCCTCTATTTCGGGGCCGTCAGCTACCGCTGCCGGGTCTACCTCAACGGCGAGGAGATCGGTGCCCATGAAGGCGGATTCACACCCTTTGAGATCGAGGTGACGGGCCGCCTCAAGCCCGAAGGCAACTTTCTGGCCGTGGAGGTCAACAACACCCGCACCACGGACGCCATCCCGGCGATGGCCTTCGACTGGTGGAACTACGGCGGCATCACGCGCGACGTGATGCTCGTCAGCGTGCCCGACGCTTTTATCCGGGACTATTTCATCCGCCTCGGCAAGGATTCCGACGACCGGATCGACGCCGATGTGCAGCTGGCGGGCGCCGCTGCCGGAACGGCCGTACGGATCGAGATTCCCGAACTGAACGTAGACCGGACCGTCACTGCCGGAGCGACCGGTACGGCCTCGGCGTCGTTCCGGGTCAGGAGACTGCAACGCTGGTCCCCCGCCGATCCGAAACTTTACCGGGTGATCGTCTCCACGGACCGCGACCGGGTGGAGGAGTCGATCGGGTTCCGCAATATCCGCACCGAGGGCGAAGAGATCGTCCTCAACGGCTCGCCCGTGTTCCTCAAGTCGATCTCGTTCCACGAAGAGATCCCCCAGCGCATGGGCCGGGCACACTCCGAGGCCGACGCCGTGATGCTGCTCAGCGAGGCCAAGGCACTCGGCTGCAACATGATCCGTCTGGCGCACTACCCGCAGAACGAACATATCGTCCGGCTGGCCGAAAAGATGGGCTTCCTGCTCTGGGAGGAGATTCCCATCTGGCAGGGCATCGACTTCGCCAACGACCAAACCCGCGAAAAGGCGGGCCGCATGATCCGCGAGATGGTCGCGCGCGACAAGAACTGCTGCGCCCTGACGTTTTGGGGCGTGGCCAACGAGACGCAGCCTTCCGGGCCGCGCAACGCCTTCCTGCGCCACCTGATCGCATGCTGCCGGGAGATCGCCTGATCGTTGCGGCGTTCGATCTGGTGCGTTTCGACCGCCAGCGGCAGCTGTTCGTCATGGACGACCCGTTCATCGGGGAACTGGATGTCGTGGCCATCAACAAATACATGGGCTGGTATCACCCGTGGCCCCTCACGCCCGACAAGGCGGTGTGGGACGTGGCGCGCGGCAAACCGCTGATCATCTCCGAATTCGGCGGCGAGGCGCTCTACGGCCAGCACGGCCCGGCCGATGTGGCCAGCTCGTGGAGCGAGGAGTATCAGGAGGCCCTCTACCGCGACAACCTGCGCATGTTCGAGAACATCCCCAACCTGCGGGGCGTGTCGCCGTGGATTCTGTTCGACTTCCGCTCGCCGTTCCGCTTCCACCCCGCCAACCAGGAGGGCTGGAACCGCAAGGGGCTGGTTTCCGACCAGGGATACCGCAAGAAAGCGTGGTATCTGATGAAAGCCTATTACGACAAACATTAAAAGAAGATGAAGAAATTTTTGACATACACGCTTCTCGGCGTCCTGCTCGCAGGCTGCGCCGGAAGCGGGCGGGAACCGCTGGAGACCGTCGTGGACAAGGCGCTGGCCGGCGCCGAGCGGCAGACGCTGCTGATGGCCGAGAAGTACAGTGCGCGCGAAGGCCGCCTGCCGCGCACGTGGGAGAACGGCGAGGACGTCTCGTCGGATTCGCGCTGGTGGTGCAGCGGCTTTTTCCCGGGCGTGCTGTGGTACGTCTACGAGAACGGCCGCAACCCCCGGGTGCTGGAGTACGCCCGGATGTTCACCGCACGCGTCGAGCGGGAAAAACACACCACCGACAACCATGACGTGGGGTTCATGCTCTATTGCAGTTTCGGCAACGGACTGCGCCTCACGGGAGACAAGTCCTACGAGGAGGTGCTGCTCACCGGGGCGCGCTCGCTGGCGACGCGCTTCAAACCCGAAGTAGGGCTGATCCGCTCGTGGGACCACAACCGCGACAAATGGCAGTATCCGGTCATCATCGACAACATGATGAACCTCGAACTGCTGATGTGGGCCGCCGACCGTTCGGGCGACAAGTCGCTGCGCGACATGGCCGTATCGCATGCTGACAAGACGCTGAAACACCATTTCCGCCCCGACTTCAGCTCCTGCCACCTGGTCTCCTACGACACGATCTCGGGACAGCCCCATCTCAAGCAGACCCATCAGGGCCTCTCCGACTCCTCGGCCTGGAGCCGCGGACAGGCATGGGGACTCTACGGCTACACCTGCATGTACCGCCTCACGGGCGACGCCCGCTACCTCGAACAGGCCCGCGGCATCGCCGGATTCCTCATCAACCACAGGAACATGCCTGCCGACGGGATTCCCTACTGGGATTTCGACGCGCCGGCCCTCGCCTCCACGCCGCGCGACGCATCGGCGGCCGCGATCATGGCCTCGGCGCTGGTCGAGCTGAGCGGCTTCGTGCCCGCAGCCGAAGGGGAGCGGTACATGGCTTTCGCCGAAAAGCAGATCCGCACGCTGGCCTCGCCCGAATACACCGCTCCGGCGGGTGAGAACGGAGGCTTCATTCTCCGGCACAGCACGGGAGCCTATCCCTTCTCCTCGGAGGTCGACGTGCCGCTCACCTACGCCGACTACTATTATCTGGAGGCGCTCACGCGCATCAAACGCCGATTGCAGCCATGACCGCCGTGAAAAAATACGCGCTGCTGCCGCTCTGCGGCCTGACCCTGTTCTGCGCCCGGGCGCAGATGCCCGCGACAAACTACGATGAATCGCAGGTTCCGGCCTACACGCTGCCCGACCCGCTGACAACCATCGCCGGCAAAAAGGTGACTGACGCCGAAACGTGGACTTCGGAACGCCGTCCCGAACTGCTGTCGCTGTTCGAAAGCGAGGTCTACGGAAAAGCCCCCGACCGCCCCGAGGGACTGCATTTCGAGGTCTTGTCCGAAGACCGCTACACGCTGGGCAACATGGCCACCCGCCGGGAGATCGCCGTCTACTTCACCGAGGACGACGCACATTTCATGACCATCCTGCTCTACATCCCCAACAAACGCACCGACGCCGTTCCGGTCTTTCTGGGGCTGAATTTCAAGGGCAACCACACGATCTGCGACGACCCGTTGATTACGGAGTCCGTTTCGCGCATGAAGCCGCGCGCAGAGGGCGGCAGCGAAGTCCGCGCAAAAGGGTTCCCGCGCGCCGCGGCGGCATCGCGGTGGCCGGTCGAAATGCTGATCGCCAACGGCTACGGCCTCGCCACGATTTACCGCGGCGACATCGACCCCGACTACGACGACGGCTTCCAAAACGGCGTTCACCCGCTCTTTTACCGCGAGGGGCAGACCAAACCGGCCCCCGATGAATGGGGCACGATCGCAGCCTGGGCCTGGGGCTTGAGCCGTGCGATGGACTACCTCGAAACCGACGAGGATGTCGATGCCTCCCGCGTGGCGGTCATCGGGCATTCGCGGCACGGCAAAACGGCCCTTTGGGCCGCAGCCGTCGATCCGCGCTTCGCCATGGCCGTGTCGAACGACTCGGGATGCGGCGGCGCGGCGTTGTCGCGGCGTTGTTACGGCGAAACCGTAGCCAGGATCAACAGCCTTTTCCCGCATTGGTTTTGCGGGAACTTCAACCGGTATTCGGGCAACGAGGCGGCTTTGCCCGTCGACCAGCACGAACTGATTGCGCTGATAGCCCCGCGCCCGGTGTATATCGCCAGCGCCGTCGAGGACCGTTGGGCCGATCCGAAAGGCGAGTTCCTCGCGGGGGTCCACGCCACGCCGGTCTACGAGTTGTTCGGCCTGGAGGGACTTTCGGGAACGGAACTGCCCCAAACCGACGCGCCCGTGCTGTCGGGACACATCGGCCACCACGTCCGTTCGGGCGACCACGACATCACGCTCTACGACTGGCGGCAATTCGTGAAATTCGCGGACAAACACCTGAAACGATAATCTAAAACAACACCATACATGAAAAACCGGTTTATAAAACTGCTTCTCGCGGCCGTGCTGTTAGGCTCCCTCTCCCCGGCGGCCGCCCAGACCCGCGAAATGGACCTCTCGGGAGAGTGGAGGTTCCAGACGGACGTGATGGATTTCCGCAGGGGATCGCTTTCGCCGCGCTACAACCACCAACTCCAGGAGACCATCATGCTCCCCGGCATCACCGACGACTACAAAATCGGCTACAAATCGCCCTACCGCCATGTCGACCGCCTGACGCGCGTCTACGAGTACATGGGTCCGGCGTGGTATCAGCGCGACATCGAGTTCCCGGCCGACTGGAAGGGCAAGTGCATCTTCCTCTATTTCGAACGCACCCACTGGCTCAGCTCGGTATGGGTCGACACCAAGGAGGTGAGCCGACTGGACTACATCAGCGTCCCCCACAACCACGACCTGACGGATTTCGTCACCCCGGGCAAGACGCACCGCATCACGGTGTGCATCGACAACCGGTTCCAGTACAACACCCACAAATGGAACCACGCCCACACGGAGTTCACGCAGATCAACTGGAACGGCATCCTCGGCGAGATGAAACTCGTGGCCGTAGACCCCGTTTACATCGACGACATGCAGCTGTATCCCGACATCGAGACGAACAGCGTCGACGTGCGCCTGAAGATCGACAACCGCACGAAAAAGCCTTTCGAAGGAAAGGCGCTGCTCACCGTCTCGGGCAACGGCCTGCACGTAACGAAGGAGGTCCCTGTCGGCGGCGAAGCGGAGGAGATCGACCTGACCGAAACCGTCGCGCTGGGCCGGGAGGCCAAACTCTGGGACGAATTCAACCCGAACCTCTACACCGTGGAGTGCACGCTGCTGACCGGCGCCGGAAAGGAGTCCTTCGAACATAAGAAGTCGGCGACGTTCGGCATGCGCGAAGTGGCGCAGGGCCGCAACCACATCCTGCTCAACGGCCGGCCGCTCCACCTGCGCGGAACCGTCGAGAACGCCGTGTTCCCGAAAACGGGCCACGCCCCGGTCTGCGACGCCGAATGGGAGCGTATCATGCGCATCGTCAAGGACTACGGACTGAACCACATCCGTTTCCACTCGTGGTGCCCTCCTGCCGCGGCTTTCCGCATGGCCGACCACCACGGCGTCTACCTCGAAGTCGAGATGCCCATGTGGGGCAAGGACGCCGAGCCGGACGAAGCGCGCTACGACTTCTTCCGCCGCGAGATGCGCGCCATCCTCAAGGAGTACGGCAACCACCCCTCGTTCGTCCTCTACTGCAACGGCAACGAGATCACCGGCAACTTCGACTTCATCGAGGAGCTGACCGCCGACGGCCGCAAACTCGACACGCGGCATCTGTACAGCGGTTCGACGGCCCGCACGCGCGTCCCGTCCGACCAGTATTACGTCTCGCAGCAGACCAACAAAGGCCCCGTGAAGGTCTACGAGGGACGGCCCTCGACCGACTGGGACCGCAGCAAGGAGTCGGACGTGGACGTTCCGGTAATTTCCCACGAGTCGGGCCAGCGGTGCGTCTATCCCGACTTCCGCGAGATCGGGAAATACACGGGACCGGTCGAGGCCCGAAACTTCGAACTGTGGCGCGAGATGCTCACCGCCAACGGCATGGGCGATCAGGCCCACGACTTCTTCCGGGCCTCGGGCGCGCTGACCGTCGTGGAGTACAAGGCCGTGATCGAGGCGCTGCTCCGCTCGTCCCAATCGGCCGGATTTCAGCTCCTGTCGCTCAACGACTTCCCGGGCCAGGGTTACGCCCCGGTGGGTGTGCTCGATCCGTTCTGGGACTCCAAGGGACTGGTGACGCCCGAGGATTGGCGGGCCTTCTGCGCGCCGACCGTGGCGCTGCTCCGCTACCCGAAAAGCGCCTGGTTCGAAGACGAAACCTTCACGGCAAAGGCCGAGGTCTACAACTTCGGCGCGGCGGCGCTCAAAAATGCGAAAATCCGCTGGTCGATCACCGACGGCAGCGGGAAAGCCATCGCCAAGGGCAGTCTGAAATCGCAGACCGTAGGCACCGACGGCGTGTTCCCCGTCGGGGAGTTCTCCGCTCCGCTCGGCAAGGTGCGAGGCCCGCAGAAGCTGACCGTGCACCTGAACGTCGGTGAAAAGACAAGCAACAGCTGGGACATCTGGGTCTATCCGCGCAACGCACAGCTGATGCAGTCGGATACGGAGGTGCTCTACACGACGGAGTTCGGCGAGCAGGCCAAACAGTACCTCGCCGCGGGGAAGAAAGTCGTCCTGACCCCCGCGCCGAACAAGGTCAAGGGGCGCAAATCGACCTTCCACAACCATTTCTGGAACCCGATCATGTTCGCCTGGGCGCCGATGACCATCGGCTGTCTGATTCACGCCGAGGAACCCGTGTTCGCCGACTTCCCGACCTCGTACCACACCGACTGGCAGTGGTGGGACATTCTGGAGAACGCCAAGGTGATCGAGATGCAGCAGACCCCGCGCCAGCTGCGGCCCTTCATCCAAGTGATCGACAGCTTCGACAACAACGAGAAACTCGGCATCGGCTTCGAGGCCCGCGTCGGCGGCGGCAAACTGCTCGTGCTGGCGGTCGACACGAAAAAGAAGATGGACCAGCGCCCCGCCACGCGCCAGCTGCTCGAAAGCATCGACCGCTACGTCCGCAGCGACCGTTTCGCTCCCGAGGTCACACTCGACGAGTCGTTCATCACCTCCTTCATGCGCTAAAACCGCACGATTATGAACAAGATCTGTCTACTGCTCTGCTGCCTGCTGCCCGGCCTGTTCCGGGCAGGGGCGCAGGAGCTGAAAATGACCGAATGCGCCCCTCTGACGCAGATTTACGGCGAGGTCTGCGAGTCCGACGAACTGCTTCCTATGGGCGATGTGGGGGTGGAATTCGGATACGTCCTCTACCAGGCCGCAATCACCGTTCCCGCAGGGGAGGCCGCGCTCGAACTGGAGAACGTGCGGGACTATGCCGCGGTTTACCTCGACGGCGTGTTTCAGGGCACCCTGACCGACAACCGAAAAACGCTGATCCTGAAGGCCGAACCCGGCCGGCACACATTGCAACTCTATGTCGAAAACATCGGCCGCATCACCTACGGCCCGGAGATTCTCGACAACTCGAAAGGACTCTTCGGCGAAGCCCGCCTCGCCGGCGAAACGATCGCCGGCTGGACAATCACCCCGCTCGAAGTGCGCGACGCCGATCCCGAAACCCTCGAGTTCGAAGCCCTCGGCCCGTGCAACACGCCCTGTTTCCGGCGCGGGCAGTTCGACCGTGCGGCGCACGAAGGAGCCGTTTACCTCGACGTGTCGGGATGGGGCATGGGCGAGGTGTGGATCAACGGCCACTACCTCGGCTCGTTCTGGGACGAGGAGAAACAGCAGTCGATCCTCATTCCGGCCGAAATCCTCGCCGAAAAGGGGAACCGCATCGTGGTTTTCGACCTCAAAAACAACGACCCCGGCGCAACGATGCGCCTCTCGGACAAACCCGTGTTCAAATAACAAGCACAACCTATGAAGAAAATAACCGTTATCGCTCTGCTGCTGGCCGCCGCCCTCGGGGCGCAGGCCCGGAACGGGAGCGTCAGCGACCTGCTGTCGCGGATGACCCTCGAAGAGAAGGTCATGCAGCTCAACCAGTACACGCTCGGCCGCAACGACAACGCCAACAACGTGGCCGATCCGGTGGACAAGATTCCCGCCGAAATCGGCTCGCTCATCTACTTCGACACCTCGCCCGGACTGCGCAACCGGCTTCAGAAAAAAGCCATCGAGCAGTCGCGGCTCGGAATCCCCGTGCTGTTCGGCTACGACGTGATCCACGGTTTCCGCACCACTTACCCCATTTCGCTGGCCCAGGCCTGCTCGTGGAATCCCGCACTGGTGAAGCAGGCCGCCGAAGTGGCCGCACAGGAGGCGCGGATGTCGGGCGTCGAGTGGACCTTCTCGCCGATGATCGACGTGGCGCGCGACGGCCGCTGGGGCCGTGTCTCGGAGGGCTACGGCGAAGATCCCTACGCCAACGCCGTCTACGGAGTGGCGGCGGTCGAAGGCTACCAGGGCGACAACCTCGCCGACTCCCGCCGCGTGGCCGCCTGCCTCAAGCATTTCGTCGGCTACGGCGCCTCGGAGGCCGGCCGCGACTACGTCTACACCGAAATCTCGCGTCAGACGCTCTGGGACACCTACATGCCGCCCTACCAGGCGGGCATCGAGGCCGGAGCCGCTACGGTGATGAGCTGCTTCAACGACATCAGCGGAACGCCCGGCACGGCCAATCCCTACATCCTGACCGAGGTGCTCAAGGAACGCTGGGCGCACGACGGATTCGTCGTCTCGGACTGGGCCGCCATCGAGCAGCTGCGCTCGCAGGGCGTGGCCGCCGACCGGAAGGAGGCCGCCGAAAAGGCCTTCAACGCGGGTGTCGAAATGGACATGATGAACCG
>OOAF01001537.1_pt1 | contig 18392 bp, 16 predicted proteins | sample 1671251 | NCBI WGS metagenome assembly OOAF01 (sample SAMN06348137, study PRJEB24527) | human gut metagenome | biome: human gut; feature: ankylosing spondylitis patient; material: feces | host: Homo sapiens | place: China | collected 2015-10 | reverse complement strand
CCGCAGCCGCCGGAGCGGTGCTTAAGCCGTAAGGCGGGAATTGTGCGGTGTTGCCATAAAGAACGCACGAACGAAAAATATTCCGGAAATTCATGTACAAATGATGGCGAACGGCAACCGAACAACAGACAGCACAAAAGCACCCCCTGCACCAAAAGCACAATGCTTTCCGGTGCAGGGGGTGTTGTGGTTCAGTTCAGCCGGTCAGCCAAAACCATCAATCTTCGATCGTGATTTTGGTGATGACAGGCATCTGTTTGGGCTTGTTCCAGGTTTCAGGGCCGTAAGTGGGCTGGTTGGCAATGGCGTCCAGCACATCAAAACCGCTCTCCATTTCGCCAAAGGCGGCGTAACGGCCGTCCAGCTTGGCAGCATCCTTGTGAACAACAAAGAACTGCGTGCCGGCGGTATCAAAGTCATCATCGCGCGCCATAGAAAGGGCACCGCGGATATGCTTGAGCGGGTTGTTGACGCCATTTTCCGTAAACTCGCCCTTAATATGCCAATCACTGTCCGTCATGATGTCATTGTCCGGCGAACCGCCCTGAATGACATAATCCTTAACGATGCGGCACCAACACAAACCATCATAAAAACCGCTGCGTGCAGTTTTCACAAAGTTTGCCACGGTGAGGGGGGCATATTCCGGGTACAGCGTAAAAACCATAGTACCAAAGTCCCTGGTTTCAATCGTGCAACGCATTAGCCGACCTTCACATCCTTGAAGAACAGGTTGCCGGAAGCAGTCATGTAGAAACCGCTGATGTTGTCATGCATCAGGTAGTTGTTGGACTTGTAGTACAGGGGCAGAACAGCGTAATCGTTGGAAACGATAGCGTCAGCCTGCAGGGTCAGCTCAGCAGCCTTGGCCGGATCGTTCTCAGCCTTGACCTGCTCAACCAGAGCGTCATAATCGGCGTTGGAATAGAACAGGTTGTTGGAAGAATCGCCGGTCTTGCACAGGGGCAGGAAGCTCATGGGGTTCACGTAGTCAGCGCTCCAGCCCATGGCAGCAACCTGATAGTTGCCTTTCTGAACGTCGTCATAGAAGATGCTCCACTCGTTGGAGGAAACTTCAACATTGATGTTCAGGTTGTTCTTCAGCATTTCAGCCATAGCTTCAACGACCTTCTTGACGGTGTCGTTGTCGTAGTAGCTCAGGGTCAGAGTGGGGAAGCCTTCGCCGTTGGGGTAGCCAGCCTCTGCCAAGGCAGCCTGGGCGCCCTCAACGTCAGCGGTAGCGGACAGGCCAAAGCTTTCGCGGCCTTCGGTGATATCCTTGCCATCAACAGAGTAGCCGGGGGCCAGGAAGCTGTAAGCGGGCTGTGCATCGACCTGCACAACGTTGTCGATGATGGACTGGCGGTCGATGGCCAGGCAGATTGCCTTGCGGACCAGAACGTTGTTCACAGGCTCGGCAGAGCAGTTGAAGTCATAGTAAACAGTGCCGTAGCTGGGGCTGGTCTGCACACCGGCATTCTCGGCCTTCAGGCGGGCAAAGTCAGAGGAAGGAATGCTGGCAACGCCGTCAACCTCGCCGGACTCGTAAGCGGTCAGAGCAGTTGCCTGATCCAGAACGTAGCGGAAGGTGACCTTCTGCAGGGAGACATTCTCAGCATCCCAGTAGTTCTCGTTCTTTTCCAGAATGACGTTTTCGTTCATGCTCATGCTGGCGATCTTGAAGGGGCCGTTGCAGATATAGGTATCTGCTTCGGTGGACCACTTGTCGCCGTTGGCTTCAACGGTGGCCTTCTGAACAGGGGAGAAGGTCCACATGCTCAGGATGTCGATGAAATAGGAGGTGGGCTGGATCAGGGTGATCTCCAGGGTCTTGTCGTCCAGAGCCTTCACGCCCAGGTCGTCAGCGGTGGCGGTGCCATCGTAATACTCCTGAGCATTCTTGATGTAATCGGTAGCCATGCTGACGTACTGTGCGGCGGTGGCCGGGGTCAGAACGCGCTGAATGGTGTAAACGTAATCTTCAGCGGTCAGGTCGCTGCCATCGCTCCACTTCAGGCCGTCGCGCAGGTGGAAGGTGTAGGTCAGGCCATCGTCGCTGATATCCCAGCTTTCAGCGTTGCCGGGAACCAGGGTGCCGGTGCTGTCATAGGTAACAAGGCCTTCGAAGCAGTTGATCAGAACATACTGTGCGAAGGAGTTGTTGGTCACGCTCGGATCCAGACCGTCGGGAATGTTGTTCAGAACAAAGGTCAGTTCCTGGGCGGCATCACCGGTAGACTCGGAGGAAGCGGTGGTGGAAGTTGCTTCGCTGCTGGCAGCAGAAGAAACATCGGAGATGTTCTGGGGCTCATTGGAAGCGCCGCAGGCGCTGAGCAAGGAGACCGCCAGCGTGCCGGCAAGAGCGGCACTGATGACTTTCTTTTTCATGTGTATCCCCCTCGGAAAAAAATAATGTATGTTTGCCGTTTCTTTGCACCGGCAGGGCGCAGCAAACCGGGCAGGGGAGCCAAAACGGAACAGCACCACCGTGTTGCATATCCCGCTTTGGCCGCCGGTACCCGTTTGCGGCAGGCTGCCGGAACAAGAAACGGAGAAACCAAAATAAAAAGGCTTAATACAGGTGGCAGGCCACAAAATGGCCGGGTGCGGCTTCCTTCATGGCCGGGGTCTGCTCGCTGCAAATGGGCTTTGCATAGGGGCAGCGGCCACAGAACCGGCAGCCGGGTTTCGGGTTGACCGGGCTGGGCAGATCGCCCTCCACACCGGCGCTCGCATGGGCGCGGGCCAGCTTGGGGTCCGCGATGGGAATGCAGCTCAGCAAGCCCTTGGTGTAGGGGTGCAGCGGGTTTTTGTAGATCTCTTCGGAATCGCTGCTTTCCACCAGCTGGCCCAGGTACATCACGCCGATATCATCCGAAACGTAACGCACCATCGAAAGGTCGTGGGCGATAAACAGGTAAGAGGTACCTTCGGCCTGCTGGTAGTCACGCAGCAGGTTGACGACCTGCGCCTGAATGGAAACGTCCAGTGCGGAGATGGGCTCATCACAGATGACCAGCGCGGGGTTCAGCACCAGGGCGCGGGCAATGCCGACGCGCTGGCGCTGGCCGCCGGAAAACTCGTGGGCATACCGTCCGGCGTGTTCTGCCGTCAGGCCAACGCGGTTCAGCATGGCAAAGACTTTTTCGTCAACTTCCTGCTTGCTTTTGCAAACATGGTGGGCTTTCAGCGGCTCGGCAATGATATCGCGCACCGTCATGCGGGCGTTCAGCGAAGCATACGGATCCTGGAAGATCATCTGCATGTTGCGGCGCACCGGCTGCATCTGGCGGGGCTTGAGGTGGGCGATATCCTGCCCGTTGAAGATGATCTTGCCCTGCGAAGGCTCATAAATGCGGATGATGGTGCGTGCGCAGCTGCTTTTGCCGCAGCCAGACTCGCCAACCAGGCCAAAGGTGCGGCCGCGGCGCAGCGTAAAGTTGACGTCATCTACTGCATGAACTTCCGCGTGCGGGCCGACAGAAAAGAATTTTGTCAGGTGCTCTACCTGAAGAATGGGCTGTTCCATTAGTGTGCCTTCCTTTCGGCTTCTGCCAGTTTTTCATGCAGAGGATTGCCCTCGGCCGGGGCGTCCGGCTGCAGCAGCCAGCAGCGTGCCTGACGGCTGCCAACCTGGACAAACGGCGGGCACTCGGCTGCGCAGATGTTGCGCGCAAACTGGCAGCGGGAGGCAAACGGGCAGCCCTTAGGGGGCTTGGTCATATCCGGCGGGCTGCCGGGGATGGACTGCAAGCGCTCGCTCTTATCCTTGGTCAGGCCGGGGATGGAGGCCAGCAGGCCCATGGTGTAGGGGTGCAGCGGGTTTTCAAACAGATCGTTGATCTCCGCTTCCTCCATCACAAGGCCGCCGTACAGAACAACAACGCGGTCGCACAGCTCAGCCACAACGCCCAGGTCATGGGTGATAAAGATGATGCTGGTGCCGTATTCCTCCTGCAGGGAGCGCATCTGTTTCAAAATCTGGTGCTGGATGGTCACATCCAGGGCGGTGGTGGGCTCGTCCGCAATCAGCAGGTCGGGGTGGTTGGCCAGCGCCATGGCGATCATGACGCGCTGGCGCATACCGCCGGAGAATTCATGCGGGTAGGATTTCAGCCGCTTTTCGGCTTCGGGAATACGTACTTCGCGGAACAGCTCCAGCGTGGCAGCCTGCAGCTCGTCGCGCTTCATCTCCGGGTGGTGTACATGGATCATTTCGGCAACCTGTTTGCCAACGGGAATCAGCGGATTCAGGCTGGACATGGGGTCCTGAAACACCATGGCAATCTTCTGGCCGCGGATTTCGCGCATCTGCTTATCGCTGACTTTGGTCAGGTCGGTGCCTTCAAATTCAATTTTGCCGTTTTTAATGCGGGCAGTATCGGCCAGCAGGCGCAGGATGGACATGGAAGTAACGCTTTTGCCGCTGCCGGATTCACCAACGATACCAAGGATCTCGCCCTTATGCACTTCAAAGCTGACGCCGCGCACAGCCTGCACTTCGCCGGAGGAAGTCATAAAGGAGGTTTTCAGATCCTCTACCTTCAAAATCGTCTCGCTCATTTTGCTCTCCTTACTTCTTCAGCTTCGGGTCCAGTGCATCACGCAAACCATCGCCAACAAAGTTAAAGGCAAACATGATCACACAAATCATCAAAGCAGGGATCAACAGCTCGTGCGGGCTGGTGCGCAGGTTGGCAGATGCATCGTTGCACATGGTGCCAAGGCTGGCCAGCGGGGGCTGCAGGCCGATGCCCAAATAACCCAGGAAAGCCTCCATAAAGATGGCAGAGGGGATGAGCATGGTAATGGTAACAAGGATGGAGCCGAGCGCGTTGGGAATCAGGTGGTCAAACAGAATCGTTGTGGCAGAGGAACCAATGGTCTTGGCGGCAAGAACGAATTCCTGCTGCTTCAGGCTCAGGATCTGGCCGCGCACAACACGGGCCATATCCACCCAGTACACGCTGCCCAAGGCAACAATGATGCTCTGGATACCGGCACCCAGCACCTGCATGATCAGGATAACATACAGCGTCAGGGGAATGGTGGAGATAATATCCACAATACGCATCATGATCATATCCACGGTGCCGCCCAGGTAACCGGAAATACCGCCGTACAGAATGCCGATGATGAGGTTGACGAACGCAGCCATCAAGGCAACCAGCATGGAAATGCGGGTGCCGTACATCAGGCGGGTCAGCACATCGCGGCCCAGGGCGTCAGTGCCAAGGATGTAGGATTTGTTCCACATCGTCTTGGACGGGTAGATGCTGCCGGTGGCTTCATCGGCAATGACATAGGGGCTGCCGCCGTAATACAGGGCAACCTCGGTGCCGTCGGCATCAAAGATGGTCATGGATTTATCGGATTCATCGCGCACCTTGCGCAACTGGCCGCTCAGTTTGCCGTCCGGGGTAACGGAGATGACTTTCAGGGCGGTGGTAATGTACAGGTAGTCGCCGTTAGGGATCTGGTAAACCTTCATGACCGGCGGAACGTTGACAACTTCCAGATTCTGCATCAGGGCGATAATAATTACAAAACCGGCGATGGCCGTCGGCTTGCGGCGGAAACGGAACCAGACGTCACCTGCAAAAGTGCGGCTTTTGGACCAGATTTTTTCACGGTCGCTGTTATCGGTAGCAAGCGGTTCCCACTTGTTCTGTGCGGTTAAATCTGCCATAAGTGTTTTCACCTTTCCTCAACATTACGCGTCAAACTTGATTCTGGGGTCGATCAGGCAGTAGAAGATATCGACCAAAAGCACCATTGCCATCAGGAACGCAGCAAAGAAGATGGTAACGCCCATGATGGTGGTATAGTCGCGCTGGGTCACGCTGTTTACAAAGTAATAGCCAATGCCGGGAATGGCGAAGATCTTTTCTACAACAAAGCTGCCGGTCAAAAGGCCAGCCACCGTGGGGCCAAGCACCGTGATGACGGGGATCAGCGCATTGCGCAGGGCATGCTTGGTAACAACGGCGAACTCGGTCAGGCCCTTGGCGCGGGCGGTGCGGATGTAATCCTGGCCCATAACTTCCAGCAGGCTGGAGCGCATCAGGCGGGCCAGGTAGCTGACGGAATAGCCGCCCATGGCGATGACGGGCAGGATGTAGCTCTTCCAGCTGTCCAGGCCGAAGGTAGGCAGTACGTTCAGCTTAAAGGAGAATACATAAATCAGCACGGAGGCGATCACGAAAGACGGAATGGTAACGCCGATGGTGGCAATGGCCATCAGCAGCATATCCTGCCATTTGCCGTTTTTCAGCGCGGCCAGTATGCCCATAGGGATGGAGGTAAGCAGCACAAACACCAGGGTGACAAGGCCCAGCTTGGCGGATACCGGCGCACCGGTGGCAATAAAATCGTTGACGGTTTTGCCGGTATATTTATAGGAAGGGCCGAAATCGCCATGCAGCAGGCTGCCCAGATATTTGACAAACTGCACCGGCATGGGCTGGTCCAGGCCGTACTTGGCTTCCATGGCCTGGGTAACTTCTTCCGGCACGCCCTTGGTGTTGGTGAACGGGCCACCGGGAATAGAGTGCATCAGGGTGAAGGTGATCAGAATGATCATGAACATGGCAATGATCATGGTTCCGATGCGCTTCAGGATAAATTTAACCATTACGTTTTCCTTCTTTCGTGTGCACGGCCGCCGCACAGGGAATGGCGCCCCGACGGCTGCTCTGTGGCCATAGTGTGCACATGCGTTGTTCCTGGCGGCGGTACAGACTGGCAATCCAGCCGCCTTATAATTATCTTATTATATAGCGGCAGCTTGCGGTTGTCATCAATTTTTATTCATATTTTTTTACCTTTATAAAAATATCCGATTTACATACAAAACAAACAGTGACGGTGAAAAAATGTGTAGAATAAGACCATGGATTATGAGGGAAGAAGCGATAAACAAAGCAAATGTGTCCTTGTAACGAGAACAAAAAAAGAGAAAATATGGGAATGAATGCAGTATTGCCGACCCGGAAAGTTGGAAATTACAGCGGGGCGGGCTTTGTATGGGTGGTTTAATGGTTTAAAGCTCTAGTGAATCGCTGTGATGGTTGAAACAAAGCGCAATGCTCTGCCGCTGGAACGTGGGAAAGCGCTTCCGGCGCAAAATCGTGGGATCACTGCGGAATGGCAGGGGAACAAGCAGCGTACAAGGGGATGTGGTGGACTGTTTATGTGCGGAAAAAGGAAAAGTGAGACGAATGGAGGCGGACGGAGAACATACATAAGCCCAGAGGGATGCCCAACTCATCAAGTGAAACACGGCGCGAAAAAGCATAACGGCCACAGCGAGATGCCCGAACCACAGACCAAAATGCAAAAAGGCAATGGAAACGCAGCAAAATAGTAGAGGTGAGGAACAACAGAGCAAAATATCTGTCCTTGAATGGAATACACAAAATACAGGGAGTGGAAACGGCGTATGCAAGCCCGCCAAAACTGTATATATAACGCAAAAGCTCGAATATATATACAGTTTAACGGTAAAGACTCCTCCGATGATAAAAGCGTAAAAATCGGCTATCCATGGCACAGGAAGCCAGGATGGCGGCAGGCGCTGCAAAGTCAAAAGATGCAGAATCTTTCCCGATATGTCCTCTATCCAAAAACATTTTTGTTCTGCATCCCCGATTCCCGCACCTGTTCGGGGGGAGTTTTGGTATTTCCGTATCAGATAGAAAACAGCAGGCCTGTGCTGCGGCAGTACAGATTTGCGGGGCGTTCTGCTTTCCCTATACCGCAGGGGGGCTGCATATTGCAGAAAAATTACCATTTCCCCGGTGCAGAATGGATGGCATATTCATTTATAGTGTGATAGAACGATTTCATTGCACGTAATTTCGCTAAAGCCCGGTTTAGCGAAATATGGAGGAGAGACAGAACTATCATCTTTATCACACGAATTGCACTACTACTAAAAAGCGCCGAATCCACTGTCGCCATCGAACCAATAACACCGTACAGTATCAAGATTTTCATCTCATTTTGATACTGTACAATACGCTCGGAAGTCTGCTGGATCATTTTTAACAAGAACGAAAATCTTTACGGCGGCAAAGAAATGCTGTATACTAAGATGTAAAGACACCTTGGAGAAAATACTGTGGACAGGGAGCAAATGCTATGAATGACGAAAAAATCACCCTTGATCTTGTGATTGATGTGCAGAAAGATTTTATTACCGGGGCACTGGCCAACACACAGGCGCAGGCCAATGTGGCGCACCTGGCAGAGACCGCGCGGGCACACGCGCAGGCCGGGCACTGGATGTTCTTTACCCGTGATACCCACCAGGACAACTACCTGACCACGCGGGAGGGCCGCAGCCTGCCGATCGAACACTGCATTGAGGGTGAGGATGGCTGGAATTTTGCGCCCGAACTGGAAAACGTCATGGCGGACACCGAGCCGGAAGTGTGCCACATTGTGGACAAACCCACGTTCGGCAGTTATATGCTGCCCAGTGAGATTCTGGATGAACTGATGGCACACAACAAGGCTGTTGAAGATATTGAAAAAATTGTTATTTATGGCTACTGCACCGATATCTGCGTGATTAGCAACGCCATGGTACTGCGTGCAGCTTTCCCGGAAACAGAGATCGAAGTTTTGTCGGACTGCTGCGCCGGGGTAACGCCCCAGAGCCACCAGACCGCGCTGGATGCCATGCGGGCCTGCCAGTTTACAATCATATAATAGGTGATGAAATAAAAAATACCGTGCAGCTTTTTTTGAACTGCACGGTATTTTTATCTGTTTGTCAGCTGACGCAGCTGGTTCAGGTCCTCCCGCGTATCCACATCCCTCAGTTCGGCATCGTTCCGGGCGGACACAAGGCAGACGGAACCGGGGTGGGCCCGCGCAACGGCATTGCCGCCGCGGCCATCCGGCAGGTGAAGCAGCTCCGAAAAATAATCCGCGCCGAACAGCACTGGGCTGCCGGGGGTGCCATCGGCAGCGCACAGCCGCACAATGGCATCGGGGGCCGCTGCCAGCGCCAGTGCTTCCACACTTTGCTGCGTGAGCAGCGGCTGGTCCCCCGGCAGAAACAGGCAACCGCGCAAAGCGGGCTCTTTTCCCAGCAATGCCGCCAGCCCCAGCCGGACCGTATCGCTGCGGTAGGGCTGCGCGTGGCGCAGAACGGGGACGCCCTGCGCGTTACAGAGCGCCTCAACCTCTTCCGAGCGGGTCACGACAATGCGGCAGGCCAGCAACGGCAGGGCGGCTAAAGCCAGCGCATTGGCGATCAGCGGTGCACCGCAAAAATCCGCCATCAGCTTGTTTCCGCCGAACCGCCGCCCCAGCCCGGACGCCATGACCACGCAGCCGAGAGCGGGCGCGGGATCGTCCAAATCTACCACAAAGGCATCCTGCCGGGCGCACAGTGCGGTTAAAAATGGGGTATCCTGCTTACGCACAATAGCGAGAACGCGCTTTGCATCCAGCAGCGCTTCCACTGCCTGCCGGAATTCGGGGCAGTTATTTTCCAGGTAACCGAGTTCATCCAGCACCGCCCATTCGCTCTCCCCTGCCGCCATGCGGTGCAGGGCGGGTACTCCCAGCAGCAAAAAGCCGTCCGCCACAGGGCGCATCCGGTTTTCGCCTGGGGGCAGTGCCGGGTCAAAGCGGCCGATCACCGCTATTTTTCCGCCCACACTTTCTCGAATTTCCACACGGTCCGCAGGGTACGCTGCTGTGGTAATTTCCTGTGCCCCGGGGCAAAGCAATGGCACCAGCGCACGCAGCAGGGTGGTTTTTCCCGTACCGCGCCCGCCGGTCAACAGCAGGTGGCGCTTACCGCTCACCCGGAAAGAACTTATAATAGAGCTCGCGGTCAGTCTGTACACAGGCATCACGGTAAGCCTCATACCTTTCCATAAAATTGCGGGCTTCATCCGTCAGGGTGCTGCCCCCGCCGCCGCGCCCGCCAATGGTTTTGCGGGTCAGCGCAAAGCCCAATTCTTTTTCCGCCCGCTTGACCATGCGCAGCGCTTTGGAGTAAGAAAGCCCCATGGCTTGTGCCGCCGCCCGCAGTGAGCCGGTCTCTTCAATCCGGTGCAGCAGGCGGCAGGGGCCTTCGCCAAAAAAGCGCTCGCCGATATCATCGCAGAGCATCACATGAATCTTCGGTTTCATTTTTCTTTCCTCACAACGGCAGCAGCGCCAGCCGCACCCGGCCCGTGCGGTCGGTCACGGGCACCAGTTCCAGCGGGCCGTATACTGCTGCCAGCGCGGATTGCAGCGCTTCAACCGGGTCGGTTCTGGGGTACAGCATGGCTCCAACCTGCCCGTTTTGCAGCACGATCAGCGTATCGCACCAATCCAGCATCAGCATGGGGTCATGCAGGCAGATCAGCGCTGTTTTGCCGCTTGCATGCACAAATTCTGCCAGCAGCGCCGCCATATGGCTGCGGTTGGCAAGGTCCAGGGCGCTGTCCGGTTCATCCAGTAGCAGTAAAGGCGCATCCTCCACAAAGGTACGTGCCAGAATACAGAGCTGGCGTTCGCCGCCGCTCAGCGTCAGGTAGTCCTGCTCGGCTTTATCCGCCAGGCCTACCGTGCGCAGGGCTTCTTCCGCTGCCGCACACATGGCAGCGGTGGGGCTTTGCAGCACGCCAAGGCGGGGGTTGCAGCCCATCAGCACAACTTCCCGTGCAGACATGGACACCGAAATTCCGCTTTGCTGCGGGATGTAACTGACCGTTTGTGCCAGACACCTGGTAGAAAGGCTTTCCAGCGGCACACCATCCATCAGGCAGCACCCCGTATGGGGCAAAAGCCCGGCCACTGCGCGCAGCAGGGTGGTTTTTCCGCTGCCGTTCACCCCCAATATTCCCACCAGCTGGCCGGGGGTATCTATCGTAAAATGAACATTTTGCAGGATGTTCTTATCGCCAAGACGGACGGCCAGATTCTCCACAGTGAACATTACCGCGTCTCCCTCCCCGGCTTTATAATAAGGTAGAGCAAAAACGGAACACCCAGCAGCGAGGTGAAGATACTGACCGGCAGTTCGGTTGCCGCCACCGTTTTGGCAATGGTATCCGCCGCCAGCAGCAGCGTGCTGCCCACCAGCCCGCTGAGCAGGCTGGTGGAGCGGCGGTTGTGCCCCGCCAGCAGCCGCGCACAGTGGGGGGCCAGCAGCCCGACAAAGCTGATCAGCCCAGTCACGCTGACAACCGCGGCCACCACCAGCGTTGCCAATGTCAGCAGCAGAAAACGCATCCGCCCCACCGAAACCCCCAGCAGCCGCGCTTCATCCTCTTCCACGGATAAAAGCATCGCCTGACGGTGCAAAGCAAAAATTACGGCGCAGCAGGAAATAACCATTGGAACGGGGAACCACACCCGGCTTTGCGTTACCCCCGCCAGGCTGCCCATGATCCAATATTCAATACTGGCCAGCTCTTTTTCCGGGTCAGCGGTCAGCTTTAGTAGCATCAAAAGAGTTTGCGCCAGCGCATGTACGGCAATGCCCGCCAGCACCAGGTTCATCTTGCTGCGCCCCGGCGCGGCGGCCGCCAAGCCAAGCGAGAGAAACACCGCTGCCAGCCCGCCTGCAAAGGCGCATACCGTGGTGCCCAGCGTGCCCGAGGAGACAAACAAGATGGCAAATGCCGCGCCAACGCTGGCCCCCGACGATACCCCAATGATATCCGGGCTTGCCAGTGGATTGCGGAAAACAGTCTGGTACACAAAGCCCGCCACGCCAAGACCGAACCCGCCCGCCAGCGCCATCACGGCACGGGGCAGGCGCAGTACCGTAAAGGTGCGCACTGCCATAGCGTCCCCCGCCAGCAGTGCCTGCAGGGTTATGGGATAACGGCCGAAATAAAGTGCCGCACCAAAGGCCATAAAAACGCAGAGCGTTGCGCCCAGAAGGCACAGCGCCGTGCGTTTGCGGTTATTATTCATAAGATTCGGGGGTAAAGCCATAGAAGCTACCATAGAATTCATCGGCAGCGGCGTGGTAATACTCCTCGGTCACCTGCTCCGGGTGTAGCACGCTGGCAAGATAAACACTGCCAAGGAAGCTGGCCGGCACGGGGGAATCCACAGCCTCAACAGCGTGGGGCAGCTGGTAAACATGGCTCTCCTTGACGGCGGTGCAGTCCGCCAGGGCGGCATCGTTCAGAACAGAATCAACGTCATATTCAGCATCGGATGCCAAAATGATGTAATCGGGGTTCCAATCCAGGATCTGCTCATAGGAAACTTCGGCCCAGTAGGTATCTTCCACGCTGGCGGCGGCGTTTGTGCCGTTGGCGTTTTCGATCATCGTGTTCTGATACATGGCGGGGCCTGCGGTTTCCAACACGGAGCTGTTGCCTGCCAGGTAAACGCTGGGGGCATCGGTGCCGGCAACGGCTTCGGCCAGGGCGGCCAGGTTGCTGTCAATGGCCATTTCCAGCTCCTCGCCGCGGGCGGTGGTGTTGGTTGCCTGTGCCAGCAGCTCGATCGCGCCGAACAGGCCGGCCTGGTTTTCCGGCTTAACAGCCAGCACGGTCAGGCCCATTTCCTCCATCTGGGGGATGGAATCCTTGAGCTTGGCGGGCACGATGACAAGATCCGGGGCCAGCGCAGCGCAGCCTTCCAGGTCAAACTCTTTGGCGGTGCCAATGCTGGGCAGGGACTGGATCTCCGGGGCGGACAGGCTGTAGATGTTGCGTTTGTCGGCTTTGGCTTCCACGCCAACCAGCTCGTTCTGCACGCCCAGCGCAATCAGCAGGCTGGTGGAAATGTAGTAGCCGCTGGCAAGGGTTTTGGGTTCTTCCTCAATGGTAACTTCGCGGCCCAGCTGGTCGGTAACGGTCAGCGGGTAGGTAACCGCCGTTTCGGCGGCAGGTTCTTCCGGTGCAGCAGTGGCTTCCGGGGCTGCGGTAGCCTCTACGGAAGCAGCCTCGCTGGCTGCGGTACTGCTGGCAGCAGCGGTGCTGCCGCAGGCTGTCAGTGCCATAGCGGCGGCCAGCAGCAGGGCGGTCATTTTGGTCATTTTCATGTTTCTTACTTCCTTCTAAAACCAATATTCCGTTGTGTTTTTCAAACAACAACGGAATTATAGCAGAATTTGTGGTAAAATAAAAGTGGTACTACACAAAAGTATGATTTTACCCAAAAACGGAGAGCATTCTATGATAACGATTCGAGAATATGCCCGCCCCGCCACACTGGAAGAAGCATGGCAGCTGAACCAGAAGCGCCCGAACCGGGTGCTGGGAGGGATGCTGTGGCTGAAAATGGAAAAAATCAGCGTTGGCACAGCCATTGACCTATCTGCGCTGGGGTTGGATACCATTGAAGAAACCGATACCGAATTTGCCATTGGCGCCATGGCAACGCTGCGCAGCCTGGAAACCCACGCCGCGCTGAACGCGGCCACCAACGGCGCCATGCGGGAGGCCGTGCGCCATATTGTGGGGGTGCAGTTCCGCAACTGCGCCACCGTGGGCGGCAGCGTGTACGGGCGGTTTGGCTTTTCAGACGTATTAACGCTGCTGCTGGCGCTGGACTGCGATGTGGAGCTGTACAAAGCAGGCCGGATGCCCATTGCACAGTTTGCCGCCCTGCCCTATGACCGTGATATTTTGACCCATGTTTACATAAAAAAGACGCCGGGGCTTGCCGTGCATTACCAGTCTGTGCGGGCCACCCAGACGGACTTCCCGATTTTGACCTGCGCTGCTGCACGCACGGCGGATGGAGCCTACCGCTTTGCCATCGGTGCACGCCCCATGAAAGCCATGCTTGTCTGCCCCACGGCCGCCCCGGATGAGCTGCCCGCCGCCGTACAGGCTGCGGTGCCCACCGGCAGCAACCTGCGCGGCAGTGCCGCCTACCGCACCCATCTGGTGGGGGTGCTTGTCAAGCGTGCCGTACAGGCACTGGGGAACCTGGAGGTGCTCTGATGCAAATTCATTTTACGTTGAACCATAAAAAAACAGCTGCTGAGATCGCCCCCGATACCCTGCTGATTGATCTGGTGCGCTCTTTAGGCTGCAAAAGCGTCAAGCGCGGGTGCGAAACCGCCAACTGCGGGCTGTGCACCGTGTTTTTGGACGAAAAGCCGGTGCTTTCCTGCTCTGTACTGGCGGCGCGGGTGGATGGCCGCAGCGTTACCACGCTGGAGGGCCTGCAGGAGGAAGCCGCTGAGTTCGGCGCGTTCATCGCTGACCAGGGGGCCGAGCAATGCGGCTTCTGCAACCCCGGCTTTATCATGAATGCGCTGGCCCTTTTCCGCGAAAAACCCGACCCCAATGAGGAGGAGATCAAGGAATACCTTGCGGGCAACCTTTGCCGCTGCTCCGGGTACGAAGGCCAGCTGCGCGGGATCCAGAACTTTTTGGCGTGGAAAAAATCAAAGGAGGCTGCCCAATGAAAACTGTGAACCAGCCTGTGCGCAAGAAGGACGCCATGCAGCTTGTAACCGGCCAGCCTGTGTACATGGATGATGTTATCCCGCAGGACTGTCTCATCGTCAAGCTGCTGCGCTCCCCCCACGCCAATGCGATCGTCAAAAATATTGATACCTCCCGCGCCATGCTTGTGCCCGGCATGGAGGTGATTTACACCTGGAAAGATGTGGACCAGAACGCCCGCCGCTACACCCAGGCGGGCCAGACCTACCCCGAAATGAGCCCTTACGACCGCCTTGTGATCGACCGCCATGTCCGCTTTGCCGGGGATGTTGTTGCGATCCTTGCGGGCAAAGACGAAAAATGCGTCGATAAGGCGATGAAGCTGATTAAGGTGGAATATGAAGTTCTGCCTGCGGTGCTGGATTTCCACACAGCGCTCGATAACCCTACTCTTGTGCACCCGGAGGATAACTGGGAAGCCCTTGTTCCCGGCATCGGAGCTGACAAGAACCGCAACCTCTGCGCCCACGATGAATCCGGAGAGGGTGATATTGAGGCGGCGTTGGCTGGGTGCGATGTGGTCATTGACCACACCTACCACACCCGCGCCTGCCAGCAGGCCATGATGGAAACCTTCCGCACTTATTGCAGCATTGATGCTTACGGGCGGCTGAATGTGCTCAGCTCAACGCAGATCGTGTTCCATTGCCGCCGCATTTTGGCAAACGCCCTGCACATCCCCAAATCCATGATCCGCGTTGCCAAGCCGCGCATCGGCGGCGGGTTCGGCGCAAAACAGACGTCAGTGTGCGAGGTTTACCCTGCCTTTGTTACCTGGAAAACGAAGAAGCCCAGCAAGATCATCTATACCCGCTTTGAAAGCCAGACGGCTTCAACCCCGCGCCATGAGATGGAGATGCACGTGCGGCTGGGCGCAACAAAGGACGGCATCATCAAGGGCATTGACCTGCACACCCTTTCCAACACCGGCGCTTACGGTGAGCACGGCCCCACAACGGTGGGGCTTTCGGGCCACAAGTCCATCCCGCTGTACGGCAAGGCCGAAGCGTTCCGCTTTGTCAGCGATGTTGTTTACACCAACCACATGTCATCGGGTGCGTACCGCGGGTACGGCGCAACCCAGGGTCTGTTCGCGGTGGAATCCGCTGTGAATGAGCTGGCCGACAAATTGGGGATGGACCCGTTCGAGCTCCGGCAGCGCAACATTATCCATGAGGGCGATGTTATGCCCGCCTACTATGGCCAGGTCAACACCAGCTGTGCGCTGGACCGCTGCCTGAAAACCGTGCATGACAGGATGGATTGGGACCATAAGTACCCCGTGCGCGAGATCGGCAACGGCAAGGTGCGTGCTGTTGGCATGGGCATGGCCATGCAGGGCTCCGGCATCGACCATGTGGACGTGGGCAGCGCCACGCTGAAAATCAACGACGACGGGTTCTATACCCTCTCCATCGGCGCAGCGGATATGGGCACCGGCTGCGATACGATCCTGGCGCAGATCGCTGCCGAAGTGCTGGAATGCCCGCTGGAAAACATTGCGGTTTTGGGCGCAGATACCGATTCTTCCCCCTACGATTCCGGTTCCTATGCGTCCAGCACAACCTATGTGACCGGCAAGGCCGTGGAAAAGTGTGCGCTGGAACTGAAAGATAAGATCTGCACCCTGGGGGCACAGATGCTTGGGTTGGACAAAGCCGCCGTGCTGTTTACCGGCGATGCCGTGACGAGCGAGGATGGCACCCAGCGCGTACCGCTGGCCAGCATTGCCGCGGCATCCCAGTGCGGCAACACGGTGGCGCTGGAAGCCACCGTAACCCACAGCTCGGAGATTTCGCCCCCGCCGTTTATGGTTGGCGCCGCCGAAGTGGAAGTTGACCTGGAAACCGGCGAAGCCCAGGTGGTGAACTATGTGGCCGCGGTCGACTGCGGTACCCCTGTAAACCCGAACCTGGCCCGCGTGCAGGCCGAGGGCGGCATTTTGCAGGGCATCGGCATGGCGCTGACCGAGAATGTGACCTACAATGACCGCGGCATGCCGCGCGAAAGCTCCCTGATGCAGTACAAGATCCCCTGCCGCACTGATATTGGACATATTGACGTAAGTTTTGAGAGCAGCTACGAGGGCACCGGCCCGTTTGGCGCAAAGTCCATCGGTGAGGTCGTCATCAACACCCCGCTGCCCGCCGTGGCCGATGCCATCTACCACGCCACCCACAAACGCTTTTATGAGCTGCCCATCACCCGCGAGCAGATCGCAATGGCGGTGGAAAAGTGAGTGACGGGGGGCTTGCGCCAGGAGATGCAATGGCGTTTGCTTTATAAGCATACGGTTTGCTTCATTTTTTCCCTATCATAATCAAAACGCAGAAGCAATACAACAGCCACAACGGGCAAGCCCGCTGTGGCTGTTGCTTTTGGTGCCCTTTTTCACGCGGTAAGAAGAACGTTCCCATTTATTTTGATTGTATCGTTGATACTGCCATTATAATGCCGCCGTGAGATAACAATAGCCCGGTATCCGCTTTGCTCCAAAAAGTGCGGTACCGGGCTGTGGCGATATTCTCCTGCTTATTTCCATCCGCGGGCGGTGGGATCCAGCATTTCGGCGGCGGAATAGATCAGCGCGTTGCAGATGGCCGCCGCCACGTTGCTGCCGCCCTTGCGGCCCATGGCAACAATGGCGGGCACGCCGTGGCTTTCGCACACGGCAATCAGGCGCTCCTTGCTTTCCACCACGTTCACAAAGCCCACCGGCACACCGATAACCAGCGCCGGGCGCAGGCCGTTTTCAATTTTCTCGGCAATCGTCAGCAGGGCGGTGGGGGCGTTGCCCACGGCCAGCACGGCGCCGGGGTATTCGGCCGCAGCCTTGTGCATGGCGGCCACGGCGCGGGTGGTGCCCGCCTGTTTGGCCGCTGCAGCCACAGCGGGGTCCGCCATAAAGCAGAGTGCCTGCCCGCCCAGCTTGGCCAGGCCCGGCTTGGTGATGCCTGCCAGGGCCATGTTGGTATCGGTGATGATCGTTGCCCCGGCGTGCATAGCAGCAATACCGGCGGCTACCGCGCCGGGGGTAAAGTGCAGGGTCTGCGCATAGTCAAAATCCGCGGTGGTGTGGATGACCCGCTTGACTACAGGGGCGTTTTCCGGCGGGATGTCCAGCCCGCGCTGGGCCAGCTCCCCGGCAATAATTTTCATGCTGGTGCGTTCAATATCGGCGGGCAGGTGGTGCTGCGGCATCATTGGTCATTTTCCCTTTCGGCGGGCTGTGCAAGGCCCATAGCCGCATACACGGCGGCCAGATCCAGGTTATGGCGTACCCCATCGGCCAGCAGATCCAGCTGCTGGGTACGGTATTCCTGCATGGAGATCGGTGCTGCCGCGGCGGGGTCAATCCCCTTGCGGCGGCAAAGATAGGCGGCAAACTGCTCGGTCAGCTCGCCGCTGTCAAACAGGCCGTGCAGGTAGGTGCCAAACACCTGGCCCTGCACGCAGCCTTCGGGGGTGCCGTCCGCCAGGGTGCAGAACGGTGCGCCCTGCACAGTGGTGCGCCCGGTGTGAATCTCGTACCCGGTCAGGTGCGCCCCGGCAAAGGGGGCTGCCGTCACGGTCGCCTGGCTTTGGGTGCGGCGCTTTTCGGCGGCAAAGGTGGTTTGGGTGGGCAGCAGGCCAAGGCCGCGCAGGGTTTGCGGGCGGCCGCTCTCGGTGCCTTCCGGGTCGGCCAGGGTCTGGCCCAGCATCTGGTAGCCGCCGCACACCCCCAGTACCGGTGTGCCGCGCTGGGCCAGCTTGCTGATGGCTGCTTCCAGCCCACACTGGCGCAGCCACAGCAGGTCGTCCACCGTATTTTTTGTACCGGGCAGGATCACGCAGTCCGGCGTGCCAAGCTCGCGGGTGGTCTGCACATAGCGCACGCCAAGCAGCGGGTGCTGCTCCAGCGGCATAAAGTCCGTAAAGTTGGAAATATGCGGCAGCCGCACAATGGCAGCATCCAGC
>OOAF01001530.1_pt1 | contig 18516 bp, 20 predicted proteins | sample 1671251 | NCBI WGS metagenome assembly OOAF01 (sample SAMN06348137, study PRJEB24527) | human gut metagenome | biome: human gut; feature: ankylosing spondylitis patient; material: feces | host: Homo sapiens | place: China | collected 2015-10 | reverse complement strand
GATGGACGAGATCCGCAAGGTGGTGCTGACAGCACCGGTCAAAGCGGGCACCATCGTGCTGCACAACGTCTGCGGGCTGGACAGTGACGTGATGGTCACCAAGAATGTGGATGCCTGCTGACCGGCTGAAATTAGGAGAGATAAAAAACAGAAGGAGAAGTTCTGCAAAAAATCGGACCGAAGGAGCCTTTATGCACATGATAAAACTTGGAGTGTGCTCAAGGTCAAGAGGAAGATGATTTCTTTCCCGGCAGGACTGTGCTATACTGGAAAAAAGATCTCCGGGTGCAGCGCAAAAGCTGCTGCAGGGAAGCTGAAACTTACAGAAATGAGGAACACACACGGCAATGGCACAGCACGAACGCGGCACGGCATATTATCATCTTCCGGGACTGTTTGAATTTTATGAACTGTACCGTGTGTTTCTGCCGCTGTTCCGTGAACACAGGGAATATTTTTACGACTGGTGCGAGATCGGTTCGGTCTACGGTGCACCGGCCGACTGCATCTGGGGCGGGGGCCGCGCTGGCTTTGGAGATGCACAGCCGCATCGGGTGCTTGCACTGATGCAGGAATATGGCATATCGGCCCGGCTCACCTTCAGCAATTCGCTGCTCCGGGAAGAGCGCCTTGCAGACTGGAAATGCAATGCCCTCTGTGCGCTGTTTGAAAAAGAAAACCGTGTGCAGAATGGTGTCATCGTCCATTCGGACCTGCTGCTGGACTACCTGAAAAGGCAGTATCCTGGCCTTTATTTCGTGTCCTCCACAACAAAAGTCCTTACAGATTTCCAGCAGCTCCGCAGAGAGACGGAACGGGAAGAGTTCCGCTATGTTGTGCCGGATTTCCGCCTGAACAAGTCGTTTGCAGAGCTGGATACCCTGTCGCAGGACCAGAAGGACAAGGTGGAATTTCTGTGCAACGAATGCTGCTGGTACGGCTGCCGGGACAGAAAGCATTGCTACGAGAATGTCAGCCGCAAAAATCTGGGCGAGGACTGCCCGGACCACCGCTGCACAGCGCCGGGCGCACAGCAGGGCTATCGTTTTTCAAAGGCAATGGAAAACCCCGGCTTCATCGGGGCCGGGGATATCCGCAAAATTTATCTGCCCGGCGGCTTTTCCAACTTCAAGATCGAGGGGCGGGGACTGGGCAGCGCGTTGATACTGGAATTTCTGCTTTACTACATGACAAAGCCTGAGTATCAGCTGCGCGTCCGGGAAGAAATTTATCTGGACAACATGCTGGATCTGTTCTGATGGCCCTGAGCCGCGTTCATATTTGCTTCCGTGATGTATCCTGCCGCCTTCGGGCGGCTTTTGTTTTACCCTGTTTCAGGAAGCAATAAAAATAGGTATGGAGATAAATCAGACTTCTGTATCTCGCATTCCAGCGGTATTTTGAAACAGTTCATCAAGGAAGTGCGTGTCGGACGCGACTATAATATCGAGATCGTTCTCAATGTGCCGCTGGACGAGTTCGAGGAGTTCAAGCGTCACGCAGCATCGGCTGGATGGGGCAAAAAACAGAAAAATAAGTCGCAAAATCCTCAAAAAGTTGGGCATTGTACATCAAATGCCGGAATCGCCGTTTTAGACAAAACAGCAGGTGAAACTATAAGCATTGTGCCTAAAAATGCTGCACACGCAATTTTGCGCTGTCAAGACGAATGATGCACGATTTTGCAAAGAATGGCAAAAAGAAACGCCGTATCGTTTAACACGATACGGCGTTTTATGGACTCGAAGGGAGTCGAACCCTCGACCTTTCGGATGCGAACCGAACGCTCTCCCAACAGTCTCGCTTTTGTGCACACATTATGCACTGCGAGAAAGGAAAAATCAACGTATATTCGTTCATATAAAATGCCCTGCCAGCCCAATGGACTTTCCTGACTGTAAGTACGACCACCAAGCCTCTGATTTTCAGGATGAAGCGATTTGGGATGTAATATGGTTGGCGGACAAGTGAGCTACAGGCCCTTGAGATGTAACTCACTTGGGGTTCAGATGTATCACATCCCGATTCGAAATAAAATACGATATAACGTAAAAGCGCAACTTCCACTCTTGATGAATGGAAGATGCGCTTTTTACATTTGACAACAAGTTATAGATTGACAATAGGACACATACACGATAAACTTTATATAGTATTATGTAAATCAGAAGGAGGCCAAACCATGAGCGCCAAGCACACTACTCCTGCCCAGCACAAAAGCAACCTCCGCAATGTGTACGGCACCTTTGCCATTGAGGGCATGACCATCAGCAAAGATACGCGCAGCAACCTTGACCGCATCGGCAGCGGTCAGGCCAGCTATCAGCAGGTCGTGAATGAACTGCGCGCAAAGTACGCGAAGAAAGGCTGAGTATGTTCTCGAAGTACGATGTCTATACCACGGTTCAATCCATGTACTGCTACCCTGATACGGATGTTCTGATCAACAAGCTGGACATCCGTGACAAAGCCGAACTCAAACAGGCCGAAGAGGAATTTACGGCGGTAAAACAGATGGCTCTGTTGCAGGAGCCAATCAAGGGGCGTTTTACCAAAACGCATCTGTTTCGGATTCACCGCTTCCTTTTTGAAGATGTGTACCCGTTTGCAGGGCACATCCGCAAGGAGCAAATCAGCAAGGGTGACACGATGTTCTACCCGCCAGACCTGATCGACCGAGAATTGGAGTGTGTGTTCAAAAACATTCACTCCAAGAAGCTGCTTGCCGAACAAGATGAAGAAAAGCAGATTCAAAATCTGTCTCAGACAATGGCGGAGTTAAACATCATCCATCCTTTCCGTGAAGGAAATGGCCGCAGTACCCGTGAACTGATTCGCTGCATGGCGTTAGAATATGGTCTGCACATCAACTGGGGCAACACGGACCGAGAAACTTTGATCAACGCTGCAATCGCTGCCGTAGATGATGATATGGCGTTCTGTGATGTTCTAAGGCAGTGCATAGAATAATAAATTCCAACATCCAAATGAAAAAGCGCAACGTCTATTCTAGTCGATTTGACCGAATGGGCGTTACGCTTTTCACATTTTTTGCAAGAATTCAATTAAAATAGTCTTTTAGTCTAGACTGAATTATTGGAGGAGCAAGGCTTGCAAGCGTGGGATCTTTGATAGTAGAAGCATTAATTATGTAGACTAGATTTTCCAGCTTTAATGGAATGTTTTTCTTAAGGTCAAACACCATAAAAAGCAAGACTTGTTCTCTGTCAGCTCTAAATAATTTTTTCCCGATCATCGGATTTGCATTTAAAAATTCAACAATGTTGTCTGGTAAACTATCGCTTTGCAAATGAATACGCATTTTGGTTTTTATCATTTGCGCCCACTGACTGCTTTTATATTGCCGATATGCAAGATCATTTATAATTGATAGTATAGCCCAATCACAAGTCTCTAAGGTCGCAAATACTCCATTTAAATTCCTTGACAATTCAGGATATTCATTCCAATCAGAAAGACTTTTGTAACGAATGTCGTGTTCTACTTCATGCCATCCTTCCGAGAAAATTGTTCTTATTTGGATTTCAAACGTTTTATCGATTGGATAGTCATTCCATAAAGAAGGATCAAATTGATCTGCAACCTCATCAGGCATCCAACACACAAGATTTAATCTTTCCTGAGAAAATTTGTCAGGTTCAATAGTGGTTTTAGAAATATTATCAACTTTATAATACTTCTCTATAATTTCTTGACAGAGCGGAACATCATCTGAAAAGTACAGTGCAATACGAACACCTACCAAATCTTGCATATGTTTTCCATCGCGAGTGTATCCCTTTCGTTTAATTTTCTCATCGATAGAAGAACCAGTTTTTATCCTTCCGAAAATCCTAAAATACAAGCCGGCTTTTTGAAGATACATTTCAATACCATTAATAATGTCATTTACAGGCCTATTGGGTAAATCATGCATGCCAATATCCATTTATTTATCTCCCAAGAATTTCTCTAATCTCTGACATTTTTTCAAAATTTAATTCGATGCAGTTGCTTTTATGCAACAGTATTTCTTTTCCGTAAAGTCGATCGATTGCTTCTGATATTCCCTCATAATCCTGTTGCGCATAACCTTTAAATAATGTCGAGAAAAGCCTTCTTCTGTCAGCATGATCACTACCTGGGCGCCAATATTGTTCAAGAACCTTTTTTTCGTATTCGATTTCAGTATTTGTGGAAGAAAGGACTGGTTCTTTACAAGAAATTTTTCGAAGTTCTGATTCTCCACAGCAATTTGAAAAAATAAGATTACAGTTCTTTTGATTATCAGCAGGAATGATTTTCACTTCATAAAAGTGACATCCATAGAATTTACAATCTCTAAACGCATCAGAGGAAATTGAGCAGGAATTAAATGTACAACATGAAAAAACACAATCGCTGAAATTTGACGCTGTGAGGGAAACATTTTCTCCGAAGTACACAGATTCGTAATAGCGCCGAATATACTCATGAGACGTCTTATGAAGGAGAGCAAGATCGGTATGTAACTCTTCATAGGGAGTGAATTCTATTTTATTATCAGTGATAATGCGATACAATGCTTCTCGTTTCTCTTTGCTACAGGTTCCATAGGACGTTACCATAAGGTTCCAATATTTCTCTTCGATTTCTGCAGGTGACAAATCTGGAAGTTGGTTGTTTGTAACTGCTTCAGCGATTAAATATCCGAATATAAAATCATTTATAAATCCAATAGAGTTAGATGTGTTTGGAATGCGATCTAAAAGTGCGTGATGCGAAAGTTTTTGCAAAAATTCATCTTCGGTCGGAACATCTTCTCTAGAGAAGTCATTATAGCGGTCCAGATATTCAAGAATATCTTCACCAAGAGACATACGGATGATATCTTTTATTTCGGCACTTGTGCAAGTCGATTGCTTAAATGATGCCATGGTTCCTGCTACACTCTCCATCAAAGCAAGTTGCTCATCAGCTTTTAATGAGAGTGACTGCCTTTTTTGTTCTCGTTCAAGAAGAATTTTAAAATATTGCTGTAAAATTGAATCGACAGAAGTGAATTTAGAAGCAATATTTTCATTACTTTGGGAGGAAAGGAATGTTAAAAGGGTCGGATTTGAAATATCATCAAATATAATGCCTCTAGAGCGTAACAAGTCAATCTTAGATCCATCTAACCAGTCAGATACAACCGGTGGAATGATTTGAATTCGTGTGATTTGACAATGAGGAAGGTATTTATCAGACCATTCTTCAAACAACTCGCCAGCAAAAATCGAACTTTTTCTTGATGTCAAAACAATTTTTGCACAGGAATTTTCCCCAAGCAGTTGAGCAATTGTAGATAGCATTGTTTGAGCGGTTTTTTCGTCTGAATCAGACAAATCTGCTTGAACATCATCATGTGATTTTGAAAGCAATTCGTCAAATCCGTCAATAATTAAGGGAACCTTTCCTTGTTTTATCTCATAGGTAACCAACTCCGAACTAAGGCTTGAAAATTTGCTGTCAATTTCAGTTAACAAAACATATTTGAAGATGGAAGCCGTTCGGTTTTTTGATAATTCAGTGATAATGGGAACAGTCCCTTTTGAATCCACAGACAACCTTTTTATTAGTTCATAAGAAACGCTTGTTTTTCCAAAACCTGCCGCAGCTTCAACGATAATCAACTGTGGACCTTTCTCAAACAACCGTTGGTAAATATATTCTATTAGATTTTTTCGAGATTCATTATTATCATCCACAAACCGGCAAGGAATAAATTTATATTCACAAAAGCTGATTTTTTCGGTCTGTTTTTTGGCATAGCGATTATATTCTTGCTCTAATTTCTTGCAATTGTTTGATGGTAAGAAAAATCCAGAAAACAATTGCGAGTGAATTTCATCAAGATTTGAATATTTATTGATTTTTACAGCAAAACCCGCCGCTTTATATCCTTCTTCTAAATTATGGAAGTCGAAATCCAAATCAATCAAAAGAATTTCTGCATTTTGAAAATATCCTTTTCTATGAGAAAACACAAGATATTTCTCTGGATTTTGGTTATCTTCTAGTTCAAATCCATATTTTTCATAAAGGGAAATAATTTCATCGCTATTATTCATTGAAAGACCTCCTTTATTGAGTCAATAGAGATTGCACCAAAGTCAAAATATTGAATTCGCATTCCAAAGATTCACAAGTTGCGCGAATAATTAGTTGTCGATAAAATCAACAGTTCGGAAAACTACATAAAACCCATTTTAAAACAAGTATAGCATTACGGAAGGTCCATTTCAAGACGGATTGCTAACACAAACTGGCACTGACAGGCAAAGGGGCTACAGGTCCTTGAGATATAGCTCACAGAGGGGCAAATGTATCACATCCTAATTCACAATAAAATACGATGTACCGTAAAATGCAACTTTTACTCTCGATGAATGGAAGACGCGCTTTTATTTTTGCCTACAACACATTTCAAAAGGAGGATGCCTATGGATAAAGATTTTATGCTGACCTACTACGACAAAATGGTACGTCCAATATGGACGGAGCTGATGAAGACACCACGTTATCACCGGGCTGCTGGCGAACACGACAAGCTCGAACGTGAATTTCGGCGGCTGCTGGATGAAAAGCTAGGGCGGAAGTATCTTGAACTGGACGATGCACTGTTCCGAGTGATGGATGACATCGCAGAAGCTATGTATATGAAAGGTGCCGCAGACCGTGAGTTGATGATCCGTTAATACCATGAGTTACGACTACTTCTATGGGCAGTCGGGCGAACTGTTTTCCTACTTCCGCATACCGAAAGCACTCTTTCAGGACAGCCGTTTCCGGCAACTCTCTACGGATGCCCGGACACTGTACGGCATCCTGCTCGATCGTATGAGCCTGTCTGCAAAGAATAGCTGGGTGGATGAACATGGGCGTGTGTATATCATCTACACCGTCCGGGAGGTGCAGGAATCTCTCTGCTGCGCCGAGCACAAGGCGGTCAAGTTGTTCCGGGAGCTAGAACAGGCAGACCTCATCGAACGCAAACGGCGTGGGCTGGGCAGACCCAGCTTGATCTACGTCAAGAACTTTTCATCTGGACTGCCAAAAGCGCAAATACAGAATTGTGCAAACAGCAATTCTTGTGCTGCCGAAAGTGCAGTTCAGGTGCGGCCAAAATCGCAATCTAATAAGACTGATAAGAATAAAACAGAGAGGAACCATCCTTTCCTCCCGGATGAAACGGACAGGCTGACCCAGCGAGAGCAGCTTGAAGATTATTTTTATCAGGCATTGGAGGTCGAACTGCTGCTCCGGCTCTGCCCGGATGATGAGGACGCCATCTATCAAATCGTGGACTTGCTTGTAGACACTTGCTCCACCAAACGCAAGATGTTGAGGATTGCCGGAGATGATAAGCCTGTCGAAGTAGTGCGCAGTCGGTTGAAAAAGCTGAACGCAGACCATATCCGCTTCGTGCTGGGCTGTCTGGCAGAGAACACTTCCCCTGTGAGGAACATGAAGCAATATCTGCTGGCGGCATTATTCAATGCGCCTACGACCATGAATCTCTACTATCAGAACAAAACGAACCACGACTTTGCGCGTGGCTCTCCGGGGAGGTGATATTATCGCAAAGAAAGCAACCACAATCGCCATCGTCAACCAAAAAGGCGGCACGGCCAAAACCACCACCTGTGAAAATTTGGGCATCGGTCTGGCTATGGAGGGGAAGAAAGTTCTGCTGGTGGATGTTGACCCGCAGGGCTCACTCACCATCAGTATGGGCTGGCAGCAGCCGGATGAACTGCCCACTACGCTTTCCACTCTCATGCAGAAAGCTATGAATGACCAGCCCATCCAGCCCGGTGAGGGCATCCTGCACCATGCGGAGGGTGTTGACCTTATCCCGGCCAACATTGAGCTGGCGGGAATGGAAGTTGCCCTTGTCAACAGTATGAACCGGGAAAAGATGCTAAAGCAGGTGTTGGACAGTGCCAAACGCGAGTACGATTATATTCTACTGGACTGCACTCCTTCGCTGGGAATGCTCACCGTCAATGCGCTGGCTGCGGCAGATACCACGTTGATTCCGATGCAAGCGCAGTACCTCTCTGCCAAAGGACTGGAACAGCTCTTGCAGACGATTGGAAAAGTGCGGCGGCAGATAAACCCAAAATTAAAAATCGAGGGTATTTTGCTCACCATGACGGACAGCCGCACCACCTATGGAAAGCAGATCGACAATTTAATCCGGCAAGGCTATGGCCGGAAGATCAATGTATTCGAGCAGACGATTCCCCGGTCTGTCCGTGCCGCTGAAATCAGTGCGGCAGGAAAAAGCATTTTTGCCTATGACCCAAAAGGAAAAGTGGCAGAAGCCTACAAATCTCTGACGAAGGAGGTGCTGGCCGATGCCGATAGACAGCGGAAACTTAGCTCTGAAAGGGCTAGATGAACTTTTCACTACGGAGGAAAAGCGACAGGAAGAGCAGCGCGAACAGGTGCAACAGATTCCCATTGATGAGCTGCATCCGTTCACCAACCATCCTTTCAAAGTCGTGGACGATGAAGCCATGACCCGGACGGTGGAAAGCATTGCCCAGTTTGGTGTGCTGGCACCGCTTATCGCAAGACCGCGTCCGGATGGTGACGGATATGAGATTATCTCTGGCCACCGCCGCCAGTTCGCTGCAAAGATGGCTGGACTGGAAACGCTGCCCGTCATTGTGCGTGACATGGACGATGATGCCGCCACGATTTTAATGGTCGATTCCAACTTGCAGCGAGAACACATCTCGCCCAGTGAAAGGGCTTTTGCGTACAAAATGAAGATGGATGCCATGAAAAGAACTGCTGGTAGACCACCAAAAGAAAATCCCCGACAAGTTGTCGGGAATTTTGAAACAGCCGATCTTATCGGTAAAGAAAGTGGTGAAAGCGGCAGACAAGTCCAGCGATTTATTCGTCTGACAAACCTCATCCCCGAACTTCTGGATATGGTAGACGAGAAAAAAGTATCGTTCAATCCTGCGGTTGAACTGTCCTATCTCTCGCACGAACAGCAGCAAGAAGTGATAAACGCAATGGACGACACGCAAAATGCGCCCTCATTCTCACAGGCAAAGCGCATAAAGAAGCTGGCGCAGGAGGGCAATTTTACTTCAGAAGCCGTAGTCGATATTATGGGCGAGGAAAAGAAAAGCGAGCAAGACACTGTAACCATCAAAAACGAAACTCTGCGCAAATACTTTCCTCGCAGTTATACGCCCCGGCAAATGGAAGAAAAAATCATACAGCTTCTGGATGCGTGGCAGAAAAAGCGTCAGCGTGACAATGAGCGTTGACAGCGCATGAACCGATAAGACCCGATTGGGTCTTTTATTTTGCAAAAAATTTAGGAGGTAACGCCCATGAACAATACGATTGATTTCAATACCGCAAAGACCATCGGCACCATGAGCAAGAAAATCGACCATATCGACGATACAGTGTCCAGCTTCTTCTCTTTCATGCACATGGTCGTGCAGAACGAACTTGGCAATGCAGAGCCATACTTTGCAGCAACTTCTCCCGTTCTGGATTTGACCGTGATCCGGCCTGACGATGCGCCGCATATCCTGCCCTGCTTCGATGAAGCAGATGAGGGCATCAGCATTTCCGAAGATGAACCGCTGGGCTTCCGCTACAACCCCAAGCAGGTCATTAAGCTGATGGGCAAGCGGTATCTGGTCGGCCCGGTGATTTTCCATCGCTTCGATGATGACGGGAATTTTGCATCCCTGACGATGAGCGATATGTACGCCGTCCAGAAATATCTGGAAAGCAGCAGTGTCACTCTGATGATCGACCGCGACAAGCTGACCTGCATCTGCATCGACTGAGGTGTGCATGAAGAGGTTTGATGTAGAAATCACAGAAACGCTCCAGCGCACGGTTTCTGTCGAAGCCGCTTCACAGGAAGAAGCAGAGAAAATCGTCACGAAAGCGTGGAATAATGAGGACTATGTTCTCGACTCCGCAGATTTTGTCGGTGTCGATTTCAAAACTGTGGGTGAGCAGGAACTTTCTGAAAGCAGAAAAATGGAGGTTCTTCTGGTTCAACCCGGTATGTATCCGCAGAAAGCCACCATCGGCACGGAACTGAAAGATTTTCAGGATGCTGTCGGTGGCACCATTGCGGCAAGCTACCCTTTCGATGATCCGGTTGCCATCGTTTACAACGATGAAGGAAAGCTGACTGGACTGCCCCTGAACCGTGCCTTGCGAGATGAGGATGGGCGGATGTACGACGCTGTTGCTGGAACCTTTCTGGTGGTGGGGTTGGGAGAGGAGGATTTTGCATCACTTTCCCCGGAGTTGGCACAGAAGTATGAGAAGCAATTTCACCAGCCGGAAACTTTTTTGAAATTGGGGAATCGCCTGTTGGTGATTCCTGTCCCGGACGATGCTGTGAAGTCTGCCGAGAATAAAGTCGTGATCAAGCCCCCAGCGGAACATGACCGTTAAATCTAAACTTCTGCACGGGAGGTGGTAAAATGCAGGAAGAAGTCGAGCAGAAAACATTCAACATCGTGGTGTCTACTACAAAGTTGACCGCCCGGACAATTCTTAATGCCGGAAAAGCTGCCATTCAACAGCAGCAAGCGAAGATGGCTGGCGGCAAACAGAGCGTCCGGATGCTCCTGCGGCAGAACCGGGGTGTTTCCAGCGTGGAAATCGACAAAACCAACATTAAGGGCTTTGAGCGGTACGCCAAAAAGTACGGCATCGACTACGCCATCCGCAAGGACACCTCCGAGGTGCCGCCCCGGTATCTGGTCTTTTTCAAAGCCCCGGACGCAGAAGCCTTCAACTCGGCGTTCAAGGAGTATTCGGCATCTTTGCTGAACAAGGACAAACGCCCCTCGGTGCTGGCAAAACTGCATGAACTGGTGCAGGCGGCGGCAGAACTCCCCGGCAAAGTCCGGCATAAGGAACAGGAGCGTGGACTGTGACCACGAAAAAGCTGACAAAGCTGCTGGCACTGTATCTGCCGTATATCCTGCTGGGGCTGGTGGCAACGAACCTTGGTGAAGCGTGGCGGCTGGCCGAGGGCAAAGAGTTGGGCGAACACATCATGTCTATGATGGGAACTTTCCCGGTGGCATTTGCGAATCCTCTGCCCAGTCTGCATCCGCTGGATTTGCTTATTGGCTTTTCCTGCGGCACAGGGCTACGGCTTGCCGTATATTTACGGAGCAAAAATGCAAAGAAGTACCGTCATGGCATGGAGTACGGCTCTGCCCGGTGGGGCACCGCCAAGGATATTGAGCCGTTCATGGCACCCAAGTTTGCAGACAACATCATCCTGACCAAAACGGAACGGCTGATGATGTCCAACCGCCCACCGGACCCCAAAAACGCCCGGAACAAAAATGTGCTGGTGGTGGGAGGCTCCGGCAGCGGCAAGACGAGATTTTGGCTTAAACCCAACCTTTTACAATGTCACAGTTCCTATGTGGTTACTGACCCGAAAGGTAGTATCGTGGTCGAGTGCGGGAACGCACTTCTGAAAAACGGCTACAAGCTGAAAATCCTGAATACCATTAACTTTTCCAAGAGTATGCACTACAACCCTTTCGCCTATGTCCACAGCGAAAAGGACATTCTGAAACTGGTCACGACTTTGATGACCAACACCAAGGGCGAAGGGTCCGGTGGAGACCCGTTCTGGGAAAAATCCGAAAGACTGCTTTTGACTGCCCTGATTGCCTATCTGCATTATGAAGCCCCGGTGGAGGAGCAGAACTTTGCGACGTTATTGGAAATGCTGAACACCATGCAGGTGCTGGAGGACGACGAGGAATACCAGAATCCGGTGGACTTGCTGTTTGAGGAACTGGGCAAGAAAAAGCCCAATTCCTTCGCAGTGCGCCAGTACAAGCTCTACAAATTAGCTGCCGGCAAAACGGCAAAATCCATCCTCATTTCCTGCGGTGCCCGGCTTGCGCCCTTCGACATCCAAGAACTGCGTGACCTCACCATGTACGATGAGCTGCAACTGGACACGCTGGGCGATAAGAAAACAGCGCTGTTCCTCATCATGTCGGACACGGATTCCACCTTTAACTTCCTCATCAGCATGGTCTACACCCAGCTTTTCAATCTGCTGTGTGACAAGGCGGACGATGTGTACGGCGGCAAGCTGCCCGTCCATGTGCGGTGCCTGATTGACGAGTGCGCCAACATCGGGCAGATTCCCAATCTGGAAAAGCTAGTGGCGACTATCCGCAGCCGTGAGATCTCCGCCTGCCTTGTTTTGCAGGCGAGAAGCCAGTTGAAAGCCATCTACAAGGACAATGCGGATACCATCGTGGGCAACATGGACAGCCAGATTTTCCTCGGCGGCAGCGAGCCTACCACCCTGAAAGACCTGTCAGAGATGCTGGGCAAAGAAACGATTGATGCCTTCAACACCTCGGATACCCGTGGCAACAGTCCCAGCTACGGCACCACGTTCCAAAAGATGGGGCACGAATTATTGAGCCGGGACGAGCTGGCGGTGCTGGACGGCGGCAAGTGCATTTTGCAGTTGCGTGGTGTCAGACCATTTCTTTCTGACAAGTACGACCTGACCCAGCATCCCAACTACAAGCTGACCTCCGACTACGACCCCAAAAACACCTTCGATATTGAAAAATATCTGAACCGAAAAGAAAAGATCCACCCCGGTGATGAGTTCATCGTGGTGGACGCTGATTCGCTTCCGTCTGCCTGACCCGGTAGGCGGTTTTATTTTTGACCAGAGAGGTACACCAGCAAGCCCACTTCCGCCGTAGTTTGCGGCTTAACAGCAACAGCTTCAGGTGTGTACGGGCGGTCTACAACTTTCATTTATAAAGGAGAAACGACTATGGAATTCTTTAACTCTGCTATCGAAGTTCTTCAGACTCTGGTTGTCGCTCTGGGTGTCGGTCTCGGCGTGTGGGGTGCCATCAACCTGCTGGAAGGTTACGGTAACGACAACCCCGGCAGCAATGCTCATGTGCCATAAAGTAACACTACATAATCAAATGACCGCTGCCCACTATTCAGATTTATAAAAACGCATTAACGCTGAAAAGTGAAAATCGGAGGTCTGATTATGAATAAGCTCTTATCTTGTGAATTTAACATCGACACGGGCAACGTAGAATGTCGCTTTGCAGACGGGACAATGATATCAATCGACTGCGATGTTGTAGAGGATACCATTGACGGAACACTACCATTTGTAAGAGTGCGTACTGAGCTTGACTGGCTCATTTATAACGCGCCACGAGAGTATGTGCAGCTCGTGCTAAACGGTGGATTGAATGCATATTTAAAAAACTCACGGTGAGCACGGCTTGCTCGATTGATAAAAAGCAGCTTGTATTTCAAGAGCCAAATCTCTGTGTCGCACAAAGGTTTGACTCTTGAAATATTCTCATGAAAACGAACTTTAATCCGGCTTCATTGCACTTACTACACAAAAAGCAGAATGCAATATCGGACTTTTCTACCAGAACAGCAGCACCGTGGCAAAGTACATCGGAATGTCAAGTATCAGTATAGGACACTCATCAATAACCTTTTGCGCAATTCCATGGATTCGATGTATTCCGATACATTGAGTATATTGATAAAGTGAAAGTAGGCAATCAGTTGTTTTGAAACTGTACTTGTCTGCGCACATATACTTCTATCTGCTTCTCGATAACGCCTTTGACCTTTTCGCAGCCAGCAGCATGATATGTTCCGGTTTGCCGATAGGATAACATCCTGCACCCGCCACCACAAATGGGAAGATATTTACAATCGGAACAATCTGGTTCTTTTAAAGGATCGATTGATAACCAATCATAATATGCAAAAGTAACATCTGTAAGAGTGCCATCATCCTTTATATAACCCATTTTATGTTTATTATCACCAACCATCTCCCAACATTTATACAATTCACCCAAAGGTGAAAATGTAAAACTGTATTCGTCAAATAATCCACAGTATGTCCACTTTCTCATGGGTTGTGGATATTTGGAAAACATATTGGCTTCGCTATATTTCCATAATTCATTTAAAATATCTGGAAGATACTCTTCAGGAAGGCAATTGCTTTTGTAAGAAGAACATGCAGATGTGGAATCTCTTGTTATGCCAAAATCCACCTGTGAATGCGAAATCCCCAAATCTTTGAGTGTATCCAAAAGCATCGGAATCGAGTCAACATTGTTCTTGTCTACATTTATTCTTATATAAGTATGTATTTGAGAGCAAAACTCCTCCATGATAGTTATTCCATGCAAAACTTTCTGGAATGTGCCGGAACCATCTTTAGCAACTCTTCGACAATTGTGTATATATTCCGGTCCGTCCAAAGTGATTTGTACAAATTTACAATTATAATTTAATAATCCACTAACAATTTCTTCAGTCAATAAAGAACCGTTAGTAACAAGTGAACACTGTAATTCCTTATGGCTTGTTAAACAATACTCTTTGAGAATACCCAACATATGAAAACCAACATCTATATTCAAAAGAGGCTCGCCACCGAAAAGAACAACGTGTATTAGTTCACCTCGTTGTTCTTCAGAACATTTGATTAAAAAATTAGCTATCGCTCCAGCTCTGTCTTTTGTCATGTTTTCACAACGCAGTTCTCCTGCGCCTTCATAACAATATATACATCTAAAATTGCATGACCAAGTTAATAGCACTGTTGCCGTAAGGCATTTTTTTCCGTAGCGTGATTTGTTATAGAAATGATTATAAATGCACGATTCATTATATTCGTCAGGGATTAAAGCATTGTATTTTATAAACAGTCTATTTTCTTCTTCAGTGAGCAACGTCGGATTAGATGATTCTATTGCTTGCTTAACCGAAGGAGAAATTACAAACGTACTTCCCCATAAGGAGTTGAATAAAATATGTTCCTGATTTTCGGTTGTATGAATTATATTATATTTTGAGAACTTCATTAATTCAATCCTCCTTATGCTTGTTCGCAGCTAGTATCATTCCGCCAAATGAAAAACTTACACCAATTAATAATAAATGCTGAGTGCAAGAAATATATAATGTAGAGCTTCTATTCAAGATGCCTAATACAAAAACAATGAGGTCAAGAGCTGCAAAAGCAAAAAATATCATACTTCCAATACTTTTGATATGAGGCCAGTTTTTTTCATTTATATCAACAGGCAAGGAAAAACGGAAACCGTAGTAACTATGGAACGGAAAGCTTTTATGGAAAAGAGGATATTCCACGGGAGCGTACTTTATTATAATTCCAATTGCAGAAAATATTATAAATGTTGGAATATATGAGCCGTCTGAAAAAATCATATATAGCCCCCCCCTTTATACTGTTATCTTCATCACATGTTCAGAAAATAGATAGTACTGCCAGCCAAAACAAAACATCGTAAATTGCGCAATTATCAATCAGGTGTATTAATTCCACAAGACTCACTATTTACTGTACAAGAAACGGAATTTAAACCGCAAAGCCCAGCATTGCTTCCACAAATAGACACGTCAGAAATACAGCCCGAAACATTTGTGGTGCATCCGCCAAAGTCTGCAACGCAGGCACTCGCATCTTTTGCACATGGAGAGATTTGTCCCAAGCATAATCCAATCGGATTCGTATTGTTATCGTAGGCATTTCCAATATATGTAGTCATAATCGACTCCTTTCTACTCTTCGGCTGGCAGTACTATCATATCTGAACACCTAAGGATTTTGTCAAATCCTATGGATGTCTATCGCGTTAAATTCGGCATTCACTTTCGCAGAAGAATTGTGGTTTGTCGCCCAAAAAGACAAGTAATTATTTTAATGGTACAATGGAATCACAGTAATGTAAAGCTCTTGAATCATGTGTGGCAATTATAATAATTGTATCGTTTTTTATCGCATTCAGCAACTCAAAGAAAGTATTTATACTATCTGCATCCATAGCTGAAGTTGGCTCATCCAATAATAGCACAAGAGGCTTTTTTAGCAATTCGCGAATAATAGACAATTTTTGCTTTTCCCCTCCCGAAATATTATCACTTTTTTCATTTATATATGTGTTCAAACCATCACAACATTTATCTAGCCAGTCATTCATTCCAAGTTTGTTAATATAATATATTGCAGCGTCGATTTCTTCAGGTTCGTAATTTTCATTAATGTTATATGGATACAAATTTGAAATGATTTTGTCTGCGAGAAGCTGCGGCTCCTGCTCAACAAAGCCAATAAGAGATTTTCTCAAAAAATTCATATTTAATTTCTTGATGTCAAAATCGTCGAAGTAAATGTTACCGCCATAAAGATTATTATACAGCCCTGCAACTAAATGTAATACCGAGGATTTTCCAGTACCATTATCACCACACAAGGCATATATATTTCCTTTATAAAACGCTGCATTAAAAGACTTTAAGACTGGTTTGTCAAAACTCAATGATATGTCTTGTAGGTATATAGCCTTGATGTTTGACACAATTTGTTTTCCGTCGGATTCGGATTGCATCTTAGCAACATCCATCAAACGGTTTAAAGATACCAATGCATTTTGTGTAGAGGAAGTAAGTGAAAAAAAATATCTAATACATCCCAATGCAGAAGAGAAATAAACATTGATTGTCGTAAAACCGCCGATAGACATTTCTCCATTTAGTACGGCTACACCTCCTACAAGGAATAAACCGATTTGGCTTAAAGCCAAAAGCATTGAATCAATACCAGAAAAAATATATTGAAAAATTTGAGCGTGCATAGCCGTCTTGAAAAGAGATTGAAATGCTAAGTCCACTCGATTTATAAATACATCTATCAACCCGTGCCTTTTGACAAATTTAATATAACGCAATTGCTCCTGTGCTTTAGAAAAGAACAGGGCTTGCTCGTTTTTGAATTCCCTTGTGGTATTATATAGTTTGCCCTTGAATATTTCAAAGAAGACGATATAAAGTGCAGCTAGTATAAGTAATATACCGAATACTGTTTTGTTGATTTGATATGTTATAACGCTCACCGTAATAAGCCGTACCGAACTTACAGGAACATTTTGTATCACGTTTATGCAATATGAAGCGATTTCATTGGAATCAGTTTGAAGTTGCTGAGTAATGCGTGAACTGTCCAAAAAAAAAGTTTTGGAAAAAGGGATCTGCTGGATGTGGACGAGCATTTGTCTGTTTATATTGTAGCTTACCATTGTATGAAGTTTTTCGCGTATTCGCCCGAGTGCAAAAGATATCGCAAAACTTATCATAATAGTCGCCAAGAAAAGAATACAATAGTAGCATAGTTGAGGTTTCCATTCCACGCAATTAGGCGAAGCCAAAAAGTCAATAAATCGACCGGACAACAAAGTGTTAAAGAGGGATATTAACGAAGATCCTATGCTGAGAACAGAAAAAAGGATAATCTTTTTTCGGTAAAGATGCAATGTGCAATGGGAAAATTGAAAGATTCTTTTCATGATGATAAACCGACTTTGTTTTTAAAATAATATTCGGCGACTTTTAAAAAGTGGTTATCCCTTTGGGTCAGCAACTAATACTGACTGAGGGCGGAAACTTCTTTCGTCATTTGCTTCGCAATTGCTACCTTTCCCTAAGGGAAAAGCTTGCGCTTTGTGCCATCTCAAAAGGTTTCCCATTTGTGAGGAAGCTGTCAGCCGTAGGCTGACTGAATGGGTCTTTGCCTCAGCAGCGGCATCTCAAAAACATGCTTAGTAAAAGGAACAACCACTTTTGAAAACAAAAAATCCCCTTTATATGCTATCATGCTTTAGCTAAAGTGTCAATATCTTTCGCCAATCTTGAAAACAATTGTGTGTACTGGTCGTATTTGCTTTCGCATTTATCGTCTATACGCTCGATGAGCCACTTTTCTATGCTGCATCCCGCGTAGCTTGTTCAAATTAGCTTTTTCTGTATGCAGGAATGGGGCATTTCGTTTCTGGATGCGCCTGTCCCGGAACAGATGAAGTATGCTTCTCTGGCAGAAGCCGCTTCTCACCTCATACAAGTCCTCAACGACCCGGAGCACATCACCGGATAAAAAGCGTCCCGAAGGGATGCGCAGCCTGCATTGGAAAATGCAGATCAAAGGGGCTTGGGGCATTCCCCCAACAAGCATTTTGCAACGCAAAAAGTGTTTTTGTATAGACGAAAACATTGCTTGCGTAAGCTATGCGTCCTTTCAGTCCGCAATTTGAACTGTCACAGTAAAATCATTTTGCGGGTTTAAACGCAACAAGGCCACCTGTCGGAATGACGGGTGGCCTTGTTTACTTATTGCAAATCATTCAAGACGCTGGTGCAGTTCTTCTTTCAACTTGGACTGCATATCTGTCAGGCATTGCATTAGCAGCGGGTTGAACGCTCCGCACTCGCCGTTCAGGATCATCTGCACGGCTTTTTCGTGGGAAAACGCTTTCTTATAGCAGCGTTCGCTGGTCAGTGCATCGTACACATCGGCCAGCGAGACCAGTTGTGCGCTGATGGGGATCTCATCGCCCTTCAGTCCATCCG
>OOAF01001523.1_pt1 | contig 18737 bp, 18 predicted proteins | sample 1671251 | NCBI WGS metagenome assembly OOAF01 (sample SAMN06348137, study PRJEB24527) | human gut metagenome | biome: human gut; feature: ankylosing spondylitis patient; material: feces | host: Homo sapiens | place: China | collected 2015-10 | reverse complement strand
GGTATCGGTGCGTTGGCCGGCGGCGGCAAGGGCGCTGCGATCGGTGCCGGCGTAGGGCTGGCGCTCGGCGCGACGGCCGGTGCGCTGATCGGCCGCAAGATGGAGAAGCAGAAGGCCGAGTTGGCGGCTATCGAGGGGGCCGAAGTCGAAACGGTGACCGATACCAACGGGCTGGACGCCATCAAGGTAACCTTCGACACGGGCATTCTCTTCCCGACCAACGGGACGGCGCTCAACGCTTCGGCGAAGGCAGCGCTCGACAAGTTCGCCATCAGCCTGTTGCAGAATCCCGATACGGACGTGACCGTTTTCGGCCATACCGACAGCACGGGGACGCTCGCGGTCAACGAGCGTATTTCGCTCGAACGTGCGCAGGCCGTTCGCAACTATTTGGAGACGAAAGGAATCGCCTCGAACCGCTTCCTCAAAGTCGAGGGCAAGGCCTATACCGAGCCGGTCGCCTCGAACGATACGGCCGAGGGCCGGGCGGCCAACCGCCGCGTCGAGGTTTATATCTCGGCCGGACAGGCGATGATCCGGCAGGCGCAGGAGGGGACGCTCCAATAGGATTTTCGGCGGGTTTTCCGGTGGAAAACCTGCCGTTTTTCGTGAATATACAATGCTAACTTAAAACTATACGAATGAAAAAAGCGTTGAAAATCGTTGTATTGGCAAAGCAGGTGCCCGATACCCGCAACGTGGGTAAGGATGCGATGACGCCCGAAGGGACGGTCAACCGCGCCGCTCTGCCGGCAATCTTCAATCCCGAGGATTTGAACGCCCTCGAAATGGCGCTCGCTTTGAAGGACGAGACGGAGGGTTCGACCGTGCATATCCTGACCATGGGCCCCCCGCGTGCAGCCGACATCATCCGCGATGCCATGTTCCGCGGCGCCGACGGCGGTTATCTGCTGACCGACCGCAAGTTCGCGGGTGCCGATACGCTGGCGACCTCCTATGCGCTGTCGTGCGCGCTGCGCAAAATCCGTCCCGACGTGATCGTCGCAGGCCGTCAGGCGATCGACGGCGATACGGCGCAGGTGGGGCCGCAGGTGGCCGAGAAGCTGGGCTGGCCGCAGGTGACCTATGCCGAGGAGCTGCTCGAAATCAAGGCGGACTCGCTGGTTGTCAAGCGCCGTCTGGAACACGGTACGGAGATCGTCGAATGCCCGCTGCCGCTGGTGATGACCGTCAACGGCTCGGCGCCCGAATGCCGTCCGCAGAATGCCAAGCGCGTGATGAAGTACAAGTTCGCGCAGACCAAGTCCGAGATTGCGGCCGCTCCCGACTGCATGGCTTCGGCGATGGCCTCGGCGAAAGCGTATTTGCAGATCGTCGAGCTGGCGGCGGCCGATGTCGATCCCGACGAGACGCAGCTGGGGCTTGTCGGCTCGCCGACGAAGGTCAAGAAGATCGAGAACGTCGTTTTCCAGGCCAAGGAGTCCAAGCGGCTCACGGCGGCCGATGCCGATATCGAATCACTGATGGTTGAACTCATTGCGAGCCACACGCTCGGTTAAAGATCGGAGGATATTCTGTTATGAACAACATATTTGTCTATATCGAGCTCGAAAACGGCGCGGTCGCCGACGTGAGCCTGGAATTGCTGACCAAGGGCAGGGAGCTGGCCGACGAGCTGGGCGTCAAGCTCGAAGCCGTAGTGCTGGGGCACGGCGTCGCCGGCATCGAGAAGGAGCTGGCCAAATACGGCGCCGACACGGTCTGGGTGGCCGACGACGAGATCTTCGCGCCGTTCCGCACGCTGCCCCATACGGCGGTGCTGTGCGGCCTGATCCGGCAGGAGAAGCCGCAGATCGCCCTGTTCGGTGCGACGCCCGTGGGCCGTGATTTCGCGCCGCGCGTGTCGTCGGCGCTGCACAGCGGTCTGACAGCCGACTGCACGCAGCTCGTGATCGGCGACCACACCGATCCCAAGACCAAGACCGACTATAAGAACCTGCTCTACCAGATTCGTCCCGCCTTCGGCGGCAACATCATCGCCACGATCGTCAATCCCGACCACCGTCCGCAGATGGCGACCGTCCGCGAGGGCGTGATGCGCAAGGAATACGCCGCCAAAGCGGGCGCCGGCGAGGTGAAGCCGATCGACTGGCGTCCGATGGTGCAGGATACGGATTTGGCGGTGAAGATCATCGACCGCCAGATCGAGGAGCGCAAAATCAACATCAAGGGTGCGGGCGTGATCGTGGCCGGCGGCTACGGGATGGGTTCGAAGGAGAACTTCAAGCTCGTGCACGAACTGGCCGAGGTGCTGGGCGCCGAGGTGGGCGCCAGCCGTGCGGCCGTCGACGCGGGCTTCGCCGAACATGCGCGTCAGGTGGGGCAGACGGGTGTCACCGTGCGTCCGAAACTCTACATCGCCTGCGGTATTTCGGGCCAGATCCAGCACACGGCGGGCATGGATCAGTCGTCGATGATCATTTCGATCAACACCGACGCGGATGCGCCGATCTGCAAGATCGCCGATTTCGCCATTACAGGCGATGTCAACGAGGTGATCCCCAAGATGATTAAGTATTACAAACAAAACTCGAAGTAATGGCTAATTTCTTTTTAGATAACAAGGATTTGCAGTACCACCTCGAGCATCCGCTGATGCGTAAGATCGTGGAACTGAAAGAGCGCGGATTCGCCGAGAAGGACACCTATGATTATGCGCCGCAGAATTTCGAAGACGCCATGGACTCCTACCGCAAGGTGCTGGCGATCGCGGGCGAGGTGTGCGGCGACGTGATCGCTCCCAATGCCGAGAGCGTGGATCACGAGGGGCCGAAGGTGGTGAACGACCATGTGGTCTACGCCGAGGGCACGCAGCGTAACCTGGACGCGGTCGTCAAGGCCGGCCTGAGCGGTCTGACGTTGCCGCGCAAGTACGACGGCCTGAATTTCCCGCTGCTCTGCTTCGTGATGACCAACGAGATGGTGGCGCGCGCCGATGCCGGCTTCGAGAATATCTGGGGCTTGCAGGACTGCGCCGAGACGCTCAACGAGTTCGCCTCGGAGGAGCTTAAACAGAAGTACCTGCCGTGGGTTTCGGCCGGTGCGACCTGTGCGATGGACCTCACGGAGCCGGACGCCGGTTCGGATCTGGGAGCCGTGATGTTGAAGGCCACGTGGTCGGAGCAGAAGGACACATGGCTCCTGAACGGCGTGAAGCGTTTCATCACCAACGGCGACGGCGACGTATCGCTGGTGCTGGCTCGTACCGAGGAGGGTACGACCGACGCCCGCGGCCTGTCGATGCTCGTCTACGACAAGCGCGACGGCGGCGTGAAGGTGCGCCGCATCGAGAACAAGCTCGGAATCAAGGGCTCGCCCACGTGCGAGCTGGTCTTCACCAACGCTCCGGCACAGTTGGTCGGCGACCGTAAGATGGGCCTCATCAAATATGTGATGTCGCTGATGAACGCCGCCCGTCTGGGTATCGGCGCGCAGTCGGTGGGGCTGTGCGAAGCGGCCTACCGCGAAGCGCTGAAATACGCCAACGAGCGTGCGCAGTTCGGCAAGAACATTATCCGCTTCGCCGCGATTTCGGAGATGCTGTCGAACATGAAGGCCAAGACGCAGGGCGTGCGTGCGCTGCTCTACGAGACGACCCGTTTCGTGGAGATCTACAAGCAGTACACTCATATCTCGCACGAGCGTCCGCTCGAAGCGGAGGAGCGCCAGGAGATGAAATACTACAACAAACTGGCCGACGGCTTCACGCCGCTGCTGAAACTCTTCTCGTCCGAGTACGCCCATCAGATGGCCTACGACGCGATCCAGATTCACGGCGGTTCGGGTTTCATGAAGGATTATGCCTGCGAACGGCTCTACCGCGACGCCCGTATCATGAATATCTACGAGGGCACGTCGCAGTTGCAGGTCGTGGCGGCGATCAACCACGTGACCAAGGGCACCTATCTCGAACAGATCAAGCGTTACGAGGAAGCCGGGCATATCGAGGCCGTGCAGCCGCTCGTGGAGCGGCTCGTCTCGCTGCGCGCGAAGTTCGAGGAGGCGGTCGCCCATGTCGAGCAGATCGAGAAGGAGACCTGCGGCTTCAAGGAACTCCATGCCCGCCGTCTGGTCGAAATGGCCGGTTACCTGGCCATTACGCACCTGTTGGCGTTGCAGGCCGGAGATCGTGAGGAGTACCTCCTTTCGGCCGAAATCTACGGAAAACTCGCCGCCTCGAAGATCGAAGAGGCTTACGCCTACGTCATGGCTTCGACGGCCGCCGACGTGGAGCTGTTCAAGACGATCGAGTCGGAGACGCTCTGTTAAGCGGCGGTATATAGACCGAAAACGCCGGACTGTCGATACAGTCCGGCGTTTTCGGTTGCGTGGCGGCGCGGGGCCTTACCACAGGAGCCGGTGAAGGAATCCCGACACGCGCCGATACCCGTCGTGGACGGTTCGCATGACCTCGTAGACGACTTCCCAACGTTCGCGCAGCCGTGCGATGGCGTCGCGGACGGCCAGCTGGTAGGTGAGCAGAGCGATCAGCAGCGTGAATCCGCCCAGCAGAACCGCTGCCAGCGGCAGCGACCCGAGCAGTTCGGCCAGCCAGAATACGAGCGCCGTCACCAGCAGGACGTAGGCCGAAAGGGCCATGACGAGGAAGAATACGAGTGCGCCGGCGAAGGAGCGTTCGGTGGAGTCGGAATACATGGCTGCGAATTACTTTTTGGCGGCGGCTTCTTCGACCTTACCCTCGACCTCGTGGTATTTGTCGCGGACTTTCCGGGCTTCGCGGTTTACGAGATCTTTGATCTGTCCCCGCACTTCGGCTCCCGACTTCGGGGTAGCCAGCAGGGTAATGACCGAGCCGAGCACCATACCGCCCAGCATCGCGAAAAAACAAGAACCTTTCATAGTGGCAAAATGTATTTGAAATTCACCCGCTACGATTGCAAAGTTCAGACCAAAAGCGTAACTTGCAGCATCATTCCCGCACGAAGCGGACGTACCGAATGGATCGATCGAGGGAACATACGGCGGCATTTACCGGACATCGACGCTACGACGGCGAGTGCGACGATGCATTGCGTGCCGTCGTGCGGGAGCTGTACGGCCGGGGTTTCCGTGTGTTTTGGAGCGGCATGGCCCTGGGATTCGACCTCGCGGCCGCCGAGGCGGTGTTCGCCCTGCGCGGGGAACTGCCCGGATTGCGGCTCTGCTGCGCCGTTCCTTTCCCCGGGCAGGCGGATCGTTTTCCCGAGGCGGATCGCCTCCGATATATGCGGATTCTCGATCGGGCGGACGAGGTGGCGACGCTCGCTCCGCGTTATGAACCGCGTTGTTACCTGCGCCGCGACGAGTTTATGGTGGAGCGGTCGGCCGCCGTCGTGGCATGGTTCGACGGCGGCAAGGGAGGGACGCGCTATACCTGGGATTATGCGCGGCGCTGCAAGGCGGAGCGGATCAACTTGTGGTGCGACGGTCAACAGGAACTTTTCTGAGGCATTGCGGCCTCTTTTTTGCGGTTATCGGGTGAATTTCGGGACAGATCGGCCGAAGTGCCTTAATAGTTTTCGGCTTCGCCTTAGATACTCCCGCCCGGCATAATCAAGCTAACGCTTGCTTCTGCACTCGACTTTTCGTATCTTTGCATACGGATGGGACGGCGGGCCGCACGGGCTGCGGGAGAAGCCCTCCTGCGGATGGATTCCGCTTCGGTGGCGATCGGGCGATACTTGCCCGCATGGGCGGAGCCGAAGGATGGGAAAGCCGCCTCGGCCGGCCGCGCGGACCGAACCGCGTCGGAACCGACAAGATTGATTATGAAAAAAGTCCTTACCTTTTCCCTTTTACTCGTGTTGGGGCTCGTCGCCTCGCAATTGCTGCCGGGGCTGCTGGGTGCCGATTACGCTTCGTTCAAGATGTGCTCCGATACGCTGTTGTACGTCTGTCTGGCCTTTATCATGATCAACGTCGGCCGGGAGTTCGAGATCGAAAAGGGCGAGTGGCGCTCCTATGTAAGCGACTATTTCATCGCAATGGCCACGGCTGCCGTGCCGTGGATTTTCATTACGCTCTACTACATGTTCGTGATGCTCCCGTCCGTCTACTGGGGCGACGCCGAAGCATGGAAGGAGAACCTGCTGCTGAGCAGGTTCGCCGCCCCGACCTCGGCCGGTATCCTCTTCACGATGCTGGCGGCGCTGCACCTCAAATCGAGTTGGATGTATCGCAAGATCCAGGTGCTGGCGATTTTCGACGACCTGGACACCATCCTGCTGATGATTCCCCTGCAAATAGCGATGATCGGCCTTCAATGGCAGATGTTCGTCGTCGTGGCGATCGTGACGCTGTTGCTGGTCGCGGGGTGGCGGAAACTGGGGCATTACGACCTGCGGCAGGACTGGAAATCGATCCTGCTCTACGCCGTCGTCGTTTTTGCACTTACGCAGGGGCTTTACGCGCTCACCGCTTTGCTGTTCGGCGAGTCGGGCGGCATTCATATCGAGGTGCTCCTGCCCGCCTTCGTGTTGGGCATGACGATGCGTCACCGCCATGTGGATTCGGCGGCCGAGGCGCGCGCGTCGTCGTTCGTGTCGTTCCTGTTCATGTTTCTGGTCGGCGTCAGTATGCCGCTGTTCATCGGCGTGCAGCACGCCGAGGCATTGTCCGGCCATCATTCGGTGACGGGCTCGCAGCCCATGATGTCGTGGGGGACGATCGCCGTGCATGTGCTGATCGTCTCGCTGCTGTCGAATCTCGGCAAGCTCTTTCCCGTCTTTTTCTACCGCGACCGCAAACTGAGCGAGCGGCTGGCGCTTTCGATCGGTATGTTCACACGCGGCGAAGTGGGCGCCGGCGTGATCTTCATCGCGCTGGGGTATAACCTCGGCGGCCCGGTGCTGATCGTCTCGGTGCTGACGATCGTGCTCAACCTGATCCTCACGGGCGGCTTCGTCCTGCTGGTAAAACGGCTGGCGCTGAAAGCCTACGGGACGCAGCCGTCATAGGAAGTTTCGTCCAAAATTTGTTTATTCGGGAAATTATACCTATCTTTACGGCGTAATAATCTTTCGCGCCGGCTTTCGGAGCCGCTCTTCTCCCCGTTATTTTATTACGAATCCGTCGAATCCGACTGCCCGAACCGAAGGGCGGGAAGCGCGTCGTAAGGTATCGATCCGGCCGGCGAAGCGAAGGTGCGAAGGGTGAAGCGCCCGCAACGGGTGTTTACGGGAAATGTCAATATGAAATCCGGCTCCGCAGGATGCCGTAATACGAGTTCGGCGAGATTCCATATTCACACGACTTTACAATTATCGATAAACTTATCTTACGTCGGACTCACGGATAAATACATGAATTTTCAGGAATTGAATTTGCCGAATGCGCTGTTGCGCGCATTGCGGGACAAGGAATACGAACGACCCACGCCCATTCAGATGCAGGCGATCCCCGCCGCTTTGGAAGGCCGGGATATCCTCGGTACGGCCCAGACGGGTACGGGCAAGACGGCGGCCTTCGCGCTGCCTGTTCTGGCGAACCTGCTGCGTCGGCCGCCCGTCGGCCGCGGACGTCCGATCCGGGCGCTGATTCTCACGCCCACGCGCGAACTGGCGTTGCAGATCGACGAGTCGCTCGGCGACTACGCCAAGTACACGCCGCTGCGTACCTGCGTCGTTTTCGGCGGCGTGAACCAGCGTCCGCAGATCGACTGCTTGAAGCGCGGCGTCGACGTGCTGACAGCTACGCCGGGGCGTCTGCTCGACTTGATCGGGCAGGGGCATATCTCGTTGAAGCAGATCGAATTTTTCGTACTCGACGAGGCCGACCGGATGCTCGACATGGGATTCATCCACGACATCCGGCGCTTGCTGCCGTTGCTTCCCGGACAGCGCCAGACGTTGCTCTTCTCGGCGACGATGCCCAAGACGATCGAACGGTTGGCCGCCGATCTGCTGAACGATCCCGTGCGCGTCGCCGTCGAACCGGTGGCGTCAGTGGTCGATACGATCGAGCAGCGGCTCTGCTACGTGGAGAAACCCGAAAAGAAGCAGGCCCTGATCTCGGCGCTGAAAGAGAACGACGGCCGTTCGGTGCTGGTCTTCTCGCGCACGAAGCACGGCGCCGACCGCATCGCGCGGATCGTGTCGAAGGCCGGTATCGGTTGCGACGCGATCCACGGCGACAAGTCGCAGACGGCGCGCCAGCGCGCCCTGTCGAATTTCAAGGCGGGAAAAACGCGCGTGATCGTAGCGACCGACATCGCCGCGCGCGGTATCGATATCGATCAGTTGGAAATGGTCATCAACTACGACTTGCCCGATGTCGCCGAGACCTACGTGCACCGGATCGGCCGCACGGGCCGTGCGGGGCATTCGGGGATGGCACTGACCTTCTGTGCATCGGACGAACGTCCCATGCTGGCCGACATTCAGAAACTCACGGGCAAGAAACTGCGCGTGATCACAGGCTAAGGCCGGTCTCTGCGGAAAACCAACGACGCCCCGCATCCGTGACGGATGCGGGGCGTCGCCATCGTTCGCTTCCCGTCATGCTCCGCGTTCGGCCTCCAACGCCTCCGCTTCGGTGCGGTATCGGGCCGCTTCGCCGCAGGCGCCCCGCCGTTCACAGAGGTCGGCCAGCAACACGAGGGTACGGGCCAGCGAACGAAGATGGTTGCACCGTTCGAAGGGATCTTCGCACAGTTCGCGCAGTATGGCGGCCGATGCGAGGTAGGCCTCTTCGGCGCGGGCATCGTCGTGCATCTCCTCGTAGAGTCGTCCTAGCGATCGTCGGCACTGTGCCGTTGCGGGACGGTAGCGGTGCGGGTCTTCCCCGTCGAACTCGGCGTGTTTGTCCAATGCACGCAGGTACATGCGTTCGGCCTCGCCGAAGCGCCGTGCGTCGGCATGGAGGTTTCCCAACTGCCAGAGCGTCGAGGCTACGTCCTCGCCGTAGACGAGCGGTGCAGCGGCGGCCATGCTTTCGTAAGCGGATAGCAGGCCGAGCAGCACCTCCTCGGCGCGGTCGTCGTCGAGACGAAGGCTCAACTGTTGGAGATCGCTCATCAGCGTAAGGCGGTTGAGCGTCAGGTCGCGCCGCCCCCGGTAGCTGTCGTAGTTGCGGAGCGCCTGCGTGAACAGGCGAAGCGCCGTGCGGTAGGAGGCGGGCGTGTGGCGCCACCAGTAGAATTTTCCCAGCGTATGCTGTGCCTCTGCGAGTCTGGGACGGTAGGTGTTCGGGCGTCGTTCGACGGCCTTTTCGTAGCGGGCGACCTCCGCGCGGCAGCGGGCGATGCATTCGCGTAGCCAGGCTCGGTGTTGCTCCCGTTCGGCTCTTTTGTCGGAGTTCATGGTCGGTTGGGATAAGGATTGAAAAAAACGCTGCGGTAGACCGGATCGGCTGCCGCAGTGTTTTCTTTCGGGTTCGGCAGCGTGCTACCAGTTGAGAATCTTCTTGAAATCGAAGACTTCGGGGTCGGCCACGTACGCCTTGGCGGCCTCGTAGTCGGCCGGCGTGATGTAATTCATCAGGTTGTCGATTACCTGCTGGATCTTGTCCGAGTCGATATTGACCAGACGGGGCGGAATCTTGCCCGTGGCGGGATCCTGCAAGTCTTTGAGATAGAGCGGCGACACGAAGCCGTCCTGGCTGATGTAGACCATGCAGCCCGTCTTGCCCTCCGAGAAGAGTTTGTAGACGCCCATGCCCAACTCCGAGCAGTAGACCAGATCGTAGGCGATCGGAGTCTGGCAGCGTACTTCGTAACCGATCTCTACGGGACGCGACTTTACCTTGATTTTCAGTTCTTTGAGCTTGTTTTCCAGCATCTCGTTGAAGATATGCGCCTTCGATACTTTGCCCAGTTCGGGATGTCCGTGCTCGTCGTAGGAGAAATGGATGCCCGATTTCTTGATCTCTTCATCGCTCAGGGCGTGGAACACACCTTCCGAGATCATGGCCACGCCGTAGTCGATGCCCATGATCTTGCGCTTGATGATCGACGAAACGACCAGGTTGACGATCTTCTCGACGGTGATCTCCGTCTTGTTGAACATCTCCGGAATGACGATCATCGGGTAGTGGCAGGCCGAGCCGATGCCGAAGGCGAGGTGCCCCGCCGAACGGCCCATGGCCGCTACGACGAACCAGTTGGCCGACGTGCGTGCGTCGTTGTAGACGGCGCGGCCGATGACCGTTCCGCCCTCCTTAGCCGACTGGTAGCCGAACGTCGGCGTGCCGGCCGGCAGCGGCAGGTCGTTGTCGATCGTCTTCGGGACGTGGATGTTGGCGATGGGGTAGTGCTTCGCTTCGAGGAACTTGGCGATGCGGTTGGCCGTCGACGCGGTGTCGTCGCCACCGACGGTCACGAGCAGCTTGACGTTGTTCTCGGTGAAGAAATTGAGGTTGAAATTCTCCTCGAAATCCTTGTCGGTCGGTTTGAAACGGCTCATCGTGAGGTATGAACCGCCCTGATTGAAGATGTAGTCGGCCTGCGTGAAAGTCAGGTCTTCGTAGCGGGGCGAGGGATTGAAAAGACCCGAATAACCGTAGTGCAGACCGATCACGCGATACCCTTTGGCAAGGAACGTTTTGGCGACGCTGCCCACCACCGTATTCATGCCCGGTGCGGGACCGCCACCTGTAAGAATTGCAATTGCCTCTTTCATAGTGCTTTAAAGTTATGATTGTTCAGATGTTCCGAATCTGTTCTTTTCGCGTCCAAAATTACAAAATATTTTAATAAACCCGAAACAATCCTCGGCAAAATTCCGGCCGGTCGGGGCAAAAATCTACCTTTGTCCGTCGCCGGCCGGTTTTCCCGGAATGCGGGCGGGGGCAGTCCGTCGTATGCCGGACGGCAAGGAGTTCCGTTTCCGTTTCCGAGCGGCGTCTTTCCTCTCCGTCGGCACGGCGTTTTGAAAAAGAAGGACGGTCCGCTTCGTGCGGACCGTCCACCACTGGGTGAAAATGTATGATTGTTACTCAACTACTTTCACATTGATCGCCTGAATGCCCTTGCTGCCCTCGCCGAGTTCGTATTCAACTTCCTGCTTCTCGTTGAGAGCCTTGAAACCGTCTTTGACGATGCCCGAGTAGTGAACGAACACTTCCTTACCGTCTTCGCCAGTAATGAATCCGTAGCCTTTCTTGCCATCGAACCATTTAACTTTGCCTTTCATAAAAATAGAATAATAGATTTGTCTGGCAAAGTAAAATAAAAACAATTGAATGTCAAAACTTTTTGGCTTGTTTTTTGAACCGATTCATGAAAAAATGCGAAATTATGCATATATTTGTCTGTGAATTCGGCAAGAAACGTGACCGATAGAACTAAGAATATGAATGCCAGAATCATAACTGCGCTGCTCGCCCTGCTGGGTTTCGGAGCGGCCTGTTCGGGCGTGAAGGAGACCGCGAAGAGTACAGACAGCCGTGCGGACAGCGTGAGGGTCCAACGGCCGATCCGCCTGATGTACGGCGTGCCGGTGCGCGAATTCCAGGCACGGCCGCTGGCCGATTCGGCTCGCGGCGAAGGGCGGCTTCCGTCCGCCGAGGCGCAGCCGGAAGATGTTCCGGCGAAGTGACGGAGCCCTTTCTGCGATACGAAAACCCCGGCTTCCTTGCGAACCGGGGTTTATTGTGAGCGGGGCCTGCGCCCGCGATCGGATTGTCTGAAAAAAAAGAAAGAGACCGCTCTTTCGTGATCTCTTCCCTAATCGATGTTCGACTTGTTCGATTCCAGAACTTTGAGGAACCAGTCGGAGGTCATCATGTCCAACAGTTTGTTGGTGAGGTTGCTCTTCAGCGTCCGCGAGGCAACCACGGTGTTTTTGATCATTCGTACCATACTTAACCTGAATTGCGATCCGCGTTCGAGTCGCCTCTGCGGCGGATCTGTTTTCTAACCTTAACCGATGCAAAGATAATACAAATAAAGGTAAGTTGGTAAATATTTTTAATAAATTTTTCAGAAAATTTAATAAAATATATTACTGTATATGATAATCAGTTTGTTGCATGATTCGAAAGATATTCCCTTTTGGGGGGCTTACGAGTGTCGGTTTGGCAGCATCGGAACGTTGAACTGTCATTTTGGCACTTTGGTGCGGCCGCAGCGGAAGAATCGTATGGAATTATCCCGATCCCGTTTCGTGTTGTTGCGATGATTGCGTATGGCGTTTCTTTCTCCATTTTTTTTCGCCTCGGCACAGTCTGAACAAGTTCGGCTCTGTACATGGCTTAGCGAAAACGTTTTCCCTGATTGTCCGAAGAACGGCAGTCCGCAGCTACCCGACACAGGGATATGCTCTGTTCGCAAGAGTTCGCACGCATCCTTCGCCGGCTATGGACGGCGATGCGATTCAGAGAAGGATAGTCCCGAAAGTTATTCCCGGTAGATGAGCGCTACGGCCGAGACCGAGATGCCCTCTTCGCGGCCCTCGAAGCCGAGCCGCTCGGTCGTGGTGGCCTTGACTGAAACGCAGTCGACACCGATTCCCATGACGTCGGCCAGCGTCCGGCGCATCCGGTCGATGTGGGGGCGTAGTTTGGGTCGCTGCATCCGGATCGTGCAGTCGACGTTGCCGATGCGGTAGCCTTTTTGGGCGAGCAGCTCCGCGACGCGGTGCAGCAGCAGTTTCGAGTCGATACCCTTGTAGTCGTCCGACGTGTCGGGGAAGTGCAGCCCGATGTCGCCCAGCGCGGCGGCGCCCAGCAGTGCGTCGCAGAGGGCGTGGATCACCACGTCGCCGTCCGAGTGGGCGACGCACCCCTTGTCGTGTTCGATCCCGACGCCGCCCAGCACGAGGGGCAGCCCTTCGGCCAATGCGTGTACGTCGTATCCGTGTCCGATTCTGAAAAGCATGGGCATCAATCGTCTAAGTCGTTGAAATAATCTCGGTCGATCCGTTTGATTTCATAAGAGAACGCAGTCGTGACCCCGAGTCCGTATTCGATCATGAGCTGTGTCAGTTTCTCTCCGTCGATTTTGACCAGTTTGACTCCCTGGGGTTTGTAGGATTGCGCCTCTTTGGTGAAAGAGGAAGTGGTGATAAAAATCCCTTTCGTACTTCCCTGTCCGGCGAGTGCACCCACGAATTTTTGCAATTCGGGACGTCCGACCGTATTGTTCCTGTTCCATTTCTTGGCCTGGATATGGACGACGTCCAGACCCAGCTTGTCCTCCTTGATGATACCGTCGATTCCTTCGTCTCCCGTGCGTCCGATTGCCTGTCCCGCATCTTGAATCGAACCGCCGTAGCCCATCTTGACCAGAAGCTCGACGACGAGCCGTTCGAAAAATGCGAAATCCTGCATCAGTACGACATCCAGCAGTTCGGACGACAGTTTATTGTGTATCTGTTCGTAGGCGTGGGCGATCGTCTCTTCCGGAGTGACGGGAGGCGTGCATTCCGGATCGATAGCAGGCGCGCACTCGTTTTCCCGCGTCTTGTCGTTGCGGGACGACGGGGCGTAGAAATCGACGAAATTCGGGTATCCCGTCAGGTAGGTTACGTCTATTTTCTTTTTGGATTTTAAAGCCTTTATTCCCAGAGAGGTGATCGAGAGTATCCCTCTTTTTCTCTGTTCGAGCAGTCCCGCCTTCTTTAAGTAGGTTTTTGCCCAGCCGACGCGACCTGAAAAAAGTGCACGATGGCCGCTGGGAGCTAACTGTTCCCGTTCTTCCTGTGTGAGTTCGAATCGGTCGGCCAGTTGCTCTATGACGTTTTTGAAGAGATGCTCCTGTCCGTCCTGAATACATTCCAGCAGAGGCCGCATCAGTGTTTGGTAGTCCGGAATCATGGTGTTCGATTATATCAGACAAAATTAAGTAATTTCTCTTTAAAATGGATATTCTTTTGTAATTTTGTGCATATTCAAACCGAAACAGAGATGACAGATTTGACGAAACTCGCACCCTGCGAGGTGTGGACGGAATTCGAGGCGATCACGCGCGTACCGCGGCCCTCGAAGAAGGAAGAGAAGATACGCGACTACCTGGTAGGCTGGGCGAAGGAGCACGGATTGGAGTACCGGTGCGACGAGACGGGCAACGTCGTGATCCGCAAACCGGCGACGACCGGTTACGAAGGGCGTCCGACGGTGATTCTCCAGTCGCATATGGATATGGTCTGTGAGAAAAATTCGGACGTGGCGTTCGACTTCGAGCACGACGCGATCCGCACCCGCATCGACGACGGGTGGGTGCGTGCCGAGGGGACGACGCTCGGCGCCGACGACGGGATCGGCATGGCTGCCGCACTGGCGATGCTGGCCTCCGCGACCGTCGCGCATCCGGCGCTCGAAGCGCTCTTCACCGTCGACGAAGAGACCGGCCTGACGGGAGCGTTCGGGCTGGGCGAGGGGATGCTGACGGGGAAGTACCTCATCAACCTCGATTCGGAGGACGAGGGCGAACTCTTTATCGGCTGCGCCGGCGGCGTGGATACCGTGGCCAAATTCAGCCCGATGGTGACGCCGGCGTATCGACGTCAAGGGGCTGGCCGGCGGCCATTCGGGCGACGACATCGAGAAGGGGCGCGCCAACTCCAACAAGCTGATGGCGCGGCTGCTTTACGAGCTGCTGCCCTACGGGCCGGTGCTGAACCGTTTCGACGGCGGCAACCTGCGCAACGCCATTCCGCGCGAGGCGTTCGCCGTCTTCGGCGTTCCCGCCGAGACGGCCGGCGACGTGTGCGAGCGCTGCCGTGCGTTCGCCGTCGAGATCGTCGAGGAGTTCAAGTACACCGAACCCAATTTGCAGATGACCCTGAACAAAATCGAGTGGGTCGAATGGGTACTCGATCCCGTGACGATGCAGTCGCTCGTCGGGGCGCTCGTCGGTCTGCCTAACGGCGTGCTGGCGATGTCGCACGCCGTCGAAGGGCTGGTCGAGACCTCGTCGAATCTGGCATCGGTGAAGTTCGGTGCCGAGGGGATCGTGGTCACTACGTCGCAGCGTTCGTCGGTGGAGAGCGCCAAGCGTTATGCCGCACAGACCGTCGAGGCGGTGCTGCGGCTCTCCGGCGCCGAAGTCGCTCATTCGGACGGTTATCCCGGCTGGTCGCCCGATCCCGATTCGTACCTGCTGCACGTCACGGAGCAGTGTTACGAGCGGCTTTTCGCCGTGAAGCCCAAAGTACGGGCCATCCATGCCGGATTGGAGTGCGGGCTGTTCTTGGAGAAATATCCGGAGTTGGACATGGTGTCGTTCGGCCCGACGCTGCGCGGCGTGCATTCGCCCGACGAGCGGCTGGAAATCGCCACCGTGCAGAAGTTCTGGGATCTGCTCTGCGCCGTGGTGGGGAGTCTCTGAGCGTCGGAGACCTGAAAAAGAGAGGAGCGTCGGATAACGACGCTCCTCTCTTTTTCGGTCGGTGCGGTTCCATGCCAGCCGCTGTTCACCGGTTCCGGACGGGCTGCCCGGCAATCTACTGTTTGCCGCCCTGCTTGTTGCCGCCGTCCATCATGTCGTCGTTGGAGATCGACTTGCGGGTTTTCCTGACCTGGACGTTCTGCTTTCCGAAGCGCCAGTAGGCGCCGATCGAGAACTGGCGCGAATGGTTGCGGCTGCGGCTCTGCGAGCGATAGGTCGGGGTTTGCGCCGTGGAGCTGTACGTCTGGTATTTGGTGAAGGGGTTGTAGCAGCTGACCGAAATCTGCAACTTCTTGTCGAAGAACTTCTGCGAAAGGGTGGCATAGGAGTAGAAGTAGTCGCCCGACTTGCGGCCCAGGTTCGCGCTGCCGCTGTTGTATCCTTCGCCCAGCGAAACGGTGGCCGCTTTCCAGAGCGCGATGTTCATGTTGAGGTTCTGGTCGAAGGTGAACTCCTCGGTGGAGATCTCCTCTTGGGGCAGCCGGTAGTGGCTGTAACCGCCCCGCCCGTTCAGCGCGAAGGAGAACTTCTCCGAGGGGGAGTAGTTGACCGAAAGCCGTGCGCTGGCCGTGCGCTCGCGCACGTTGTTGCTGTACGTCGTGTGCGAGACGCCCTGGTCGTCGACGCTCGTCCAGCTCGAAATGCCGTCGTTCGACAGGTGGCCCGACAGGGTGAAGGTGCCGCTCCATTTGGGGGAGAAATAGTTGTATTTGAGCGACAGCGTATGTGTCGTCGATGCTTCCAGATCGGGGTTGCCCTGCGAGGTATTGTAAGGGTCGCTGTCGTCGAGGTAGGTCGACAGCATCGAGATCGAGGGACGGCGCAGCCGTTCGGTATACGAGAGCGAGAGGTTGTGCCCGTCGCGCGGTTTGTAGGTGAAGCTGAGGTAGGGGATGAAGTTCAGCAGGCGGTTGCCGTAATCGTAGATTCCCTCCCGGCTGTTGTCGGCGTCGGCATGGTTCCACGTGCGCTCCATGCGCACGCCGGCACGCGCCGATACCTTCGAGAATTTCAACCCGTAGCCGAAATAGAGCGAGAAGATCTGCTGCCGCTGCCGCAGGTCGTCGTACTTGGTCATGTTCGTCGGATCGAACCCGACGGGATCGATCCACGGGATCTCGTTCTGGTAGCCTTTGTTGATCCGGTAGATATATTTGCTGCCGGCTTCGACGTAGTGGTGTTCCGCGAGCGGGTTGTAGTAGTCGAGCTGGAAGGTGTTCGTGAAGCTCCGGCTCGTATGGCGCTTGTAGAGTTGCGAAGAAGGGTAGTTCAGCACGCCGTCGTAGGTGACGAGATTGTAACCCTTGTCGGGGTCGATCTCGACCATGTCCGAAACAGTGAACGTATGTTCGGGCTTGCGGAAACGCCGCTCGTAGTTGGCGCCGACCTGAAATCCCGTGTAGGGGTAGTTGTCGTAGTCGTGCGTGTCGTAGGCGACGGTCGGCGTTTCGGCGGCGTCGGACATGCGGATCCGAGTGTCGGAGCTGTTCTTCCATGCGCCTGTCCAAAGCGATCCTTCGAGGGTGACGAGGTTGAGCGTATCGGGTTGGTAGCTCAGGTTCAGCGTGACGTATTCGTTGTGGCCCTTGCCGTAGCCGGTCGATTCGGAGGTGTGGTAGCGCTGCTGTTCGGAGGCGAAATTCTCGCGCCGGCTTTCCGATGTGTAGGGGCGGTTCCTGCGGTTCATCTGAAAGAAGAACGCCTGGACCGAAGCGGCGAACTTGCCCTTCTGGACGGAGAGAGAGGCTCCGCCGTATTGCTGGCGGGTGTCGAGTCCCGTGTTGTAGTTGAGGCTGCCGTTGTAGCCGTCGAACTCCTTGCGGGCGGTGATGATGTTGATGATGCCGCCCGCGCCTTCGGCGTCGTATTTCATCGAGGGTTCGGTGATGACTTCGATCTTCTTGATCTGCGAGGCGGGCATACTGCGGATCACGTCCTTGAAATTCTTGAACATCGCCGACGACCGTCCGTTGACCAGCACCTTGAAATCGCTCTGTCCGTTGAGCTTCACGTTGCCCTCGGCGTCGATGGTCAGCTGCGGCACTTTGCGCAGGATCTCTTCGAGCGTCGACGATGCGGCCTGCGGATCGTCTTCGACCGAGTAGGTCGTTTTCTCGGCGTCGGCCGTGACGAGCGGTTTCTGGATGGTGACCGTCACCTGGTCGATGTCCACGCCCTGCCGCAAGCGGATCGTACCGGCATCGGTCGCGGCAGTGCGGAGCGTGACGGGCTGCGTTTCGGGATTGTAGCCCACCATGGTGATTTGCAGGCGGTAGTCGCCCGCGGCCTCCGCCGAGAGTTCGAACCGCCCCTGCGCATCGGCGGCGACGGCGGCGACGGCCGTCGAATCGCGCAGCAGGGCCGTCGTGGCGAAGCTCACGGGGGAGTCGTTCGCTGCGTCGACGACTTGGCCGCGCAGCAGGAATTTCTGCTGTGCGGTCATGTTCAGAGGCAGGAGCGACAGCAGCAGGAGAAGCGTTCGTTTTTTCATTTGTCAGGTGTTGGAACCGACGCGTTACGGTGCGCCGGCGAAGTGTCGTGCAAGGTATTTTGCAGGTTGTTGTCCACAAATATATCGATTCTTTTCCGAAAAAGCAATACCCCCCCCCGCAGTGTGCGGATAATCGGGGAAATCGCTATATTTGTAGTATAATCAGGCTTATAAACCGTGCGAATAGTTCGTGAAATACTCTTTTCGGTTTTGTTGTTGCGCTGTTCGGGCGCGTTTGCGCAGGCGTTCGACGACGAACCCTATTACCCCTTTGCACCCTACGAGGAGGAGCGGATGCCCGAATTGGAGAGCGATTCGCTGCTTTTTTACCGTGCCGTGCAGCAGGCTGACGACCTTTGGGCGGAAGTGTCGGCATTCCGCTTTTCGGCTGTTTCGTATCGCCGGCGGGGCGAAGACTATGCCTTGTCGCCCGTTTTGCTGGAAGGTGCGGAGGTGTCGTGGCGTTATCTGACCGCGCTTCGGCGGTTGCAGGCCGAGACGCGGTATGTCGCCGGTGCACGTCCGCAGGTCGGGAGGCTTTCGGTCGGTGCCGGAGCGACGGCGGTGTCGCTCACCGAATACGATCCGGTGCCGGGCGGGGCGCTGGCCCTGCGTGCGGCGACCCGCAACTATCGCGCCGGTGCCGAAGGCTCGCTGGCGTTCGAACTGCCCCGCAGGTGGCACCTGGCCGTGACTGTCGACGGGCGTTTCGGGCGCGATGCGCTCGTCGACGGCGTTTATACGCGGCAGACGACAGCCGCCCTGCGCGTCGGCCGCCGCACGAGGGGCGACGGATACTGGACGGCGGTGTTCGTCGTGCCGTTTGCCGAGCGCGGTTTGCGTTCCTCTTCGGTGGAGGAGGCGTTTATGCTAGATCGGAAGAGCGTCGTGTAGGGAAAG
>OOAF01001513.1_pt1 | contig 18830 bp, 17 predicted proteins | sample 1671251 | NCBI WGS metagenome assembly OOAF01 (sample SAMN06348137, study PRJEB24527) | human gut metagenome | biome: human gut; feature: ankylosing spondylitis patient; material: feces | host: Homo sapiens | place: China | collected 2015-10 | reverse complement strand
CATATTTAAGCCTCACCCAAGCAGAAACCCGGGCCAGACCTCGGTGGTGCGTATAACGCATGGCGTGCTTTTCTTTTGCATCAGCAAAAACACGCTCTATGGTCTCTTTTGCAACAGTGCACAAAGGGAACATGATAAAAAACTTAATAATGGACTGCCGATCTTACACATAATACCGCCCTACCGAGACTGTGGGCGGTATTTTTGTATCCAGGCAGGGAAAGGAGGAACCATGCGACCGGGTCTGATGAAACATCAGGCCCATTTTTTATACCCAAAACAGGAGGTACTTTGTACATGGCAGATGATAAGAACATAAAAACCCCGGATATTCCGGCAGCAGATACCGGGCCGGGAACCGGACAGCCGCAGGCTTCCAAAGCTGAACCGGAAAAACAGGAGCCAAAGGCCGCATCACTCCCGGAGGCAGACAAAAAACCGGAACCAGAAGCGGCTTCCCCTAATGTATCTGTTTATAACTTCTCTGAAATTATGAAAGGGAAAAAGGCGGAGGAACGGGCGGCTCATACCCCGGAAAAATCCAGCCCGGCACCACCAGAGAAAGGAACAGTTAAGGAAACAGAAAAACCGGCGGCTCCCGGGAAATCTGAGAAAGCCCCCACGAAAGAAGTTCCAAAGGCTGACATTCCCGGCAAGGCTGAAAAAACAGCCGAAAAGCAGGAACCGCCCAAACGCCGGGGCCGTCCTCCAAAGGAAACGGCTCAGAAAAAGGAACCCACTCAGAAAACCGGGAAAGCTCCCGCCCCGAAGAAAACAGAAAAAGAACCCGAAGTGAAAAAGAAACCGCCGAAAAAAGAGGCTTCTAAGGGACCTGTTTCTGCCGCACTCCCGGAAAAAGCAGCCGGAAAGACACCGGAAAAGCCCAAAGGGGCACCCCGCCGGGGAAAGGAACAGATTGTCTATATCAAGCTGGACGACCTCCATGCGTTCAAGAACCATCCTTTTGAGGTAAGGGATGATGAAGAAATGCGGGCCATGGTTTCCAGTGTCAGGGACAAGGGTGTGACCCAGCCCGCTATTGTGCGTCCCCGGGAGGATGGCGGCTATGAGATTGTTTCCGGCCACCGCCGCCAGAAAGCCAGTGAGCTTGCCGGATATGCAGATATGCCTTGTATCGTCCGTAACCTGACGGATGATGAAGCCATTACCCAGATGGTGGAGGACAATTTAAACCAGCGGGAAGAAATTCTCCCCAGTGAGCGGGCAAAGGCACTGAAAATGCAGCTTGAGGCAATCAAGCACTAGGGCTCCCGCACTTCGGGCCAGATTGACCCGAAGGACGCTGGGAAACGCTCCAACGAGATTGTGGCCGAGCGGAACAAGATGGCAGTCAAGCAGGTTCAGCGGTATATCCGGCTCAATGAGCTGGTGCCGGACCTGATGAAGCTGATGGATGAGAAAAAGCTGGGATTTACCACAGCGGTAGAGCTTTCCTATATCAGCAAGAAGAACCAGAACTATATTGCGGTTGCCGTAGACAGCCAGCAGTCCTCCCCGTCGCAGGCACAGGCCAAACGCATGAGGGAGCTGGACGAAAAGAAGCTGTTAAACGGCGACGTGATCGACGGCATTATGATGGAGGATAAAAAGGAGGTAGACAAAGTGATTTTGACAGGTGCAGAACTGGGGAAATATTTCGGAAAGGAAACGCCCCCGAGGGAAATGAAAGACCAGATCATCAAGCTCCTTGACGACTGGAAAGGCCAGCAGAAGGCACAGGAAAAACCGGACAAAAAAGCCGAGAAAGAAAAGTAAGGAAGGCTTCGGGTCACACTGGCCCGAGGTCAAGACCCTGTGGGGCTCTGCCCCACGCCCCGAAGCTCTGGAGATATAAAATGTTATTCCCCGTCGCCAGTTATCCCTTAGCATAGCCGGGAAAATCAGTCAAGGGCATACGCCGCCGGAGGCGGTGCCATACGGCACCCTTGACGGATTTCTCCCGGTTATGCTTTTACACAGTCAAGCGACGGGGATATAAATTCTCCAGAGCCGTTCCCCTTTCCGGGGAAAGGGGCGGAGGGGAAAGGCGGCCCTTGCTGATACCCATTTTATATAAGAAGAAACGGAGGTTACTTAATGAAACGACCCTTAGCATATCTGACTGCCGCATGGAGCGGACAGCCGGAAATTGACATGGAACTGGCGGCGGGCTACTGCCGCCTTGCTTATGAGGCAGGATTTTCCCCTATCTGCCCGCTGATCTACCTTCCGCTGTTTTTAGACGATGGCGTACCCGAGGAACACAAGGCCGGGATTGACATGGCCCGGGATATGCTCCGCCGTTCCCATACGCTGATTGTCTGTGGGGAAACAGTGGATGAAGATGTGAAAAACGACATTGCAGTTGCCGGAAGGCTTGGCATTGCGGCAACGACTTTAGAGGGAGTCCTGGCAGTAAAAGGACATGGCAGAAATGCCTGACATTAAGCTGGGAAGTCTGTTTGACGGGATAGGGGTCTTTCCCCTTGCTGCCTCCCGGTGGGGTATCCGCCCGGTGTGGGCCAGTGAAATTGAGAAAGCCCCGATTTCCATTACTAAACGGCACTTCCCGAAAATGGAGCACCTGGGGGACATTACAAAGATTGACGGCGGAAAGATTGAACCCGTCCATGTGATCACCTTCGGTTCCCCTTGCCAGAACCTTTCCATGATCGGCAACCGCTCCGGTCTTGCCGGGGCAAAATCCAGCCTGTTCTATCAGGCGTTTCGTATCATACAGGAAATGAGGGATGCCACTGACCACTTATATCCAGTTGTCATTGTTTGGGAAAACGTCATGGGAGCGTTTTCTACAAATGACCGGATGGATTTTAGAGCCGTCCTATCCGCTTTCGCAGACACCGAAGTTCCAATGCCTCCTACGGGAAGATGGGCAGGAGCCGGAATGGTGCGAGGGGGCACGCCTGACGTGTGCTGGCGGCTCATGGACGCCCAGTATTGGGCAGGAACCCGCAGGCTGGCAAGAAGGCAGCGGATTTTCATCGTGGCAGATTTTGGAGGCCGGCGTGCCGCAGACATATTATTTAAGCCCCGGCCAGTGTTCCCACTTCCTCCGCCTTGCAGAGAGGGCTGGGACGCCGCCTCCAAAGGAGATCGAACAGCTCCTTTTGAAACAGGGCGGCCATTACCCATCATCCACCCCTTTCAGTGTTTCCGTATGCGGGGAGCTTCCAAAAGGCAGGAAAAAGAAGCCTTCCGAAACAGCTTCGGATTACCAACTGACCCTTTTCCCACTCTGCTAGCCAGTGATGTGACGCCATTCTCTTTCTGGTATGAGGGCGACCCGGACGGCGGCTGTGTGCGGTTTTTAACGGAAACCGAAAGCGAGCGTCTGATGGGACTGCCGGAGGGCTGGACAAAATACGGAGCAGACGGCGAAGAAATCCGTTCTTCGTTCCGCTACCGGGCACTGGGAAACGCAATCGCCCTCCCTTGTGCCGATTACATCATGGGCGGGATTTATAAAGTGCTGGCAGGCCAGACCGGAAAGGAGGGATAGCCCATGTTTGAAGCCTATCTTACGAATATAGCCCTTTACCCGCTTATGGGGATTGAGGTAGGGACGGTGCTGAAATTTCCCGCCACCACGCAGGAGGTACAGGACGCCCTTGCCAAAATCGGGATTGACGGGAAACGCTACACTGAGGTTTTTATTACCAGCTTTGACAGTGACGTGCTGGGGCTCTATGACTATCTGAATGAATATGAAAGCATTGACGAACTGAATGAGCTGGCACACACCCTGATGGCAGTACAGGCACAGGGCGGATTGGAGGCTTTTGAAGCCGCCCTTGTTCTTGGAAAACATACCGGGAGTGTGAAAGACCTGATAAACCTGGCACAGAACCTTGACCTTTACCGCTTTTACCCGGAGATTGACGGGGATGAAGCACTGGGGCTGATGTATGCGGAGGAACTGCATACCATTGAAATCCCGGAACATATACGGAATTATTTTGATTACGAAGCATACGGGCGGGATATGCGGCTCAATGAGGGCGGCGTGTTTGCTCCCGGCGGATATGTGGCGGCTGACCTGGGCACCTTCCGGGAGTATTACCGGGGAACGGCCGACATACCACCAGAGCACCGGATTTTTGCCTATCCGGAAAAAGCCCGTTCCGTCCCTTCCATTCTTGACACACTGAAACAGTTCCAGAAATCCCCGCCTGCACTCCATAAAGAAAAGACGGGGATTTCCCATGAGGAACGGTAATGCTTCGGGCCATCATGGCCCGAGGTACAAAGGAGGTGGAGCCAATCAACTATTATCCCATCAATGAAGCTGCCGCCCGCCAGGCAAAGGAAATGAACAGCTTCTACGATTACAAAGAAGGTAGTGCCACAGAAGAATATCGGGGCATGGTAGACAAGGCCGCCGCTCTGGCAGAACGCCAGAAAGCCCGGGTTGACCCCATGTACCATGAAAAAATCGACCGTCTGCTGGATACCTATGCCAGAAAGCTGGCCGAAAACATGAACCATGGCTATGCCATTGATGCAAGGGTTCCTTCTGTGATGATTGCGGGGTCTGCAAATTTCCCGGTTGGGAAAAAGGAAAAGCAGAACCAGGCCCGGCACAGCAACATGGAGGAATGGCGGCATATCCAGGGGCTTTTAGAAAAAATCCAGAGTACGGGCATGGGCGGGATCAGTGCCGATGACCCGGCAGCCATTGAGAAGTTGCAGAAAAAGCTGGACGGACTGGAACGCTCCCAGCTCATTATGAAAGAAGTCAATGCCTACTACCGGAAACACAAAACGCTGGACGGCTGTGCTCTCCTTTCCCCGGAACAGATTGAGCAGTTGAAGTCTGCCATGGCTTCCAGTTACAGAAGTAACCCGAAGCCCTTTGAAAGCTACCAGCTTACCAACAATAATGCTGAGATACGCTGGGTAAAGGAACGGATAGAACAGCTTTCCAGACAGGCGGAGCGGGAATTTTCCGGCTGGGACTTTGACGGCGGCCATGTGGAAATGAACCGGGAGGACAACCGCTTGCAAGTCTTTTTTGAAGGAAAGCCAGATGCGGACACCCGGGCCGAATTAAAGGGGAACGGTTTCCGCTGGGCTCCCAGTGTGGGGGCATGGCAGAGACAGCTTACCGACAACGCCATCCGGGCGGCGGACCGCCTGGACTGTATCAAACCGCTGTCCGGCGAAAAGCCCTCCCAGCTTCAGAAAAAGCCGTCTATCTTGAAGGCCATGCAGGAACATGAAACAGAGCCCCACCGGGAAACAAACGCCCCGGCAAAGAAACAGCCGGAACGCTGACACTTCGGGCCATGATGACCCGACGCCCTGAAAGGAGGGATACACCATCAGCAGATCCAAAGGAAAACGGCTGGCAGAACAAAAAGAGATCCGGGAGCTTCTGGCCGTCCTGAAAGAAAACAACTATTCCAGTGCCAAAGACCTCTTAGCAGCCATCCGCCATGTGGAGGAACTGGAAAACCAGCTTGCCGGGGCTGTAAAGCAGCTATCGGTCATGCAGGAGGAAGTACAGAACTTGCAGAAGTCCCCGTTAAAATCAGCTCTGCAAGCCTCTATCCATACACTGGAAGAAAAAGTCTCCTCTTTGAAAGAACAGATTTCCGCTTTGAAGGAATCCATTCTTACCGGATGCAGGCAGGCACTTTCCGAAGTCCGGGAGCATGGGATTTCTGCCCTTGACAACCTGACCCGCTTTTTCCATCTACGGCAGAGCTTTGAAGGGATCCGGGACACCATACAGGAGGCCATTCAGACCGATACCCGGGCCATAGAAAAAATCGAAGTCATGGCGGCACAGTACCATGAAGCCGGAAAACATCTGAAAAATGCCGGACGGGTGCTTGCCGGAAAGGAGGCAGTAACAGAGGCAAAGCCCATAGGAAAGGCCGCAAAAACCATTGCCGCCCCATTCCGGGCAGACCGGGTCTGTCTGACAGCTATGAAAGGAACCGTTGAAAAGGCTCTTTCGGGACTGGAACGACTGGAACAGTCGGCTCCTAAAAAGCCGTCTATTCTGAAAGCTATGCGGGAACAGTCTGAAAAGATACAGGCGGAACCGACAAAAACAGAGCCCTCCGCCAAACGTGTCGAGCGGTAGACCTCGGGCCATGATGGCCCGAGGTTTTCTGCCTCAAACAAACCAGCGGGGGCCTCCCGTAAGAAAGGGGGCCCTGACGGAAAGGAGGTTGTATGCAGGAAGAAGTAAACCAAAAGACCGTTGCCCTCTCCATACGGGCGGCGAAGCTGTCGGGAAAGGTTCTGGCTTCTGCCTTTCAAAAGGTACTGGGGGATGTGAAAAAGCACCATCAGAAAGCACTGACCCCGCAGGGCCGCCAGAGCGTAAAAAAGCTGACGAACCACTATGGCGGCAAAAGCGCCATGCCCTATGTGGGAGCCCCAAAGGATTTTGACCGGATTGCCAGAGAGTTCCATGTGGACTATGCGTTTCACAAAGTAAGTCCCGGACACTACCTGTTATTTTTTAAGGCAAACCAGGCGGACGCTGTGACAGCGGCATTTCAGAAATACAGCGATAAGGTGCTGAACAAAAACAAAGGCCATGTTTCCATCCTCGGGCAACTCCGCCATTTTACGGAGCAGATACAGAAAAAGCCAAAGGAGAAACAACATACCAGAGAGGCGGTGAAAGAAGGACGTTGAGTGACCAGTTAAAAAAATATCTGCTCCCGAACCTCCCGTATCTCTTTGTGTTCTGGTTCTTTTCCAAAGTGGGAACCGCTTACCGGACCGCCCCGGGGAGCGTATTCGCAGAAAAGCTCATGGGGATGCTCTCCACCTTTCCAAAGGTCTTTGAGAACTACTGGCCGGGGCTTGGAGGGCTGGATTTCATGGTCGGGCTTTTGGGAGCTGCGGGAATGTACCTTCTGGTACAGTCCAAAATCAAAAAGGCAAAAAAATTCCGGCGGGATGCGGAGTACGGCACCGCCCGCTGGGGAACAAAGGAGGATATAAAGCCGTTTGCTGACCCGAAATTCCAGAACAATGTGATTTTAACCGGGACAGAATTTCTTACCATGAATACCCGACCGAAAAATCCGGCCAACGCCCGGAACTTAAACGCCTGCGTGATCGGCTCGTCCGGTTCGGGGAAAACAAGGTTCTGGCTCACGCCCCAGCTCCTTCAGGCCCATTCCTCGTATGTGTGCGTAGACCCCAAAGGCGGCACCCTCGACCAGTGCGGCCGCTTTTTACAGAGACAGGGCTATAAGGTGCGGGTATTCAACAGCATAGATTTTTCAAAATCCATGCACTACAATCCGCTGGCCTATATCAAGACAGAAAGCGATGTGCTGAAATTCGTGACCGCCCTGATCGCCAACACCAAAGGGGCGCGCCCAGATAGGGCGTAGTAAGAAGTAGAATCGGGCACTACCCACTCAGATAACAGTGGAAACGACCCGCATAACCGATAGGCGAAAGCTGATGCGGGACCATAGCATGGCGGGAAAGCGATAAGTTGCTCTATACACAAGAGCACGACTGAATTGCTACGTTAAGCGGATATGAGGATAAAACTACTGAATGTTGAATGCGAGTTTCAAGTCCCCGTTGTGTTCGGGCGGAGGAATGTGTATGTAACCACCGTAGATACGGCGGCATCAACCTCTGACATGAATAACATTGCGTTTCGCCTTTGCGCGATGGGTTATCAATCCATTCATGTGACAAGCCAGAGAACTGGAAATAACGAAACGAAAGCGTATCCGACAATCCGCATTTGCCTACTTATTACGCTAACTGGGGATTGCCTAAGTCGGAATGCTCAAACCAGCTATGCGAAATGCCCCCTGCGGGCGATAAATCCCAAGCCCTGAAAAGGCAAGGGAGATGACGCTGAATATCCGATATGGCAACGGAGTTCTCATAGTAGTCCTGTGGGACGTAACGACTCTCACGGAATATATCGTGTATTCCAGACGAAGGAGAACAGTTATTGCATTCCAAAATTGAAATTTGATTAGGGAGGAAAGCCTCAAATGCAACCAACAATCGAGATTTTGGATAGAATCAGAAAAAATTCAAGGGACAACAAAGAGGAAATCTTCACAAGGCTCTACCGCTATCTATTAAGACCCGATCTGTATTATCTTGCGTACAAAAACCTCTACGCCAACAAGGGCGCAGGAACAAAAGGCGTGAATGACGACACAGCTGACGGATTCAGCAAGGAAAAAGTTGACCGGATCATCCAATCTCTGGCTGACGGAACCTATACGCCGAATCCCGTTCGCCGCGAGTACATCCAGAAAAAGCAGAACAGCACGAAAAAGCGTCCCCTGGGGATTCCTACCTTTACGGACAAGCTGGTGCAGGAAGTATTGAGAATGATATTGGAATCGGTCTACGAGCCAATTTTTTCAAACAACTCTCACGGCTTTCGTCCCAACAGGAGTTGCCACACTGCGCTAAAATCCTTGAAAAGAGAATTTTCAGGTGTGTCGTGGTTTATTGAGGGCGATATTAAGGGCTGTTTTGATAACATCAACCACCGAGTTTTGGCAAACGTCATAAACGCCAAGATTAAAGACGCACGGCTGATTCAGCTCATTTGGAAATTCCTAAAAGCCGGTTATATGGAGGACTGGCAATACCATGCTACCTACTCCGGCTGCCCGCAGGGCGGCATCGTTTCGCCCATACTCGCAAATATCTACCTGAATGAGCTGGACAAGTTCGTAGAAAAAACCGCCAAAGAGTTCTATAAAAGCAGGGACAGGCACCATACCCCGGAATACGATAAGGTCACATGGCAGATAAAAAAGGCTCAGAAACAGCTGAAAACTGCAACGGGTCAGAAAAAAACAGCTTTGTTGCAGAAAATCGCTCAATTAAAAGCAGTCATGCATAAAACGCCCTGTATGTCCAAAACGGACAAAGTCATCAAATACATCCGTTATGCTGACGACTTCATTCTTGGCGTGAAGGGCGATAAAGCGGACTGTGAGCGTATCAAGAGACAGCTGTCCGACTTCATCAGCCAAACCCTGAAAATGGAGCTTTCAGAGCAAAAGACACTCATTACGCACAGTAACCAGTATGCAAGATTTTTGGGTTATGACATCCGTGTGCGGAGAGACCAGAAGCTAAAGCCGCACGGAAACCACGTTTCCCGCACGCTCAACGGGTCTGTTGAGCTGTGCATTCCGTTTGCGGACAAAATCATGCCTTTCCTGTTTGGGAAGTCGGTCATTCGGCAACTACGCGACGGGACAATAGAGCCTACCGCAAGAAAATATATCTTTCGGTGTACGGATTTGGAGATTGTATCAACGTACAACTCTGAGCTGCGTGGTATTTGCAACTATTACAGCATAGCCAGCAATTTCAACAAGCTTCAGTATTTTGAATATCTGATGGAATACAGCTGTCTAAAAACTTTGGCTGGAAAACATCAAAGTACCAGCAGAAAAATGATGCGCAAATACCGTGACGGAAAAGGCGGCTGGGGTGTGCCCTACCAAACAAAAACAGGAATAAAGCGCCGCAGTTTCGCAAGGTTTATGGATTGCAAAAATACAGACCTCTGGACAGATAAAATCATAGACTTTGCAATCGCGCACGTCGGTTCCCGAACATCATTTGACGACAGACTGTCCGCCCGCATGTGTGAGCTGTGCGGAAAGACCAATGTACCGCTGGAAATACACCATGTAAATAAAGTGAAGAACCTCAAAGGAAAACAACTGTGGGAACTTGCGATGATAGCGAAAAAGCGTAAAACTCTTGCAGTGTGCAAGGACTGTCATCACAAGATTCATCACCCTTGAACGACGCTGATTTGAAGCAATGATGGCGAGCCGGATACATCGAGAGGTGTACGTCCGGTTCTGGGAGGGGTTTGGGCAAACCTACGGCAGGAATGCCGCAAGGCGGCTCATTCCTACTCTACGACGGCAAGGAGGGGGACGAGTTCTGGACCAAAGCCGAAACGCTTCTGTACTGTGCCCTTGTTTCCTATATCGTGTTTGAGGGGCCAGAAGAAGAACGGAACTTAAATACACTGGTGGAAATGATAAACAGCATGGAAGTCCGGGAGGACGATGAAACCTTTAAGAACGCCGTAGACTATATGTTTGACGGGCTGGAAAAAAGGAATCCCCAGCACTTCGCCGTAAGGCAGTATAAAAAATACAAGTTAGCCAGCGGAGATGTATGCTCTAAGTGACTTCTTAATCATGGTTTTTGTCATGGTTAGTGAAGCAGTCACTTAGAGCATTTTCATTTCAGGAGGTACAGCCATGAGAAACGAGAAAATCACCCCACTGTATGAGCGTTTGAGCCGCGATGATGAGTTACAGGGCGAGAGCAACTCCATAAGCCATCAAAAGCAGATGTTAGAGGAGTTTGCCCGCCGGAATGGACTGCCGAATCCTACCCACTTCACCGATGACGGCGTATCGGGAACCCGCTTTGACCGTCCCGGCTTTCTGGCGATGATGGAGGAAGTCGAGGCCGGACGGGTGGAGGCCATCGTCATCAAGGACATGAGCCGCCTGGGGCGTGACTATCTGAAGGTCGGTCAGGTCATGGAGATTTTACGGCAGCGCGGCGTCCGGCTGATCGCCATTAACGACGGTGTGGACAGTCTGAAAGGCGATGATGATTTTACCCCGTTCCGCAACATTATGAACGAGTTTTACGCCCGCGACACCAGCCGGAAAATCCGCTCTGTGTTTAAGTCCAAAGGCATGAGCGGCAAGCACCTGACCGGCACCGTTATCTACGGCTATCTGTGGGACGAAAAGCGGGAACACTGGCTTGTGGATGAAGAAGCCGCCGCTGTGGTACGCCATATTTTCGCGCTTGCGATGGAGGGCTACGGCCCCTATCAGATCGCAACCAAGTTGTCAGAAGAAAAAATTGAAATGCCAGCCGTTCACCTTGCCCGCTATGGCGAGGGAGTGAACAAGAATAAGGCCTTTGCGGATATTTATCGTTGGAGTGCCTCTACCGTTGTTGAAATCCTGAAAAAACAGGAGTATTTAGGCCATACGGTCAATTTCAAAACCCGCAAGCACTTTAAGGACAAGAAAAGTCACTATGTTGACGAAAGCGAATGGACGATTTTTGAGAACACCCATGAGGCCATTATCGACCAGGAAACCTTTGACAATGTGCAGCGTATCCGGGGAAACGCCAGACGCTACCCGGACGGCTTTGGGGAGGCCCATCCCCTGACCGGCCTGATGTACTGCGCCGATTGCGGCGGCAAGATGTATGTTCACCGCACATACAACGGCAAGCGCGTCCCGCAGTACACTTGCGGCCAGTATGGGAAGTATCCTATCGGCTCCCTTTGCCCTACACAGCACCGTATCAAGGCCGAAGCTGTTCTGACCCTGATTGCCGATATGCTCCGGGCCATCGCGGAGTATTCCAGGAATGACCGGGCCGAGTTTATCCGCACCGTCCAGGAAACGCAGGTAGCCCAGCAGACCGCCGACATATCCAAGAAGCGGAAACGGCTGGCCGCCGCCCAAAAGCGGGCCGGGGAACTGGAAAAGCTGATTTGCAAAATCTATGAGGACAACGCCCTGGGTAAGCTGCCGGACGCCCGGTATGAGGCCCTAGACGCACAGTATGCCAAAGAGCAAGACGCTCTCAATGCGGAAATCATGGAACTGGAAAAGGCCGTTACCGGCTATGAGCAGAGCCGGAAATCTGCGGAGAAGTTTATAGCCCTGATTGACAAGTATGAGAATTTCGACACGCTGACAAATACCATGCTCAACGAGTTTGTAGAGAAAATCCTTGTCCATGAACGCGCCCGCAAAGGCGGCCAGGACACCACACAGGAGGTTGAAATCTACTTCAATTTTGTGGGCCGGTATATCCCGCCCGCCTTGCAGCCGGTTCCCCTGACCCCGGAAGAACAAGAAGAACTGCGGAAGAAGGAGGAACGCAAGGACAGGCTTCACCAGAACTACTTACGCCGCAAGGCCAACGGCAAGCAGAAGGAATGGGAAAAACGCTACAACGCCAAACGCAAGGCCCAGGTGGAGGCAGCAAAGGCCACAATCCGGGCCGAGGACATGGAGAAGGGCATTTTTACCACCGTCAGCCAGTTACCCAGGCAGGAGCCGCGCAAGGCCACCGTATCGGCCAGTGCCACAGTTTAACCATTACAGTGCAAAGGAGAATGAACATGAGCGAATTGACTTACACCCGCTGCGGAGATTACTACATCCCTGATCTGAAACTTTCCGAGCAGCCGGAGGCCCCCATCGGCAAGTATGGCCGTATGCGGCAACGCTACCTGAAGGAACACCGGCCCGGCCTTTACAGCAGCTTGATTTTGAGCGAAAAGCTGTACCCGCACCTGTTGGAGATTGATCGGACGGCGCGGGAGCGGATGGACGCCATGCTGCCCCGCATGATGGAGGCGGCGGGCGTCACCGAGGAACTGAAAGCCCGTGACCCCATGCGCTGGGTGGGGCTGATGAACACGCTGAAAGCGCAGGCGGAGGAAATCGTTTTTCAGGAATTGATCTACGGATAAGTATAGTATAAAAGAGGCCGGAATTTGCCGCCACAGGGCGATAAATCCCGGCCTTTATATCATGCTATGTAATTAAAGCTGCCATCCAGCGGATGCGAGTTTGAGGTTTAGGAAATTTCTATAAATTCCCTCTTGTGAAATCAAAGACTGGTGAGTTCCCTGTTGAGCAATTCTACCCTGATCTATTACAATGATTTGATCTGCGTTTTCCACTGTACTCAAACGATGGGCAATCGAAATTAAGGTTTTATTTTTCGTCAGTTCTGAAATCGCAGATAAAAGTGCCTGCTCATTTTCCGGATCAACGCTGGAAGTGGCCTCATCCAAAATAATAATAGGTGCATCTTTAAGAATCGCTCTGGCAATAGAAATTCGTTGCTTCTCTCCGCCGGAAAGTGTAGAGCCTCCCTCGCCGATGATTGTATTGTACCCATCTGGCAACGCTGAAATAAAATCATGGCAGCAAGCACGTTTTGCGGCAGCTTCTACTTCCTCGTGGGTAGCATCAGGCTTTCCAAATTTGATGTTGTTTTCAATAGAATCGTGGAAAAGATATACATTCTGAAAGACCATGCTGATATGCTCCAAAATACTATCCGCAGTATAGTTTTTTACATCCTTTCCGCCAATTCGTACAGCGCCATCCTGCACATCCCAAAACCGGGCAATTAAATTACACAAAGTTGTTTTTCCACTTCCAGATGGGCCAACAATAGCACAGGTAGTATGTTCTGGAATGTTCAGAGAGATGTCATGGATGACCTGCCGCTTGTCATAGCCAAATGATACATGATCCAGTGTTATATCGTAGTGGGAAGTTTCTAATTTGTCTGTGCTGGTGTCCATTTGAGGTATATTGGTGACTTCTTCTAACCGATCCAGTTCTGTGTTGATTTTCTTGCTCAAAAAGGCGCTGTTTCCCATTGTTTCTAAGTCAGAGTACACAGTAAATGCGCAAAACAGGAAAGTCAAGCAGTAGGGCAAACTTATTTTTCCAGCCATAAAAAGCAAACCCGCCGCAGCAATCAGTACACAGCTCATGAGTTTATAGACCAGAATATAAAAACGGAGAACCCCGGCCGTAGCCTTTTCCTGCCCATAATCTGCATCCCACTTTTTTTGAAATGCGCTGCGTACTTCTCGTTGTCCTTCCTCACCTTTGGAGAAAGACCGTAGAACAGAAATCCCTCGGATATATTCCATTGTTTTGCTCACCAGGTTTTCCTGTGCTTCTTGATAAATAGGAGCATATTGCGCGGCTCTACTGCGGACCCAACGAAGAACAAGTAAACCTAATAATAGTCCAATCAAACTTAAAATGGCAATGATAGGGTTGAAAAAGAACATCATAATTGACATGAGAGCTGCCATAGCAACACCGCTTGTCATCTGCTCGATTGCAAGCATGGAGTAACCCTCTAAATCAGCAATCGTCGTAGTAAGTATTGTCTGAATAGTTCCTAAATTTTGCTCTGAAAAGTAGCCCATAGGAGCCTGTTTCAATTTTTCTCCTATTTCCAGACGATAATCACGGAAAATATCATATCCCGTTCCACTCATGGTACGGTCATACATCCATTGGAAGAAAAAGCGTCCGATAACACTTCCTAATACAACACCAAAGGCTTGTAGAATAATAGTAGGTGTAAGATTTTCTAAATGTAATAAAATCCAAAAAACACCGAACATCATAAAACCATTGAAAAAGGATTTGAGAATATTAAATGTGATGCCAACGATGATTTTCTGTCGGCTTCTACCCGCAATCTTAAAAATCCGGCGTATCATTTCAAGCATGGTTTTCCACTCCTCCTTTCAAGTCTGCTTCTTCTATGGTTCCGGCATAATCTTGCCACAGCTTTTGATAGATGGGGCATTCCCGGAGAAGTTCTTCTTGTGTCCCACGGCCTGCAATATTTCCGTTTGCCACAACCAGAATTTGATCGGCATTGCGAATCGTATTCAAACGGTGCGCTACAACAATCAATGTCTTTCCGGCCACTAATTTGCTGATTGCCTGTTGAATTAGCGCCTCATTTTCTGGATCAGCATAGGCAGTGGCCTCGTCTAAAATGACTACGGATGACGGTTTTAGCATGGCCCTCGCAATCGTAATACGTTGGCGCTCCCCGCCAGAAAGTCGGTCTCCGGCATCACCGGCCAGTGTGTCATATCCCTGCTCTAACTGCATAATAAAGTCATGACAGTTAGCAGCTTTTGCGGCATCTTCTACTTCTTCATCTGTTGCTGCCGGATTACCCATGCGGATATTTTCCCGAATGGATTTGTCGAATAGGAAATTGTCTTGTGCCACATAACTGATTTCACCCATCAACTGCTCAAAAGGGATTTGACGAATATCCTGGCCGCCGAAACGCACAGAGCCAGAAGTCACATCCCAAAAACCGGCCATCAGTTTTGCAATCGTGGATTTACCAGAACCGGAAGGCCCAACAATAGCCGTCATAGTGCCGGGTCTGGTTTGAAAAGAAATACCGTGGAGAACTTCGGTTTCTTTATAGCCGAAATGTACGTCCTCAAATTGGTAAGTACGTTCTCCCAAAGATACAGGTTCAGAGGGTCGGACAAGTTCCGGGGTTTTTAGGAAAGCGGTTACTTGCTCCAAATTACCTTTTATCATGCTGACTTGCTCCATCGCCTCGGACACTTTCATCAATGGAGCAACGAACCCCAGCGGAACTACTAAAGATATTAAAAATACGGGAAGTGAAAGCGTTCCTTCCATGTAAAGCCATGCGCCTACTGGCAATGTACCCAAAAGAGTAGAAGGCAGGACGGCTCGTGCCGCTGCATTCCAAAACCAGCATTGACTCCACCACTCCATTGTAGAATCGTGAAAATAGTTGACAGACTTTGAGTATTTTCCATAAGAGGATGCAGAACGGTTAAACGCTTTAATGACTTGAATGCCGCTGACATATTCTACTAAGGAGCTGTTCATATCATTGGCAGAGCGCATATAGTTTTCCATTCGAGGGCCATAACCGCGCATCATAGCAGCGAAAAAGAGAATACCCAGTGGAATTGTGATTAGGGATGCAAGCCCCATGCGCCAGTCCAGAATGAAAATCAGGAGAATACTGCACAACGGCGCTGCAATATTCGATGGCAGCTCTGGCATAAAATGAGCCATAGAATCCTCTAACTTTGCAACATTATCTACAATTAGGTTTTTGAAAGTTCCCGTAGGCGTTTCCAGCATAACGCCCATTGGGACTTTTGCCATCCGATCTGTAATTGCTTCACGGATATTTTTCAAAATTGTGAAGGAAATTTTGTGGGACATAAGAGAAGATCGCCATGTGAGAAGCATTTTTATAAGCTGACATATGGCGGCTATTCCACTAAAGAACAAAACACGCTGTATGGTGGCTGTACCGCGGTAGAGTTCATCCGCCAACAGCGCCACCATTAGGAATGGTACGATACCAAACATTTCCCCTAACACAGCAAGAAGAATGGAAATACGCATTTTGCTGTTTCTCTCGCCCACAAAAGCAAAGAGTTGGCGGATTGCACCCGGTTCTTTATTTGGCATAAGAAAGCCTCCTTTCGAGCAACTGAAAATACAAGGAGGGTATTGCATTTTCGATGGCATCGTGATATAATCTGAATTACGGTGTAATATTACAGTGTAATTCAAGTATAGGATGGAGGGATGGAAATGTCAAGGGATTTTCAGCAGACCCATGAAAATCTTTTGGCCTGTGCAAAAAAGCATTTTCTGGAAAATGGTTTTGAACGTGCCAGTATCCGTGAAATCTGTAAGGCCGCCCATGTGACAAACGGGGCATTTTACAATCATTTCGAGGACAAAGAGGCTTTGTTCGGCGCACTTGTCGAACCAGTGGTTCAGGCGGTATCTGAGATGTATTCCGATTCTGTCATCAAGCATTTTGAATTAGCTCGGACGGATGAATTAAAGCAACTCTGGAAACTGTCGGAGGACACGATCCGCCAGATTATCGAATACATTTATGAACATTTTGATGTATTCAAACTGCTGCTGATGCAGTCTGCGGGGACAAAATATGCTTCTTTTCTGGATGATGTGGTGCGTTCCGATGTTCGGGAGACACAAAAGCTAATTGCGGAACTGAAGGAACGCGGAGTTCCCGTACATGATTTGGAGGATGACGAGTGGCATATGCTTGTTCATTCTTACTATTCATCTATCGCAGAAATTGTCTTGCACAATTATCCGAAAGATGCCGCGATAAAATATGCTCATACATTGGCCGCTTTTTTCAGTTCCGGGTGGCAAACTGTTTTGGGGATTTGATCCCCAAAATTTTTGATTGACAGTTAGCGTAATCTAACTAACTGTGATAAAGGAAGGTGGTTTAATCTCTCATATTTAAAATGATTCTTGCTTCTTAATGTATCAATCGAAATTATATTGAAAGGACTTTTTGAAAATGGAAAACACAAATAAACTTACAGGCAAAGATCTTATCAATGTTGGTATTTATTCTGCAATGACTCTCGTCATTTTCTTTGTCGTTGGACTATTAACTGCATTACCAGTAGTATATCCATTCCTTTTTGTGATTTGGCCGATTGTATGCGGTATCCCTATGATGCTGTATTACACAAAAATCAAGAAATTTGGAATGCTTACCATTACCGGCATCATTGGCGGTATCTTCTTCTATTTAATCGGCTATGGCTGGATCGGCCTGCTCGGCTGGGTGCTCGGCGGCATTCTAAGCGATGTTGTGCTCAAAATCGGCGGCTATCAGAAATTCAAAGTCACTGTTCTGAGCTATGCCTGCTTTTGCCTCGGTATCATGGGTTGCCCCGCCAATCTCTGGTTTGCCGGTGAAGCGTATTGGGAAAACATCCACACCTCCATGGGTGATCAGTACGCAAACACCTTGCAATCCCTGATGCCCTCCTGGATGATGTATTTGGGTTTTGCGCTGCTGTTTGTGGGCGGTATTCTGGGCGCGCTTCTGGGCCATAAAATGCTGAAAAAACACTTTGAGAGAGCGGGCATTGTGTAATGGAGCAGCTTCAAGCGGTTGTTGAAAACAGAACAGGCTTTTGCTTGGACCCACGAACCAAGCTGTTGCTGATGGCCGTTGTCGCTACCGCAGAATTTCTATATAGCCACACCGCCTTTATGATCGCGGTGGCGATGATTCCCTTTGTCCTGTTGCTGACTAACCGGCAGTATAAGACGGCAACGGTGTTCTTCTGCCTGTTCGCAGCGGGGCTGTTTGTGCAGGCTATCCAGAACTCCGTCCAGTTTCCCATGATCGTCAATATGCTGGTAGTCCTGTTGGTGGGACTGGTTCTGCGGCTGTTTCCGGCTTTTGTGATGGGAGCCTATATTATCAAGTCCACCACGGCCAGCGAGTGCATTACCGCACTTGGCCGGATGCACATTGGGCGGCAGATCACCATTCCGCTCTCCGTCATGTTTCGTTTTATCCCTACCATGCAGGAGGAGTCGGCGGCCATCAAGGATGCCATGCGGATGCGGGAGGTCCAGTTCGGGACAAAGAAGTTCTGGCAAAATCCCGCCGCCCTGATTGAATACCGTTTCATTCCCCTGATGATCTCGGTGGTCAAAATCGGGGATGATCTCTCTGCGGCAGCCTTGACCCGCGGCCTGGATAACCCGGTCCGGCGCACCAATATCACAAAGGTCGGGTTTACCGGCTGGGATCTGCTGGCGGTGCTGATTGCCGGAACTGCACTGCTCTCTACATACTTTTTCAGCCCGTGGTAAGGAGGTGATACTGTGATTGAATTGAAAGATGTTTCCTTTACCTATGAGAGTGGGGAAACCGAGAACAACCTAAGCCATATCAATCTGGCAATTCAGGACGGTGAAACTATCCTGCTCTGTGGAGAGTCTGGCTGTGGCAAGACAACACTAACCCGGCTGATCAACGGTTTGATCCCACATTACTACGGTGGGAAACTGACCGGGCAAGTCCTCTTAGATGGGAAAGAGCTAAAAGACTATCCCCTTTATCAAATCGGACAGCGGGTGGGGTCTGTATTCCAAAACCCAAGAACACAATTCTACAATGTAGATACCACCAGTGAGATTGTTTTTGGGTGTGAAAACATGGCCCTGCCAGTCCCGGAGATGCGGAAGCGTCTGGAGGAGACTGCCCACAGCCTCAAGCTGGAAAAACTGCTGAACCGGAGCTTGTTTGCCCTATCCGGTGGGGAAAAACAGAAAATCGCCTGCGCCTCTGCCGACGCAATCCACCCGGACATCTTTGTACTGGACGAGCCATCCTCCAACCTGGATATT
>OOAF01001511.1_pt1 | contig 18859 bp, 15 predicted proteins | sample 1671251 | NCBI WGS metagenome assembly OOAF01 (sample SAMN06348137, study PRJEB24527) | human gut metagenome | biome: human gut; feature: ankylosing spondylitis patient; material: feces | host: Homo sapiens | place: China | collected 2015-10 | reverse complement strand
AAGTTGTTCAATGACGGGCAACTGTCTATTTTCTAATTTTATTTCGAACTCACGTATTTTTAAGACTATCAGAATGTCCTTGACGGTTTTGACACTCAATCCGTTTTCCAACTTTTGCAAGACAAAAGCCTGTACAGCCTGCTCGTGGAGCGAATCACCATCCCCGAAATAAGGAAGAACGTGGTTTTCCAAAATTAACACATAAGCCGCCATTGTGGACTGCTTCACATAAGGACGCTTGTATTCTTTCCAAGCCGTCGTAATTTCTCTAACTGTTTTATGAATCATAATTTCTAAATAATTGGTTCTTATAATTAGAGAAATATAGTGTGGTTTGTTCCCGATCTGAGATTCCCGGAGTTTACTGGGGAATGGCAGTGCAAGGCTATTGGAAAGGTAGCACCTTTACAAAGAGGTTTTGATTTACCTACACAAAATCTTGTAGAAGGTATATATCCTGTTATTTATAGTAATGGCATTTTACAACACCACGATAAATACAAATGTGAAGCTCCCGGCTTAATAACAGGGCGTTCGGGAACAATAGGTAAATTTACTTATATCGATTCTGGATTCTATTGGCCACATAATACATCTTTATGGGTTACAGATTTCTGTGGTAATTGTCCAAAATTCATTTATTATCTTTACCAAACCGTTCATATTGAACAATTCTCGACAGGTTCTGGTGTACCTACTTTGAATCGCAACGATGTTCATCGTTATAAAACTTTTGTTCCAACAGCTATTGTAGAGCAAGAAAAGATTGCAAAATTCCTATCTATATTAGATGAACGCATTGCCACCCAAAACAAAATCATTGAGAGATATAAGTCCTTAATTAGGGGAATTGCACAGAATGTTGTTCGCAGCAACAAGCCAAATGTTCTCTTATCAGAATGCTTAGAATGTAGTTCATCCACTCTGCAAGAAAGTGATGTCTGTGAGAATGGAACCTATCCTGTATATGGTGCAAATGGTATCGTTGGCTATCTCGATGATTATAGTACAGAAGATGAAGCTGTCCATATTATCAAAGATGGTTCAGGTGTAGGGACAGTCTCTTATGCTATTGGCAGATGTTCTGCAACAGGGACATTGAACACTTTACAAGCTAAAGATGGCTATTTGCTTCAATACCTATATTATATGCTAAAAGTATTCAACTTTGAACCTTATAAAACAGGCATGGCTATACCTCACATATATTTTAAGGATTATGGTAAAGCCAAAATTTTTTGTCCGCCATATCAGGAACAACTTAGATATGCCAAGATGCTATCTGCTATAGATGACATATTATTGGCGGAACAGAATATTCTAACAAACCTTAATTTACAGAAGCAATACCTACTCCGCCAGATGTTTATATGAACATTTGACGGAGCAGATGCTGCTTTTGACCTTGTAAAAGCGAAATAAAATATCTCTCTGCTTCCAATTTTGTATATAATGTTTGGAACAACTCGCATATTCTGTTCTGGTTCATTAAGTTTGGAATCAGAACAATCGTTTTTCCCAATTCTGTTTGATTTATGCTTGCTTGTGATACCGCTTTGTTACAGACTGTCTTAAAGTGATTGAGTAACCGATTAGTATTCAGTACTAAGTACAGGTAGAATGGAATAACTAACTCTTTTTTAGGTATTAATCTAAGTAAGTTCATTCCATGATACAAGTTATAATCTTTATCAATGAATGCAGTATTCCCAATGTATTCAACGCTATTTATATTGCTGAACAAAATGTCTCCAATTTGCAGTCTGTAATTTTCTGAAGATTCAAAAGGAGCGACATATCCTACACGTTCCATGTTGACCTTATGTTCTGAGATTGTTTCAATGCGAGATACCTTTAAGCCATTTTTTAACGTAAGTTGATTACCTGAGTAGCCGCTTCTAATTTCACAAATTTCACCTAATTTGTAATTGATACCTGTATTTGTGAATGCATATTGATTAATTCCCCTAATTAAGGACTGCTAATGTACGACTTTTAGCTTATCCTCAAATATGAGCAATACTTAGCAAGCAGGTTCTCCAATGGAAGATCACCTTTTTCAAATCGCTCAGCATCAAGTGGCAAAATCCTTTCGCACACTTTCAACTTGCCCTTGTAAAGAGCTTTTATGTAATGATTCCCGTTTTGTTGCTCAATGGTAACATCAGAAAAAAAGACAGTGATGTCTTCCGGATCATATATAATGGAATAGCTCGGTCGTTTGGCTCCGGGAATATCTTCCCGAAGAATATCCTTATCCACGAGGTCTTGAATATCCCGTATGGCTGTGTCTTTGGAACATTTTGCCAATGATGCCCAAGTTTTGGAAGTTATCTTTGCTTCATAGCCATCAAGGAACAGGTTCAGCATATCGGTCTGTCTTTGACTAAGTGGAACGGAAGAAGCCTTTTGCCAAAAGAAACTTTTATTCAAGATGGTACTGACGATATTTTCCGCTTCGTCAAGTGCAACCGACAACGTATTAGCATACCAGTATATCCATTCAGTAATGTCACCATCGCCGCGTTGAGCCTTTTCCAAAATGTCGTAATAGTGGTTTTTATCTTTATTTATTTGCGAGGAGATATTATAAAATCTGAACTCGCTCTTATCAGCACGAGCCAACAACATATCGGAAAGTATGCGTGCCAAGCGTCCGTTTCCATCTTCAAATGGGTGAATGCTGACAAACCAGAAATGTGCAATGGCTGAGCGTATAACCGAATTTATATTTTCCTGACTGTTGAACCAACCAAGAAAGTGTGCCATTTCTTCGTCCACACGTTCTGGAGAAGGAGCTATATAATGGATTTTCTCACGACCGAACATTCCGGAAACGATATGTTCCTCGTTGGTACGATACTGCCCGACCTCAATCTGCGAGCCCTCGCTGAAACCTGTCGGAAAGAATGCTGCTTGCCACGCACAAATTTTCTCTTTTGTCAATAACTGGTCGTAATGATTTACAGCATCAAGCATAACAGCCACAACAGAATCTATGTAGTGCGACGGAGCTGTCTGTTTGACATTTTCTATACCCAATTTCCGGGCAATGGATGAACGCACCTCATCTACATTCAAACGTATTCCTTCTATTTCTGATGAATAAACTACATCATACGTCAGATTCTCCGCCATTGCTTTCAATTTGCTGTCAAAACCAAGCGAGGCAAGTCTGCCATACAACAAACCCTGTTTGCGGTTCACTTCTTCAAGTATAGCCGTCAGCTCAGTAGCATTCCAACGGAACGCAGTCCAATTGTCTTTTTCGTGTATATACATAGCTGATGCGTCATTTAGCAACGAATAACGTCGCAATATTTGCGACAAATATAGTAGATTATTGTCGTATCACCAAGAGATATTATATAATGTCGCAAAAAATGCGGCGTTTTAAGATAAAAAACGACTGATTATTTTGATTTGTATCTGTTTTCAGAATCGAATCACCAAACTGAATGACTTTAATCTCCGCTAGGAAATCCTTAATGTCTGCGATTATTGAAAATGTATTGAATAGTGGTCATTGTGTAAACTTGCGATTAGGTGATGTCGGAGCATACATTCGTGGTTTGACTTATAACAGTAACGATGTTATTGACTACAATGGTACATTGGTTATGCGTTCCAACAATATTATTAATGGTAGCCAGCTTGATTACAATAACAATGTCGTGTCCGTCAACAAACAAATATCACAAGAGCAACAATTACAGGATGGGGATATTGTTATTTGTATGGCGAATGGAAGTTCTGCATTGGTTGGAAAATCATCATTTTATGATGGCAAATGCTTATCTCCTATAACTGTTGGTGCTTTTTGTGGAATATATCGGTCTAAAATGCCTATTACAAAATGGCTATTTCAAACCAATAGATACCGTAGATATATATGGAATTCTCTACAAGGTGGTAATGGAGCAATAGCCAATCTTAATGGGGAAGACATACTTCGTATGCTGTTTCCTCTTCCCGACAAACAAACAACGGATCGTTGCACAAAACTTCTCTCGTCTTTAGATTCTTTGATAGAAAGCAATGTGTCGCTTTGCTTGAAGTATTCTCAACAAAAAGAGTATTTACTCCGCCAAATGTTCATATAAACATCTGACGGAGCAAATATTGCTTCTGATTTGATAAACAAGTTGCATATATTTCTTCGTTTTCTATTTTATCGTCAATACTTTTAAGAACTTTCAATATATGAAATTGTTGTCCTTTTGAAGGAATGGCAATCTTCATATTAAGCCATTCTTCAACATTTATAGAACGTCCGTCTCTAATGCCATAAGTTACAATAATAAGAGATTTTATAAATCTGTTGGAAGTGAAGTAATAGGACAGATAACCATACTCCAAAAGGCTATTGGGACGCAGTATTGTATATGCAGGACTGCATACACCCAGTTTGTCCGCAAATGCAAAACCGCCTTGAAATGAACGCAAATGAATAACATAATCTCCTGCCATTACAATTTTGTAAGTGTTGATATTGCTACGCTCGAATTGAATATCCAAATTTAAGTCATCTCTATTCACCATACCTTTTTCTTGGCTTGCTGAAAGTATATTGGAATATTCCATTTGCTTGTTGCGTTCATTAACAACCTCAAATAATTGCCCAAATGAGTATTCTTTGCCTTGAATTTCTGAGTACAACTTTTCAATAATCGCAGACTTTAGCTTTTTCAAATCCTCAATGATTTTGGTTTGGGTGGCTATGCGTTCGTCAAGTAATGCCAGCAAATGTCCTATTTTCTTTTGTTCCTCAGTTGATGGCAAAGAAATAGGCATATCTGCAATCATCTCCATTCTTACAGAATCTACTGAGTTTTTAGCACTCATTCGCTTGACACGATTATAAAAATGCCCTGCGAAGTATGAATATAGATACTTACCATCGCATTTGAAATCGCTCAGAATATAAACGCGCTGATGCACACCGATTTTCCCTGTGGAATAATGGAAAACCTTGCCAACACCTACACCGTCACCAGCAGTTAGAATCGCCTCTCCGTCAAAAGTCCATGAGTTAATTCGTTCAACAATTTGCGAGCGAACATAAAAAGGATAAATTCCGTCATTGGACTTGTCTTGAGTATTCTTATTGCCTGTTGTTATATTGCATACATCTCTAAACTTTTTCCTTTCCCACTCATCCGTAAACTCCGGGAATCTCAGATCGGGAACCTTAAGGACTTTCTTATCTTTATTATCTGCCATAGTCATTACTCTTTAATCTTGAAGTTTAATCTGATTATCACGAATCGGTCGCAATTTGCTACCAGTTACTTATCTCCCCTTTCTTTTTCTTCATCGTATGCCTGAATCTCATCTTGTATAATCTGTTTCAGGTCATTTTGTGGGATAATCAACCGATAGTTGGCTACACCAATAGGTTTATCCAGCCCATCAAGTGACAATTCCACATCTACATGATTCTTCTCGGCGCAAAGAATAATACCGATAGAAGGGTTTTCGCCCTCGCCGCGTTCTGTTCTGTCAAGAATGGAAAGGTAATAGTTCATTTTCCCTGCATACTCCGGCTTGTATCTGCCTGCTTTTAGTTCAATGGCAATAAGACTTCTAAGCCCTCGGTGGAAAAAGAGCAAATCTACAATGCCATTCCGACCCTTATATTCTATTGGATATTGATTTCCGATATAGGTAAACCCTTTTCCTAATTCAAGCAGAAACAGCTTAATCTTTTCCACAAGTCGATGTTCCAAGTCTAACTCAAGTACAGGTTCCGTTACACCTAGAAAACCAAGGTTATATGTGCTTTTGATGATTTCATTGGCATATGAAGCAACAGGCACAGGGAGGGTTGTGGCAAAATTGTTATCTTTTTCAACAGGCAAACATGATTGTTCGTACATGCGAAGGCTGATGGCATTGACTAAAAGGTCGCGGCTCCATCCTTTTGTTATGGTTTCAACGGCATAATAAAGTATGGCGTCATCGTTGTCTTTTGTCCATTTATTAGACATCAGTTCGGCAGTATGTCCCCACGGCAAAACTGCAACAGCCTGTTGCAGTTTTAACGCGGAATCACAGAATCTGCAATAAAATTTCTTCATTAACCAGAGGCTACGAGGCGACAGCCCCATCTTGGGATAGCGTTGCTTTAAGTCGATAGACAACCGTTCTACTACACCAACTCCATGCTTGGAATCCAGTTTCCTTTCTTGCAACAACTTGCCTATTTCCCAATGAGCATTACTCACATTGTCCGCAATGCTACGGGCTATGGAAATTCTCGCTTTCTCCATAACTGCAACAGCGCGTTGCAGTAATTCGTTATAGTCAACCGGATTGATTATTTCAATCTTTTTGCCGTTTACCATATTATTCAATTTAGACGATTCCCAACTCTTTCAAATACCCCTCTATCTCCTTGTCAAGTTCGGCACGTTTGGCTTCAAGTTCTTTGATTTCTGCCATTACAGCCTTGATGTCGATAGGTGCTTCTTCTTCAAAGGTATCAACATATCGGGGAATATTCAGATTATAATCGTTGTCAGCGACTTCCTGCAATGTGGCAAGATGGCTATACTTTTCTATTTCCTTGCGGTCACGATAGGTTTCGACAATTTTCTGTATATGCTGCGGACGAAGTTTGTTTTGAGTCTTTACCTTTTCAAACTCCTTGCTTGCATCAATGAACAGAATATTGTCATCCTCCTTGCGGCATTTCTTAAAGACAAGGATACAAGTCGGTATGCTTGTGCCATAGAAAATATTGGCAGGCAAACCGATAATGGCATCAATATAGTTTTTCTTTTCGATGAGGAAACGACGGATTACACCTTCGGCATTACCACGGAACAACACGCCATGTGGAGCTACGCAAGCCATTGTGCCACCCTCATTCAAGTGGTAAATCATGTGGAGGATAAAGGCGTAGTCGGCTGTTTTCTTCGGTGCGAGCCGTCCGGCCTTGCTGAAACGGTCGTCATTGTTGAACTTGTCGGCGGCACTCCATTCTGCGGAGAAAGGGGGATTTGCCACTACCGCATCGAACTGTGTATTGCCAAAGGCATCCCATTCCAGCGTATCGCCGTTCTCTATCTTGAAGTTGCTGAACTTGATGCCGTGCAGCAGCATATTCATCCGGGCAAGGTTGTAAGTGGTCGGGTTCTTCTCCTGCCCGTAAATATCCACCGCATGACCGACCTTTGCCGCACGGAGAAGCAGCGATCCACTACCGCAAGTCGGGTCATACACATTGCGAAGCCGTGTGCGACCGATAAATACAATCTCGGCCAATATCTGACTGACCTCCTGCGGAGTATAGAACTCTCCGGCTTTTTTTCCGGCTCCAGCGGCAAACTGGCCAATCATATACTCATAGGCATCGCCAAGAATGTCAATCTCATTCGAGGCTTCCACACCAAACTTTATGTCGTCCAATGCCAACAATACGTTGCTGACGAGGGTATTCTTGTCATCTGCCGTCTTGCCCAATTTAGGTGAAGCAAGGTCGATATCAGAGAACAGGCCGCCAAAATCCTCCTCGCTGTCATGCCCCAATGTGCTGTCCTCAATCCGCTTCAACGAGCGTTCAAGGATAGGCAATATGTTCTCTTTCTTCTTTGTCCGGTCTATCACCGATGAGAACAAGTAGGTCGGTTCTATAAAATAGCCGACACCCTCCAAACATTGCTTTTTCAGTTCTTCTTGCAGTTCTGCGGCATCCTCATCCTCCATGTTCCACAAATCCTTGAATGACACTTCGTCATCCACCAAGGCACTATTGGCATATGCTTCTATCTTTTCCGAAAGGTATTTGTAAAAGATGAAGCCCAAAGTGAAATACATGAAATCACTGGCCGACATATTGCCGCGCAACTTATTGGCCACTTCCCAAAGCTGGTCACGGAGTTTCTGTTGTAATTCTTCGCTCATATACTAATCAATTTTTTCTATATTATAACCTAATTCCGCAGACAAAGACACGATGTCATTAAAATCAATAGGGCATCCTTCCCCAACCTGTGTACTAACTAAGAACTCCACTCCATCGGAACTTCTTAATGGAGACTTAAAATGCCATCTTGTATCTTTTGATTTATCGAAAGAACCTTGTTGCTTTCTCTTGACTTCATCAACTGACATAACTAAATTAGGTATTCTTTCATCAAAAAAGTTTTTAATTCCTTTATATGCCAAGCTCTTTTTTTTAGTGTATTGTCTTATGACTTCAACCATGCAACCATTTTTGTAAAATTTCCCCTCTCCGTTTATCGTGAATCTGTCCCGTTTTCCTTTACGTTTGGCAGAATCTTGAATAGGTTTATAGGGGGATTCCTGAGGCTTATTTCCGCTATATTCTGTTATGACTGCATCATCTATTGTTTGTGCTATATCTCTGAAAATATCTAATGCTACTTGTGGAGAGACATTGAAAAACTCTCTATTTTGTCGAATACGAAGATGTGTAAACCTATCTATCGACTTATGTACAAGTTTTTCTACTTCATTGTACTTTACCGTCCTAAATGTTGCATATATTTCAAATGGCAAAGGCACGGCGGTATTGTCGAGTTCCTTTGAACGCACATCAACTGGGCGTGAGCTTTTGCCAATCTTTACCCAATCCTCGCGAAAACTTGGATTAGTCAAAATATATACATATCCCGGTTCTTTTGCCTTATCCATAACCTTAGTCCCAACTGAATGTTCTAATAATATTACGTAACCTATCCATTATCCGTGTCAAAGCCTTTCGGGTCTTAATCAGTCCGAGGTGCTTTTCTTTGAGTGCCTTTTGTATGATTTCCGGTTGCTCTTTTTGCAAGTAGTCGTACTCTTTCAGGTAATGGTCAAGCACTTCCGAAGAAAGTCCTTCGTCTTCTGCCAAAGAGTTTACGGCCTTTTCACGCTCGGTTGAGATATAGTTGTTCAAGCGTTCTTCCAGTTCGTTTGTGCCGTCCGCCTTTTGCCGTTGCATCATGAAGTTCTCCTTGTCCTCGTCCACATTCTTTTGGATGAAGCCGTCAATGAGTTTCGCCTTGCTGCGCATTTCGGCATCCTTTATCATCGTGTCAATGATGTCCTTGCGGCGTTCTGCATAGTCGTTGCTGTACGGGTCAAGGTTGGCTATCAGTTCAAGGATATAAGCCACATTGATGATGTCGCTGTGCAGGAGTTCAAGACAGAAATCTACATCCTCCAACCGTTCATTATCTGGTGTTTCATCATCACCTGTTTTTGTAGGTGGAACAGGGTCAACTAAGACAAACGTATCATGAATATCAAGGTATTTGCTTCGGAACTCCATGAATTGCTGTTCGGTCATGCCGAGGTCATCCGCATCATCGCTGTAATCCTCATATATCTGAATTTCTGCATGTTTGCGGATAATGTCACGGAAAGCCAACACAAAGTCTTTCTTGTCCTTTTCGCTTTGCAACAGGTCTATGCTGCCTGGCTCCGGGTATTTCTGCAAGAAGTCCGTTGCCAACTGTTGGTATTCCTTTTTCACTTCCTCAAACGGAGGCCGCACTATTTCTTCGGGATTGTTGGAATTGCTGAAAAGCCTGATGGCCGTATCGACATTGCTTTTCAAATCACGGAAGCATATAATCTTGCCGAAACGCTTTTTCTCATTCAGTACACGGTTGGTACGGCTGAACGCTTGCAACAATCCGTGGTACTCCAAGTTCTTGTCCACATAGAGCGTATTGAGCTTCTTGCTGTCGAAGCCCGTAAGGAACATGCCCACGACAAGGCAAAGGTCAAGCGGCTTCATGTCCGCTTTCTTCTTTTTCATGCGCTCATTGATGTCATCGTAATAGGCTCGGAAATTCTCAGTAGTATATGCCGTGCCGAACATTTCGTTGTAGTCATTCATGATGGCTTGCAGTTCGTCCGCCTCACCTATGCTTTCGCTGACATACTGTCCCGTACCCATTCCTGTCTGTTCGTCATCTTGGCTACTGTTGGCAGCGTATGTGAACACAGCTCCGATACGGATTTTCGGTTTCAGCGACTTGAATATCTTGTAGTAACGTATGAGCATTGGTACGGACTGCACGGCAAACAACGCGTCAAACTCTCCGTCAAAGGTTGACTTATTGAAATTATTAAGGATGAATTTGGCTATCTCCTCCATGCGGTTGGCATTGCCCTTTTCCACTTCTTCGTTTCCGTGGTAATACTCCACAAGGAAGCCCAACACGTTTTCATCGGCAATCGCATCCTTGATAAGATACTGGTGCAGGCAGTTGCCGAAGATTTCTTTGGTGGTATGTCCGTCAATGGCATTTTCCGTGAAGATTGGCGTACCCGTGAAACCGAATACTTGGGCGTTGTCAAAGAACTTCATTATCCGTTTGTGGCTTTCCCCGAAGTGGCTTCTGTGGCACTCATCGAATATCATTACGATGCGGGAGTGGCGTATGGCCTCAATCTTGGCACTGTACCACGTCTTGCTGACTGCGGCGTTGAGCTTTTGGATAGTCGTAATGATTATCTTGGAATTGCTATGCAACCGTTTTACCAATTCGTCCGTATTGTCCGTGCCGTCCACTGCACCCGGTTCAAAGGCTTCATATTCCGATTGGGTTTGTGTGTCGAGGTCGTGACGGTCAACCACAAACATCACCTTATCCACGTCGTCCAGTTCGGAAGCAAGCTGTGCGGCCTTGAATGAGGTCAAGGTCTTTCCGGCTCCCGTGGTATGCCATATATAGCCGTTGTCGTTGGAGTTCTTCACCTTGTCCAATATCTTCTCCACGGCATAGAACTGATACGGACGAAGCACCATCAGGCATTTGTCACCCTCATGCAGCACAATGTATTTGCCGATGATTTTACCAAGCGTGCATTTTTCACAGAAAAAGGCAGCGAACTTATCCAACTCGTTGAACGGCACATTGGCTGCATCCGTCCAGTTGAACGTGAACTTATAACCGCTGTTCGGATTGTTGGCAAAGTAACGGGTGTTTACGCCGTTTGAAATCACAAACAGTTGGATATAGTCAAACAATCCGTGGAACGATGTCTTATGGTAACGCTGGATTTGGTTGTACGCCTGTTTGAGTTCCACACCCCGGCGTTTCAATTCAATCTGCACCAAAGGCAGACCGTTTATAAGAATGGTCACATCGTAGCGGCACTTTTTACGGCCTTCCACCGTGATTTGGTTGGAAACCTGAAACTCGTTCTGGCACCATTGCTGACGGTTGAGGAACTCCACCCAGATGCGTTTGCCGTCCACCGTGTCAAGCGGATAAAGGCCACGGAGCTTCTTCGCCTTTTCAAAGCGTGTGCCTCCTTCAAGGTAAATGAGTATCTTGTCAAACTCCTCATCCGTAAATTCGGTACGGCCATGCTCTGCCAACCGCTTACGGTTGTGTATCTCCAACTGCCGTTTGAAATTGGCTTGAAGATTCTCCTTTTCGGCAATCTGGACATATTCATAGTCCATTTGTTGGAGCGTGGCGATAAGTCCGGCTTCCAATGCTGCTTCACTTTGTATTGACATATTCCAGTTCTGTCTTTTATTCAATATCTCTTTGTTGTCATGATTGCAAAGTTATGCAAATATCCCTGTTTTAACAATTATTTGGGGAAGTTTCTGTAAAGGCAAAATGCCGATGAATTTATTGTAAGGGACAAAGTTGGCATGGAGCTGTTAGAAAATAAAAACAGGATGCACTTTCGTCAAAAGAATGTGCATCCTATTTTTATAGGGATAATGTTTTTTTTGTTATTCGATGAGTTTCGTGGCCCGGTGCTCTTCTTTCGCCGGTTGCTCAAAAGCGTCGCGTGCTCCGGTGAAGATTTCCTCTACGCGGTCTACCGTCTTGCGACGGAACTTGGCGGAACCCCACAACAGTTTGTTTTTGGCTTTGTTGAGGGCGTTGGCATCATTGATCCACTCTTCTGCCTTGTAGGTACGGCCATTATACCCGTCCAAATCTTCCTCATAATAGTAACTGATTTGCGTCAGTTCCATGTGACACTTCCCGTCGGAGCATTTTATGGTGAGCAAATAACGGAAACGGGTGCGATCCAAGACGAAAGGTTTCTTCTTGAATATCATCCATTCTTCGAAACGTCCGACCAACGTACCGGTAGAAGCTTCTTCCATAGCCATTTTGGTACCTTTCATTTGCTGTTCCCCTTTCATTAAACGGTTGAGGTAAGCTTTCATCACGTCGTATATCTGCTGTTTGTTTTTGCCTTCCACGGCAAAGGTCTGTTGGAACAGCACTTGTCCGTTCACTTCTGGTACGGCACCGACCAGGTATTTGCTGTCGTCTCTTTTTGATTTTGCGCAAACCAACATCGGTACGCATAATAGCAATAATAGAATTTTTCTCATGGGTTCAATCTTTTTTGAAGTTCTGCGCAAATTTAATAAAAGAAAAGCAATATCGGGCAGACTGTCCTTTTGTTTTAGTCATTTTTGTACCTTTTATAAGAGATACTTGTTCAAGTAGGCCGTAATATCTGTTTTATAGGTGTCTGAAATGGGGATGCGGGTTTTGTCGAAAATGATTTGCCCCTTATCCAATGTTTTCACTTTGTTCATCTGTACGATGTAAGAGCGGTGGACGCGCATGAATCGGGGATACGGCAGGTGTTCCTCCATGCTTTTCATGCTGATGAGTGTCAGGACAGGGCGGGGGGCGTTTTCCGTATAGATCTTCAGATAGTCTTTTAGTCCTTCGATGTAGAGTATGTCTTCCAACCGGATTTGAACGAGTTTATAGTCCGATTTTACGTAAATAAAGTCCTCTTCATGGGAAGGATTTGCCTGATGTTTCAATTCAAACCATTCCAAAGCTTTACGGGAAGCTGTCAGGAACTCATTGTAGTTGATAGGCTTGAGCAGGTAATCCAAAGCATTGACTTTGAAACCGTCCAATGCATACTGATTGAAAGCCGTGGTAAAGACGATACGGGTGTCTTGGGGAAGCATCCGGGACAGTTCCAAGCCGTTGAGGTCGGGCATCTGTATGTCCAAAAACAACAAGTCGATGTTCCTGAAGTTAATGTCGTTCAGTGCCATGACGGCATTGTTGTATTTGCCGCAGAGTTCCAGGAAAGGTGTTTTGCGGACATAGCTTTCCATCAGTTCCAATGCCAGCGGTTCGTCATCTATGATTACGCATTTAAGAGTCATTTTGTAGTGGTGTGTATCGTTAATATTGATTTGTAGACCGTGGCGTTCTCATCACAACCTTTGGTCCATTCATATTTGCCGGGATAAATCAGGTCCAAGCGTTTTTGGACTTGTTCCAGACCGATGCCGCTGCCGCTGATGTCGTTCCTTTGCTTGGGAAAATAAGAATTTTCGATAGAGCAACTTAAGGTGTCGGGGCCGGAACTGTAGATTTTGATGTGGATAAAGCTCGGTTTGACCGGGCTGATGCCGTGTTTGAAGGCATTTTCAAATAAGGATATGAAGATAAGCGGAGCTACCCGGATCGGGTTTTCGCTTGGAATGTCGATATGGAATTGCAAGTCCACATTGGGCGACAATCTGATTTTCATCAGTGCCACATAGTTTTTCAGAAATTCCAGTTCACGGTCCAACGGGATGAAATCCTGATTGTTGTCGTAAAGCAGATGACGCAACAACCGGCTGAGGTCCTGTACTGCCTGTTGTGCCTTGTCGGCATCGAAGGCAATCAGGGCATAGATGTTGTTCAGGGTGTTGAGCAGGAAGTGCGGATTAATCTGGTTGTGCAGGTTTTTCAGTTCGGCTTCAATCCTTTTCAGTTCGGCCTTTTGCCTGCCCAATTCAGCTTCGTGCCATTTTTTACTCATACGGATGGTGGCGGCCAGTGCTGCAATCAGTCCGAACAGAATGAAATCGCGCAAACGAAACAACAGGAAGCCCCAGAATCCCATACTGTTTTTGGGAGGAGGGGGAGTACTGTGAAAATAGGCATTGACCAGCTCAAACCACAGATGGGTGAAGAACAGCATACCGATGCAGAACGCCACATTGGAGAGGACGTAGGCTTTATTTCTTTTATTGAACAGCAGTTGGGGAACAAGCCATATATAATTGAGGTAGAACACCATGGCCATGGCCAAAGGAGGCCCCATCATACGAAACATTTCCTCTTGGCCGGGGCGTTCGTTGGCCCGTCCGATCAGCATCGGTGGCAAACAAAACAGGAACACCCATGCCAAGAGATGGATGAGCAGTTCCTGTGAGTGTTTATAATTCAAGTACCATTTCATAGTCGTTTATTCATACCGGATGGCTTCAATTGGATCCATATTGGCGGCTTTCTTGGCGGGATACCAGCCGAAGAAAATCCCGATAAACGTGCAGACACCGAAACTCATCACGATGCTCCACCATTGGATGAAGATGGGCATATTGGCCGCAACCTTGATGACATATGCCGCCCCGACACCCAATATGACGCCTATTACGCCTCCCGCGATACTCAGTATGGCAGCTTCGATGAGGAACTGGCTCAGGATGTCTATGCCGCGTGCTCCTACAGACATACGGAGTCCGATTTCCTTGGTTCTTTCCGTTACGGATACGTACATGATGTTCATGATGCCTATACCTCCGACAATCAGTGAGATGCCGGCCACGCTACCTAATAAAATCGTCAACAAGTCCATCGTGGAATTCATCATGGAAGAGATTTCTTCTTGGCTTCGGATGGTGAAGTCGTCCACGTCGGCTTCTGTGGTTTCCGTTTCTTCTTTTAAATTATGGTTCTTGCGTAAGATTTCGGTGATTTCCTCGATTGCCAAATCCGTGGCATCTTCGGTAACGGCAGAACAGTTGATGCCTTGAAGGTAAGTCACCGCCAGGATACGTTTCATGACTGTGGTGTAGGGGGCGAGCGCCATGTCGTCTTGGTCCATACCCCAGGAGTTATAACCTTTGGACTTCAGTACGCCGACCACACGGAACGGGATGGAATTGAACCGCACCACACGTCCGATAGGGCTGCTTCCGTCGGGGAACAGGTTATCCACTACGGTCTGTCCCAACACGCATACCTTGGCGGCCGTTTTGATGTCCTGTTCCGTGAAGAACTCACCGTCTGCCACTTTGCGTTGCTGTATGGTGAGGTAATCTTCGTTGACCCCGTATATGCTGGACGGGGCGTTGTTGTTACCGTAAATGAACTGTCCGGCACTGTTGACCGACGGACTGACGGCTGTCAGGTATTTTGCTTCATTGCGTATGCTTTCGTAGTCTTCCAGTTTCAAGGTCTGCATTTCGTCGGCATCCAGACGCACGCCGCCGCGCATATCCGCTCCCGGATGTATCATGATCATATTCGAACCCATTTCCGAGATTTGTTTGCGGATGCTGCGTTTCGAGCCTTGGCCGATGGCCAGCATGGCTATAACCGAGGCCACGCCGATGATGATGCCGAGAGCCGTCAAAAAAGAACGTAGCTTATTGGAAGCAATGGCCTTGAGGGCTATTTTGAAAAGATTGGTCGTATTCATGTATTCCTTTGTTTAATCGTCCTGCGGAAGCGGAAGCTGTGCCAAGGCCTCTGCGGCAGACAGTATGTTGGAGTTCAGGGTGTCTTCCCGTATCAATCCGTCGCGCAATGTGATATTGCGGCTGCTGTATTGGGCTATCTCCGGGTTGTGTGTCACGAAAATGATGGTGCGTCCCATGGCATGAAGTTTTTGGAACAATACCAAAATCTCGAAAGAGGTACGTGTATCCAGATTACCGGTCGCCTCATCGGCCAAGAGTACGGCCGGGTCGTTGACTAAGGCCCGGGCGATGGCCACACGTTGCATTTGTCCGCCCGACATTTGGTTGGACTTGTGGTAGAGGCGGTTACCGAGGCCTACCATTTCGAGTGCCTTGACAGCCCGTTCTTTCCGCTCTTTGGCTGAGACGGACGAATTGTACATGAGGGGGAGTTCCACATTCTCTACTGCCGTCGTTTTGGGCAGCAAATTATAGTTTTGGAATACGAAACCGATTTTCCGGTTGCGCAGGACAGCCCGGTCGCGGCGTTTCATGGTGCGGACATGTACACCGTCCAATATATATTCTCCCGAAGTGGGCGTATCCAAACAACCTAATTGGTTCAGCAACGTAGATTTGCCGGAACCGGACGTTCCCATGATGGTGACAAATTCCCCTTCGTGAATCTTGAACGACACTCCCCGCAGGGCATGTACCACTTCATCGCCCACGATAAAGTTCCGTTTCACATTCTGTAGCTCTATGACTACTTTTTTCTGTTCGTTTCCTTCCATGATAATGGACTTTTAACCCGGGTTATTTCTTTTCTTTCTTTTTGGGACGCGGCATGAACGGGTTGGTCTCTTCTTCCTGCGGCCCTTCCGGTGCCTTTATTTCCGTCATGGACATTACGACTTGCGTTCCTTGCTTGATGCCTCCCAGGATTTCGGTCCGGATGCCGTCTGTCGCCCCTATGTTTACCTTGTGGGCCGTCAGTGTGTTTCCTTCGCGCGTCCAAAGCTTGTTTTTGCCGTCCGTGTCTACGATTTTATACGCTTTGCCCAGTACTTCTTTGGTCGGGGTGAAGCGTAAGGCTTTGGCTTTTACACTCAGCACATTTGTACGTTCCAGTGTGCTGACCGATACGTTGGCTGTCAGTCCGGGTTTCAGTTTGAGGTCGTTGTTCGGTGCGGAAATGACGACTTCGTAAGTGATGACGTTGTCTGTCTCCGTGGCTTCTTGTCTGACTTGTGTCACTTGCCCGTGGAAAGTGTCGTTGGGGTATGCGTCTACGGTAAACGTGACGTTTTGTCCCTCTCTTACACTCCCGATATCTGCTTCGTCGATGTCGGCAATGACACGCATGTCGGTCAAGTCTTTGGCGATGGTGAAAAGGGTAGGCGTCTCGAAACTGGCAGCCACGGTTTGTCCTTCTTCCACTTCCTTGCTCAACACGATACCGTCGATGGGCGAGGTGATAGTGGCATAGCCGATATTGGTTTCGGCCTTCTTCACGCTTTCTTTCGTGGTGTTGTAAGTTTCCAAAGCCTTGCGGTAGTCCAGATAGGCCACTTCGTAATCGTTCCGGCTCACGAGTCCCTTTTCGTTCAGCGTTTTATAGCGTTTGTAATTGGCCGTCTGGTAATCCAGTTCGCTTTTGGCACTCGCCAGATTGGCCCGGGCACTGTTCAATTCACTGTTGAGGGTCGTCTTGTCCAATTCCGCAATGACTTGCCCTTTTTTCACGAGGCTGTTATAGTCCACATATATGTTGCTGATGATGCCGGAGACCTGTGTACCGACTTCTACCTCCGTCACCGGTTCGATGGTTCCCGTGGCGGTCACACTGTTACGGATGGTATCCGGTTGTACGTCGGTCATTTCAAACTCCACGGGCACACTCTTCTTGGGCCATGCGATTATGGCAATGATTGCTGCGATGGCCATAATGGCAACCGTGATGATAACTTTCTTTTTTTTCATATGGCGTCTGTTATGTTTTTAAAGGTTGATACTTTCTCCTTGATAGAATTTGAGGAGTTGGATATGGAGCAGGGTATTGTATTTGCTTTGCAGGCGGTCTTGTTGCGCGCTCATCAGTTCGTCCCGTCCGTTCATGAGTTCCACGATATTTTTCAGGCCGTTTTTGAACTGCTCGTCCAACAGTTCGTAACTGGTCTGTGCACTTTTGAGTTTGGCATTGGCTGCTACATATTTCTGTTGGTTGCTGTATGCGTTGAGCCAATACTCTTCTACGGTACTGTACAGTTTCTTCTGTTGGTCCTGCAACTGTAGTTCACTGTCCATTTTGTTCAGCCTGGCTTTTTGCACGTTGGTTTTGTTTCGTTTGTTGTCGAAAATAGGGATGGACAGCGTCACACCGGCCGAGGCACTCAGGTTCTGTCTCATTTGTTCCCCTGCCGACTCACGGCTGCCGGAATAGTGGCTGTCGCCGATGCCGGCCGTCAGCGAGATGGAGGGGTAATATCCGGCTTTGGCAATGTCGATGTCCAAATCGGCGGCATCGATGCTCAACCGGCTGCTTTGGATTTCCGGACGCAGGTTCAATGCTTTCTGGTACACTTCGTTGACACTGGGGATAAGTTGCATCGTTGCTTCATCATTTGTTCCTATACCGGAGATGTCGAACTTACGGTCGTCAGTGATTTCCAACAGTTCTTTCAACTGCCGTTTGTAATTGTCGATTTGGGTTTGGGTAGCCACGCAGTCGTATTGTGCACTGGCAGCTTGTGCCTCCAACTGAGCCAGGTCGGCTTTAGAAATTTGCCCTTGCTCATACATCTCCTTTCCGCGTCCAAACTGGCTTTTCGCCGTTTCTTCCATGGCTTTGTTTACGTCTAAGGCGTCTTTGGAGTAGAGGATTTGCACGTACAACTGGGCTATTTGTTCCTGGATGCTGTTGGCAGTGGTCTGTGTGGCCAAGGCCGAGATTTGGTTTTGTAGCTTTTGCGCCTTGATGTTTTTGCGGTTGGCTCCTCCGTCCCATACGGTCCACGAGGCGTTGAGGCCATAGTTGCCGTTTTCCGTCAATTTGTTAGAGGAACTGTTGGCGATGCCATTGGCTACGATACTGGTCTCCGACTTTTGCAGCGGCCGGTAGTCTATGGCTTGTGTGGTACTGAAAGACAAGCTGGGGAACAGTTCGGCCTTCTTTTGAAGCAGGTCGGCAGCACCCTGTTCTTCCGTAATTTTGTTTTGCTTTAATTGAATGTTATGGGCGATGGCATAGTCGATACATTCTTGCAGTGACCATCGGGTCGAGTCTTGTCCGGCGACGGCCAGAGCCTGAAACAGGCACGCGGCATACATCAAATAATTCTTGTAACTCATGAAGTTCATCTTTTTAACTATAGGTGAGTTCTATCAATTCAATTTATCCTCTTGTATCAGACAGCAGAACTCTTT
>OOAF01001502.1_pt1 | contig 18964 bp, 20 predicted proteins | sample 1671251 | NCBI WGS metagenome assembly OOAF01 (sample SAMN06348137, study PRJEB24527) | human gut metagenome | biome: human gut; feature: ankylosing spondylitis patient; material: feces | host: Homo sapiens | place: China | collected 2015-10 | reverse complement strand
AGATGCGTGATCTGATCCTTCAACTCAGCAAAAGTTCGATTTATTCAACAAAGCCCACCATGGGATGATGTGTAAACCGTGCAGGCATGTTTTTACGGGATGATGCTTTCATTTGGATATAGAGAATTATTGTACGTTCAGCACAACAAACTTAATACTAATGTATGCATACATTAGCATTAACTACACATTTAAGACATTAACCATTAATAATGTGTATTATTACACAATATTACCCATCAGGAAGCACGTCGTCAGTATTAGAAAAAAATTACAAACGCTCGCCGCAGGCCCAGCGACCGAACGTTAGTGAGCGAGGAAGCGGAAGAGTGTCAGGTCTGAATTGAGCACATACGCCAGAAATTATATAGTAAAAAGATATATGATTTTTACATTGCTCAGTAGATTGTAAAATGCTGCTGATTGGATATCTATATCTAATTTAGAATAATGGCTTTAAGATGGTCAGAAACCATCTTCCAGTTATATTCTCCTGTTGCAGCATTCAAAGCGATAATTTGCATTTCATCAAACGAAATACGTGAACTAATAATATGTACACCATTCCGTTTTAAAAAAACCTGTGCAACAAACAAGGCTGTTCGCTTATTTGCATCGTTGAAAATGTGACCACGAGCAATAGCAACTAAATACACGGCAGCCAGATCCATAATATCTGTCACACCTTCATAATGATACATGTTCAAAACACGATGAATGATCGCGTCAGCGCGACCGGGTTCTGGCATACCCGCCACGCCACCATCACGCGAAATCAAGCGGTCATGAAACTCAATCACTTCCTGTGAACTAACGAATTTCATCGCTTAGAAAGCTCCGTATAGGCCGTCCCATGACTTTGCATGATCTCAGCAAACTCAGCATCAAGAGCCGCTTTACGGTATCGTTCAAAAGCGTCTTTATCAACTAGTACAGCCGCGCCACCTTTACGGCGCTGAATCTCAACAGGCTGATTTTCATCAACCGCCAGCTCGAGCAACGAGGCCAGGTTATCGCGAGCATGGCTATAGTTACATGTAAACATAGTGCTTCCTCTTTGAGTTGTACAATTAAATTGTACAACAGTTCTGTTCAATATGAAATCACCGTAGTAAGGGGGGCGTGCCCATTTCCTCTAAAAGTCTCACCTTTATTATGTAATTAATTGAGTTTATTTAGAAAATGTTGCAATTTTAGCATCATTTTTTATTGTTCTTTTTAACCTGAAGTAGGGGGCCGCTTGGAATTCGGAAATTTTCCCACGCTAAGTGTCAACGCCACGATGTTTGACCGTTATTTGCCATTTTCATGCCCGCTAAGATACTTTCGTTACTGATGCTGTCCGCTTTTCACCATTTCATCATCACTGATTGGCGTTGTGTTTTTGGTCAGCACTCCAGCTTTACGTTTCTCTTTTAACCGGTAACTCTCTCCTTTGATATTCAGCGTGGTTGAGTGATGTAGCAACCGATCCAGTATCGCTGTTGCCTGCACGTGATCTCCGAACATTTCTCCCCAGTCTGCGAACCCTTTGTTTGACGTCAGTATGATGCTCGCTTTTTCATATCGACGGTTCAGTAGCCGGAAGAACAGGCTGGCTTCCTCTCTGTTCATCGGCAGATAGCCTATTTCATCCAGGATCAACACCCGGGCATAACTCAGTTGCTGCAGCTGACGCTCCAGCCGGTTTTCCTGTTTCGCTTTCATCAGTGTCGCGATCAGTCTGTCCAGTGGCATAAACAGTACCCGATGTCCCGCATCCACCGCTTTCACGCCAAGAGCTATGGCCAGATGAGTTTTTCCGACACCAGGAGGTCCCAGCAGGATCACGTTTTCGCTGCGCTCCACGAACGTCAGACCAGCCAGTTCCCGGACAACCTTACGGTCGATGCCCGGCTGGAAGGTAAAGTCGAACTGCTCCAGCGTTTTGACCCACGGCAGACGAGCCTGCTTCAGCCTGGACTCCATACCGCGCTGATGCCTGCCGTTCCATTCCTGCTGTAGCGCCATGCACAGGAACTCCCGGTAGTTCAGCTCTTTTTTAGCTGCCTGTTCCAGCAGGCTTTCAACGTGATAACTCAGATGCTCCATTTTCAGGCGACTCAGCAGGACTTCCAGCTCATGCATCACAACAGCTCCTCATAGGCACTCAGTGGTCGATGTTCCACCTGACTGACCTGCTGCCAGAGCGGGGCGTGATGCTCCGGCACTGTCTGCCAGGCAGACGATGCCGAACAGAGGCGATGTGAGGCCACCAGTTTCTCATTACTGTAGATCCGCAACTCGTCATCCAGCGATATTCGTATCGATACCGGCTGACCACACAGCGCTTCGGGAACGCTGTAACGATTACCACCAACCTCGATATAGCTGTCCCAGGACACATGGCGGATGTCGAATTAACTGGTATCGAAGTCCGTATCCGGTAACGGCTGCAGATGTTCCTGCTCCAGCGCGAAGCGCTGTTCCGGCGTTTCTTTGAACTGGCGAAGTTCCCGTTTGTCAGCCACATCGGCTATCCATTGCTCCAGTTGTTGATTAACATGAGTGAAGCTGTCGAACCTGCGGTACCGAACGAAGAAGTTCTCCTTGAGGTATTTCACCATCCGCTCAACCTTACCTTTTGTTCTGGCCCTGCGTGGACGGCATGCCCGTGGCAGGAAGTTATAGTGGTCGGCCAGCAACAGGAATCCGGAGTTGAACACGACTTTCCCGTTGTTATTCTTCAGCACCGCAGCCTTCTGGTTATCAACCAGCACCGTTTTCACACAACCACCGAAGTAGCGGAAGGCGCGAACCAGTGATTCGTAGGTATGCTCAGCATCCTGTTTTGGTGCGGCGAAGACATGGAAGCGGCGGGAGAACCCCAGCGTATTAACCGCAAAGTTAACTTTGCACCGTTGCCCGGCAACCTCCACCTCAACTTCGCCCCAGTCGTGCTGGAGCTGGTATCCAGGCTGAGTTTCGAAGCGAACTGTTCTTTTTGACGGACGCATTTTACGTTTGGGCTGGATGTAGTAACGCAGCATGGAACGTCCGCCCGTATAACCCATTGCCTTAATCTCCGCGAAGATAACCTCACTATTCCAGACATTCTCTGCCAGGCGCATGTCGATGTAATCCATAAACGGTTTCAGCTTAACCATTTTGTGGCGGGTCTTTCTGGCTGGCGGTTCAGGGTATTTGAGGTAGCGTCTGACCGTCCGTTCAGAGCAACCAATCTGAGTCGCAATATCGACAATGTACGCGCCCTGCTGGCGCATTTGCTTTATCATGTAAAAGTCCTCTCTGCTCAGCATGTTGATGTCCTTTCTGGTGTGAGAACCTTAAGGAAACAACATGTTGGGTGGAGCGGACAATCCAAATGGTGAATTACCGTCTTATATCACTGGCGCTGACACGGCGTAGAACCCCGAGAAAACGAGAGCATGAAAACCCCCAGGACAGTCACTGAATGGGGGACCAGCAGCGGTAAAATAACCGACATAATTTCATAATGATGCCTCCGTTAGTTATGAAGGTTTGCGGGCTGACTATACTGTTGGTGCCTGAGCAGAACTGAAGGATTGAGCGTGTTTCTGATGGAGAGTTCCACAGGTATCCACGAGATTGATTATGCCACCAGAAACACGCTCGGATGCGTTTTAACGTTACTTTTACTGGCAGGCAAGGTTTCTTTGTTTTATTTGTATTCTGACTCTCAGAATGACTCTGTTCGCTCCATAAATATTAAAATTATCAGGTAGAAGAACTCTCTTTTGTACAACTTAACTGTGTCTTTATGGAAATGTTGTAAAGGTTCTTTTCTTTAGCTGTATCGTATTTAAATATACTTTTCTGTAAGTGGAATCTTTGCATAAGATAATAAAAAACAGCAAATTATATTAATGGTTATGATATCCTGGGAACACCTGATTAACTAATAAGTTATTTTAATAAAAACATCTGCACTGGCAAATAATTGTACTCCCTTCAATAGGAATATTCTTATTTAATGGCCTTGTTTATATTCTAAAAATAAAACTGAGAAACTCATCATATATTTGGTAAGAAAACGCACCGGTGAACACTATCATGAGGCTATACTGCACTTCCTCAAATTGGGATATTATGATGCATTGATTCATGAAAAAGAGTATACGCAATTACAACGCATTATGGATTGTCTGGTTATTATGGGTTACAGCTATATTATATTTTATGCTAGGCAGTCATCGTGATGGTTTTCCCAATGATGTTATTGTTATACATATAATATATCTGCTATCATTAATAATGATTGTGTTTTTCATAATAAAAAAGGTTTATGCAATTACTATGTTTAAAAGTAAGAAAAAGCCAGTATCAACACCACAAAGTTCTTCACAGAATTTAACTGAAGTTGAACACTCTCCGGAGTTACCTTCTTTATCCGGGACGCTTTGTACCACAAACTTACCAGGATCACTAAAGGAAATGAAAGATTGTTTTATTTCGAATGACACTTCATTTAACGGAACTTTCAAATGCGGTGGTAATATAATTATTGAGGGGCATGTTGAGGGCGATGTTATTTGTGATAATCTTGTTAAAATTGAGAGTGGGGGGTACATCAGAGGGGAGGTTCGTGGTCAGCAAGTGCTGATCAATGGAAAAGTCGAAGGCAAATGTTATGCTGCTAGATTGTCTGTCTTATCTAAAGGCATTATGTATGGAGATATTTTTTCTGACGAAATTTCAATTGAAAAAGGGGGGAGTTTTATCGGGTGTTCACAATTAATGGATCCGTCATCAACAAAAATAGAACATGCAATTGAGGAGAACGATACTGATAGCGAGTTATTTATAACTGATATTCAGTCAACGCTTATACCTGAAGATAACTCGATAAAGTAAACATCGGCTTCATAAATTATCGGTATTCATTCGATAGTTTATAGGAGGAAAATACAGGGTTTATATCCCTGTATCTATTCTTATCTGAATTGTCAGTGTTGCCATATCAAATACGGATATAATAAACAGGAACTTACGAAAACAATAACTGATATGACTTCACGGCTATTTCTGAAAGCTAATATCAGGAGTCTTAGTCAAATGAATTTATACTTAAGATTAAAACAGGTGGATTTATCATTAGGTAAATGGATTGATGGAAAAGACAAGATTAGTCAATTAATAATACTTAACACGATGAGGATCCTGTTATTTACTGTTTGCATTTATATCATTGGGTTCGTTGATTTTAATTTCTACCATATAGCTGAAAATATTATATCTAATATATACAGAATAGATATTTACATTGTTCATGGCATAATGATAATGCCACTATTAGCTATATCTGCATTCTTCATGTTTAGTGTTTCATTTATATTCTATTATTTATTAAAGAGATGTTTTATGTTGTGCTATCCAAAAAAATAATCTGTCAGCAGGCCGCAATAGTTTCTGTCGTATTTGAAACTTGATGGTATGCCTGCGATCAATGCCAACCCCTGCCAGTTTTTTCGGCACAGGAGCTACCCGGTGAAATGCAATAGCACTCAGCTTACGTGAGAGCTATTGCATATAACATTATTTAAAATGAATAGCGTACTTTTAAGTTCAGCTCATTATCGATATTGTATTTACCGCCAAATGAACGCTCATAGTCGATGCCAACACGGGTGTTTTTGCCAAGCTCAAATGCAAGGCGAGCTCCAACAAGTACTCGGCTGTCATGCCCGAATTTGACGGTTGTCTCGTTATAAGCATCACTGAGAATAGTTTGATTATCATTCAATATATCAAACTGGTAACTTGTGTCTATCTTTGCTACTATTGACCAGTCCTTACCAGTGAATTTTCTGGCAAAATCAACACCAGTACGACCGACAAGTACATTATAATCCTTGTTATCAATAACGGTTTGATTAGCCAGATTTTGTTTACTACCTCCAATCCGTCCATAAGTAAGTTCAAACTGAGACTCAATAAACATTTCATTACTCAGTCCCCAGCGATATCCTATTTCAGCGTCTGCATAATATGAATTTGTGCTGAAGTTCTCTTTGTCTCTTGGACTTAAATAGCTATAAACGTTTGTTGAATGGATGTATTTAGCGATAAAATCAGTATAAAAACCGTTATCAAAGAAGATGGACGTATACCCACCCAGACCATAGCTTTTAGTATCGCCATAATAGCTGCCGCTCAGCTCTGCATTGGTACTTGTATGGGTAAATATTAAGCCAGTGTATAGCATTGCTGATTCAATTCTTATGCCTTTGTCTGCACCGAGTTGCAGGTGGTTGTATGTATTCTGATAACCGTCAGTGCCACTCCCCTGACCGAGCATATAGCGTCCCCAGACCCCGGCTTCTCCACTGTCGCGAATGTCCCCCATACGTTTATTGAGGTTATTCATTTCTGTAGAGAAAAGGCGGTAGCTGCTATTAGCAAAACTGGCCGCCGTACTGACTGCTTTTTTATCAGGCTCTGAGTTAAAGCCAATAATTGCCAGATTTGTACCGTTACCGTTATCACTAGTACCAAGTATCGGTGTTACGTTACTGAGCCCCGTTTTCTGGCTTATTGCCGAGAACATACTGAAATCGGTACCATCCGGTGCTTCAATTAGGGAAGGTGCGAACAAGTTCCTGATATGAGATCATCATATTCATCCGGAGCGCATCCCAGAGGGACATCATGAGCCATCAACTCACCTTCGCCGATAGTGAATTCAGCACTAAGCGCCGTCAGACCCGAAAAGAGATTTTCCTCTCCCGCATGGAGCATATTCTGCCATGGCAGAATATGACCGCTGTCATCGAGCCGTTTTATCCCAAGGCGGGCAATGGCCGACGGCCCTATCCGCTGGAGACCATGCTGCGTATTCACTGCATGCAGCATTGGTACAACCTGAGCGACGGTGCCATGGAAGATGCCCTGTACGAAATCGCCTCCAGCGCCTGTTTGCCCGATTATCCCTGGATAGCGCCCTGCCGGATCGCACCACCATCATGAATTTCCGCCACCTGCTCGAGCAGCATCAACTGGCCCGTCAATTGTTCAAGACCATCAATCGCTGGCTGGCCGAAGCAGGCGTCATGATGACCCAAGGCACTTTGGTGGATGCCACCATCATTGAGGCACCCAGCTCTACCAAGAACAAAGAGCAGCAACGCGATCCGGAGATGCATCAGACCAAGAAAGGCAATCAGTGGCACTTTGGCATGAAGGCCCACATTGGTGTCGATGCCAAGAGTGGCCTGACCCACAGCCTAGTCACCACCGCGGCAACGAGCATGACCTCAATCAGCTGGGTAATCTGCTTCATGGAGAGGAGCAATTTGTCTCAGCCGATGCCGGCTACCAAGGAGCGCCACAGCGCGAGGAGCTGGCCGAGGTGGATGTGGACTGGCTGATCGCCGAGCGTCCCGGCAAGGTAAAAACCTTGAAGCAGCATCCGCGCAAGAACAAAACGGCCATCAACATCGAATACATGAAAGCCAGCATCCGTGCCAAGGTGGAGCACCCGTTTCGCATCATCAAGCGGCAGTTCGGCTTCGTGAAAGCCAGATACAAGGGGCTGCTGAAAAACGATAACCAACTGGCGATGTTATTCACCCTGGCCAACCTGTTTCGGGTGGACCAAATGATACGTCAGTGGGAGAGATCTCAGTAAAAACCGGAAATAACACCAGAAATGGTGGAAAAAATAGCCTAAATAGGCTGATTCGATGTGTTTGCGGGAAAAAAATCGGCCCAGATCCGCGAAATTTTAATCAACGAGTCAGCTTGGGAAGACATGACCTGCTTATTCGCACCTTCCCTAAAGGCGTCTTTGGCTTCGGTCAGCGAACACTGCTGTTTTTCTTTGCAGGACGGTGAATCTTTGTAGTCCGTCATCTGCGCCAGCAGCTGATAGCTGTTGTCAAGCTGCATCTGGCTGCGCTCTTTTTCCATCGCCTGCACCGCTTTCTGGCTAAACGCCGCAGAGTCATCGGTGATCACCGGATTAAACGTTGGGTCCATCGTGCCCATTTTTTCCTGATGATGTACCGGAATGTCGCACCCAGGGAAAGCGCCGGTGATAAAGAATTGTGCCGTCGCAACGGTGCGTTGCAGACTGTTGGCATAGGTATATACCGTGTCCGGCGTCGGGCATTCGCCTGACGTGACCATCCCCAGCTCCGCCAGCCATTCTCGCATGTAGTGGCCCATATAAATTTCCAGCACACCGCCTTTCGTGGTGAGCTGCCCGCCGGGCACATCCCACTCCGGCCACTGATTCGGCGTGGACTGCTCCAGCACGCTGCCATTATTGGCCAACGGCGCGCGCAAGTTGTGTCGGCTCATCATCAACACTTGTTGCAGTTGATAACCTTCCGGCGTTGTCTGCGCTTGCGCGGCGGACGACAATAAAACAGCCCCTGCCACAGCGGCGGCGAGTATCAATTTTTTCATCCCTACAACCTCTTGTTGTTATCAATCCTCATAGAGTGTGACAGAAATATGACATTTTTCCGGGAACGGTTTCGCAAAACGGGAGATTCCAGAAGATAACCGGCAGGTCAGCGTGTTCCGGTTACTCCGAGATAAAAACCTCATACTTAATATTGCGGGCGCAATAAAAAGTGCCGTCCGTCAGATACAGTTCACGAAATCGCGTGTTATCAGAGATGTTGTCCAGCAGGGAACGTTCCGTATCGACAAATTCTTTTTGCACGCGGTAATGAACGGCGTTCTCCGTTTCAAAAGAGACATATTCCGTGGTGGCGTAGGGCTTATTTTTTGATTTCACGTACACGATATATTGCACGGTACTGGCCGTCAGCCCCGTTTTCGCCGCGATCTCTTTGAGACTCAACGTCTCAGAGGCATAAAGCGCCTGAACCTGCGCTATGCGTCGGTGATTATACGCCGTCACCCGAAGGCTCAGTTTCAGCCGATAGGCCATATTCCGCACGGCGGTAATATTAGTGTGAAGCAGTTGCGCTATCTGCTCTGTCGTGAGGATGCCCGCGTTTTCCCGCAGAATCGCAAGGCTTTCGTCGTTCCAGATAAATGCCATTGGGTATCTCTCCGTACGCGTCGTTCATCGCGCCGCCAGGCGCGCAAACGTGGCCTCTAACTCAGGCGGCTTACGCATACCCTGGTGTAGCTCCAGAACGCGTCCTTCGGAGTCAATCAGTACGGAGGTCGGCGTGCCGATCACCTGATAACGTTCCTGGGTAATGTTGAGCTGATCGCGCACCACCGGATAGGTTATCTGATGTTTTGCCAGCAGATCGTTGATCCTGACCGTTTCAGGGTCGGTATTGACCGCCACAACCACCACTTTATCGCCCCATTTTTTGCTCAGCGCTTCCAGCGTGTCCATTTCCGCCAGGCACCCCCCGCATCCCGCAGACCAAAAATTCAGGTACACCGCCTTTCCTTGCCAGCGTTCAAGGCCTGACTCCTGGCCTTGCAGATCAAACGCCGCCAGCGCCGGGGCCGGTGCCCCGACCGCCAGCTTTTCTTCTTTACACCCGCTTATCAGGATCGCCGCCGCGAGTAACAGCACATTATGCCAGCGCATGTTGATTGGCCTCCTCACCCAGATATTTACCGTGTTGCAGCCGCAGAATACGGTCGGCAAACTGCCCAAGCGCAGGGTTGTGCGTCACCATCACAATCGTGCGCCCCTGACGATGCAGATCGGTGAGCAGATCCAGCACCCGCTGCTCATTCTCTTCATCCAGGTTGCCCGTCGGTTCATCCGCGAAAATAACCGGCGGTTCGTTGACCAGCGCCCGGGCGATACACACACGCTGCTGCTCACCACCGGAAAGCTGGCTCGGCAGGTGCGTCACACGATGCCCAAGCCCTACCTGTTCCAGCACCTTCCTCGCCGCCGCTTCATCCACCACGCTGTGGTAATGCTGGGCGAGCATGATGTTTTCCAGCGCAGTTAAGAACGGGATCAAATGGAACTGCTGAAATACCAGGCCGATTTTCTCGGCGCGAAAGCGACGGCGCCCCTCTTCATCCAGCGCGGCGGCATCGGTGCCATCAAGAAACACCTGCCCTTCCGTCGCCGTATCAAGGCACGTCAGAATATTCATCAGCGTGGTTTTACCAGAACCAGAAGCGCCCATAATGGCGACAAATTCACCCTGCGCAATGCGCAGATTAATGTCATCCAGGGCGGTAACGTCACCGAACCGTTTGTATAAGTGGCGGGTTTCGATCGCCACCTGAGGGATATGCGTAACGGACATGGCGCTACTCTCCTTTCAGCACTTTAGCAGGCTCGACGCTTACCGCGCGTCGCACCGGAACAATCGCCGCCAGAATGGCGACCAGTAAAGACAACACCAGAGTAATGGGCAACACCGGCAGACGCAGTGAAATGGCGGCATTAAACACCGTTAATCCCAACAGTTGCGCCAGCAAATATCCCAGCACCCAGCCGCACGCCACCGCCGCCAGCGCGATGATGCTGGTTTCCAGCAGAATTTGCCGCACGATATCGCCGTTGCTGGAACCAAGCGCTTTTTGCAGCGCAAACTCGTGCGCCCGCTCGCCGACAATCGCCATCAGCGTGGTATTCACGCACAGCGAAGAGAGCGCCAGAATCACGATCGAGACCAGTCCCATCAGACCTTTAATTTTATCCAGCACCTGCCCTTCGGAAGCAGAGACCTTACGCACCGGACGAATCTCCTGGTCAGGATACTGCGCCTGCAACCGGCTGGCATAGTTCTCCACCTGGCCGACATCGTTACTGACGCTCAGCAAGCCGTGGCTGATTTTGCCCGGCTGATGCAGCCAGGCCTGCGCCACGTCGAGGCTGACGATCAGCATGTTGTCCGTCGCATCGCCAGACTCCACAATGCCTTTAATCTGCAAATTCTTACGCTGATTGTGATCCACCAGCGTGATGCTGTCGCCCGGCTGCACGTTGAGGCGTTCCGCCAGTTTGACGCCGATCATCGCATTACGGTCGTCAAAACTGACGCCAATCCAGCTACCGGTGACCTGCCAGTACGGCACCAGTTTTTGCAGCGACTCGAACCACACGCCAACCATCACCACTTTTTCCAGCTCGGTACGCGCCATGCCGTACAACCACGGACTGGCGCCATGCACCAGCCCCTGCGGCGCCTGATCGAGAATGCTCTGCAACTCCTGCTGCGGCATACTGGAACCGTGCCCCGGCCCGATGTAAAAATTCGCGCCGAAGGTGCGCAGTTCTTCGCTCATTTTGGTGTTAATGTCGAACCAGACGGCAGAAAGCGCCGTCACGATGGTCGCCCCCACCATCAGCGCGGCAAACACCACGCTGACCCGCTGAAAACGCAGACGCAGCGCCCGCCACACCAGCAGCCAGAGCATGGTACGTTTAGCGGCCATACAGCACCTCCACAGGATACAGCCGGGCAATCCGCCGGGCCGGGAACCAGGTGCCGATCAACGCAATCAGTACCGCAATCACCAGTACGCACGGCACCACAATCCAGGCAAAATTAAGCGGCGCGTCGAAGAGCATGACGCCAATCGCTTTCGCCAGCCCCCACCCGGCAATACATCCCAGCGCACCGCCAGCCAGCCCGCTGGACGCCGCTTCCAGGTAGAACAGCAGCATAATTTGCCACTGTCGCGCACCCAGCGCTTTCATCAAACCGATCTCTTTGGCGCGTTCCATAATGGTGCTGGTCATCAGCGAGGCGATCCCCATTGCGGAAGCCACCAGCGCCGCGACGGTAACGACCGCCATCAGCAACTGAATTTTATCGATCACCACCCCTTCGGACGCCGCGACCTGCCATACCGGGCGCACTTCCGCACCGGAAATCGCCTCTTCCAGCTGATGCGCGATCGACGACACATAGGCCGTGCAATACCAGAGGTCGTACTCTTCGGCATTGAGCGCGTCCAGGTTTTCCCGCGCGCGGCGGGACAGTTCGTTTTCCGGCACCGTCAGCGCCGAGACGCGAATCGCCTGCACTTTTCCGGGGAGCCCCAGCAGGTGCTGTACCGTGCTTAGCGGCATCACCAGTTGGTTATCTTCATCGCCGCCGCTGGAGAGGATACCGCTGACGGTGACCTGCACTGCTTCGCCTTCGGTACGTAATGTCAGCTTATCACCGGGTTTCCAGCCCATTTGCCGCGCCAGCGCGTGCCCGACTAAGGTCTGCGGCTCTGCGCCTGCGGGTTCCTGCGGCCAGTCGCCGGTCACCTGCCAGTATGGGCTGACCGTTTTCTGCCCCGTCTCATATCCCTCTTCATCAGGAATATCCACTGGCTGACTGAAGAAAGTGCCCAGAATCCGCACTGGTTCTCCCTCCACGCTGGCTTCGCCGCCGAGCATCGGCGCAAACCCGACAATGTTGTTTCGCCAGAAGATATCTTTGATGTTCGGCAGCTCGGCTTCATCAAGAAAATCCTGACCGGAAAGCGGATTACTGCTCTCACTAAACAGCGCGGGCAGCGCAGCCTGTCCGGCGGGTTCAATCAAAATGTTCGCACCATAAGACTTCAGCTCTCTGGACATTTTGTCGCCGATATCAACGGACACCGCCAGCAGCGCCGAGATCAGGCTGGAGGCCAGAAAAACGGTGATTATCGCCAGCACTTTGCGGCGTAAATTGCGCCCCCAGGATTGTCGTAACATCCGCCACAGCATGATTATTCCTCCCTCATGTCGGCAGGAACAAACTGCTCCGGCGTTTCACGGAAGCGTTCATAGTTAGCCTCTGACGAGAAGAACCAGGTCTTGCCGCCATAGCTGTATTTGTAATCGGCTGAGGTATTGGTCAACGTTGAACCATCGACCGGATCGGTCACTTTAATAGTCATGACCGTCGAGAAGTAGTTCACCCCTGTCGCCAGTTCTTTACCGGGGATCACCAGCTCTTTTTCATCATTGTGCCAGTTTTCAATCGGCACCGGGTTACAGCCACCGGCCTTGCCGATAGACGGAATAAAAATATGCACTCCGCAGGCGACGCAGATAACCTGATTGCCCTCCATGACATAACCCTGATCGCCGCACAGCAGGCAGGCGTCGAACACCACGCCAAAACGCAGCTTGTCGGGATAGCGGTTAATCACGAAGAAGCGCACCGCTTTGCCATCGTCCGCCACCCAGACGAAACGATGCAGTTTACCGTCACGAAGCTGTTCAACCGGCAGGCGCACCATGCCATCGCTCCCCAGCGTTACGGGCACGGCTTCAGAGAGTTGCGGCGGCTGCGAGGCCACTTTATCCCACCACAGTTGGCCTGCGATAACGACCACCGCGCAGCCGATTGTGACCAACCACAGCCGCAAAGCGTTGCGACGCTGCGCCAGCGCCAGACGGTGAGCAATCGGTTCTTCGGTTTCCCGCGTCTGTCGAAAAGCCCGCAACAGCGCCGGAAGCCAGCACAGCGCCAGGGCCAGCAGCAGCGCGGCTCCCGCCCAGTTATACAGCGCCGTGTTATTTGTGACTTTCGCCACGAAGCTCAGCAGTGATTTTCCCAGCGGAACAACCTGTAATTTCATCAGCAACAACAGCAGGTTGCCGCTCAGCGGCAGCCAGATCATCACCAGCAGAATCAGCGTTAACGGCCAGTACAGGCCGCGAATACGCCGCAGCAGCATCGCGCAGAGTACGCCCGCCAGACAGAGGATCGCAAAAGCGAGAACGACGGCCGTCAGGTTTAACAGCAGGTCAGTATTCAGCACATGCGTACTGGTCAGCCCGCCCAGATTAGGGTCCAGCGCCCAATGGCGGGCAGCGCCGAAAATCAGAATCCCCTGCCACAGATAGCGGATACGCGTTGAAGCCCACCAGAAACTGAGGACAAACAGCAGCGATACCATGACCTCCGCCCCAACCAGCAGCAGTTGTACCGGTTGGCTGCCGTGAATAAACAGTCCCGCCAGCACGCCGGCAATCAGCCCGGTCAGCAGCGTCCAGGTCAGCGGACGTAAAGAGGGAGGATCGTTTCGACTCCAGAGAACACCGGAAAGAAGCGCAATGCAGAAAAAGACCTGTAGCGTCGTGACGAAAAAGTAACTCATAACTTCGACTCTGTACGGCGGGTTGAATTAAGCGACGGGCATATGATCGGTCTGACCAACGCGCCAGAAGGGGGAATCCTCCTGGCGCGTTGGTTAGTCGGTTTTAGTTCAGACCGACATATTTAAACTCGTAGCTCACATCAAACGGTTTCCACCAGCGGCCTACGCCTGTTTCGCTGTCAGTATGGCGATGCATCCCGGCTTTTGACGGCGGTTCAATGTGGTAGGTCACTTTATAGTTGCCCACGCCCATCATTTTGATGTTCGCGCCATAGTGCGGGCCATCGCTGGCAACCATCGGCATGAAGGTGCCTTCCTGTTTTTCGCCCGTGTCGTTGTTGACCAGGGTGTAGCTGATGGTCAGGTACGGGATCCATTCCCCTGCGCCAAAGCCGTTTTTATTGCCTTCTACAGCGTGGATATCCGCTTCAAGGTGAACATCGGCTTTTGCTGCCGGTAAGCCCATGCCGCGCGGTTCCATATCAATCGGTTGCAGGTAAACGGCCGCCAGCTCCATTTCATTCATGGTGACAGGCTCGCCTGCCGGGTACTCTTTAAAAGCAAACGCGGCTGGCGCAATGAAAATGCTGGCCATCACTGCGCTGGCAATCAGGGTTTTCTTCATGGTCATCAAACGTATCCTCTCGTCTAAAACAACGGCTATACAACGATTATGGGTTATTTTTTATCGTCTCCCCGGGAACCGCGCTTTTGCGCCGCATCACCCACAGCGCCACCAGCGCCGCGAGCAGCAATACGACCTGCGGTAACAACGTTTCCACGTAGGGATAAATCCCCAGCCAGCTGATTTCAGGGAAGCCGTTAATCAACGTAGGCTGGAACAGTTTGCCTTCCACCAGTTCCAGAACGCCTTTGCCCGCAAAGACGAAGGCCATCAGATACATGAAACTGCCGGTAAACATAAAGAAGGGTTTCAGCGGCAGGCGCACTACTGAGTAACGCATCACCAGCCAGGCGAGCAGCAGCACCACGCAGCCAATCACAAAACCGGCGCCAATCGCCATATGGCCGGATACCGTGTTTGCATCGCCAATCAGAGCGTAATAGAACAGCACCGTTTCCGCCCCTTCGCGGTACACCGCCAGGAAGCTGGTCAGCCATAGTCCGACCAGGGAGCCTCGCGACAGGGAATGAGACAGTTTGCCTTCCAGCCAGGCTTTCCAGTGACGCGCTTCCACTTTGGACAGCAGCCAGTAACTCATAAAGAACAGCATCACGACGGCAATCAGCATCGTTATGCCTTCCAGCAGTTCACGGCTGGCGCCGGAGTTAGTAAACAGCATCTGGAAGATAGCGGCGGTGATGACGCTGGCGATCAGCGCCACAATTACCGACTGACGAATAAGCGGCAGCTTATCCTGATGGTTGTTTTTCACCATGTAGGCCACGATTGCCGCAACAATCAGCAGCGCTTCCAGCCCCTCGCGCACGATGATCATCAGACTATAGAGCAGCAGACTCCACTGGGTTTCTTCGCCTTCGCCCAGCATCGTCACGGCTTTTTGCAGATCCTGCGCCAGCGCGCTGGCCTCTGCATTCAGGCGCTCAACCGGCTGACCGGCCTTCATCAGACTGACCAAGCGGGTAAAATACGCCTCCAGCGTGGTTTTAAATGCCGAATCGCGAGAGCCGATTTTGTTTTCCATGCCGCTGGCTTCGAAGCGGTCGAAGTAGGTATCCTGGATATCCAGAATCGCATTCTTCGCATCGCCGCCCTGATAGCGCGCTATCGCGTCCTGAATGCTCTGGTTAATTCCCGTCGTCACCTCAGCCCAGTCGGTGCGGTTATTTCCCTCGTCCGCCGCCGGAATGTTGTCTGCGCTTTGCGCTGCGGCAACCTGCTGATCGTCACGGGTGGTTGGCAAGCCGGGTAAGATATCCTCGATATCCTGTAGCAGCGTAGTGACCTGATAGGAGACATCGTTGAGATGGTCAGGTTGCGCGGTCAGCGCAATCAGGGATGAGAATTGTTGGTTAATGGAGGCGGCATCTTTTGCAGAACGGTTTTGTCTGAGGGACATCTCCATCTCAGAGTTTTTAAAGCCCTGATAGTGCGCCTGTTGAACGTGCTGACTGGCAACGCTGTAATTCCCGGCCTGATATTCAGTGACCGCCTGCGCCAGCAGATCGTCGATCGTCCTGAAACTCTCCTGCCAGTGAACGGCAATGTCGTCCCTGGACAGCGCGTTGTGCTGCTCTTCGGCCACCAGACGATGTCCGCCATCCAGCACCGGTTCCACTTCGCGCAGTGCGGCTTTCAGCCAGTCAATGCGCGCCTGGACGTCAGCGAGCGGTTTTTTCTCGCCAATCATTCGACGGATCTCGCCGAATGCGCTCTCCATCTCGTAACTTTTGCGCGCGGAAATGTTGATGCGGATCGGCCCTTCCAGGTTCTCGAACACCTCAAAATAGGCCATTTGTACCGTGCGGCGCGCCTCGTCGGCATGCTGTTGCTGATAAAGTTCCGCTGTTTTATCAAGACGTTGCTCGATATCTTCAATCAAAGGCGCATAATTCGTCGACGCCCAGACACTCATGCTTATAAACAAGCCAAAGAGAGTAACCAACAAAGAGTTACGAAAGTTACGCACGTGCACACCGCCAAAGAATACAAATGATAATTATTATCATATCTTTTTGTCGCGTTGTACATGACCTGGATCATAAAAATGTCAGCAGACGACAAGTTATGTAAACTTATTTCATCAAATCGTGATGAACACACACATTATGCGTTGATAAAAGGGACGTTATCTCCCTGTTTTTCTCATGGAATTAACGGCAAGGCAGGCGCGGTAACAGAGGAATAAATCCCCCTGCCGACAGTGATATTATTCATTATCGGCAGGCAGAAATAAAACGCGTTATTGCGTACAGCAATATTCAAAGATTAAGGTTATTTCGATCGCTGGCAAGACGCTGTAAGAATTGACCATATCCCTGCGGCCCCATCCAGTAGTTAATACTTTTCTCAACGCCGGTTGATGTCAACGTCGCACCGGAAATACCGTCAACGGTATATTCATCGGCATGTTCAGGTTTATCCTGTACTATTTTTAATGCAGGATGTCCGCTGTTATCTAATAATCGTTTCCCTGGCCACTGTTTGCGCCAGTTGGCGTCTTCCACCCTAGCCCCCAGAAACGGCGTTTCCCGTTGCTGATAATAATACAGATTTCTCACCGTACGACCGTCCAGCCCCAGAGCAAGAAACGCATGCATCATGGATTTCGCGCCCTTACCGGTAACTGGAATGATAACCTGCTGAATTTCATTATTTTTATCTTTCACAAAGAACACATCCGCCACCGTACAGCGCTGACGAACCTGCGCTGGGTCGCGTTCAGGGGCAAGTTTTTCACACTTCTGCCGCGCGGTGTCCGCGCTGCTGCCAGCCACCAGTTCGCCGGAATCTAAATTAACATGGCGTTGAATAATATAACGATGATAGAGCGTTTCGACTGATTTTTTATCCTGGGTCTCTGATTTCATCAGGCCCGCAGCGTGTAAAATTGCCGCCTGTTTTTCCTCCTCTGTCGGCTCCGTCATTTCTCCCTGGAACAGCATAAACCATGCCGCCGCCGCAACAAAAATAAGGACACAAAGCACCATCATTGATGCAACAATAATTTTACCCTTGCGCATTGAATTGTTATCCCTGTCAAAATGGAAATCGAAAAAATCGCCTGAACGTATCACAGACTTTCATTCAATTAAAACAGATATGCCATTATCAATTCAGGTTTGCAACGTCAGGCAGCGGTAAAAAATAATAACTGGCGTCGGTAAAAAAGCAGCAAAAATAACAGAAAACACGCTCTCCGCTCGTTTTACACATCCTTACAATGGGTTAAAAAATGCCGGGTTTCCCCGGCACGCTATCAAAACATGGCTGCCCGCCACAGACGTAACTTCATGCCCCAGTAGCTGGTCCAGCCGCTGGTCGTAGTTACCACCTGCCCCTTCGACACCACCACCAGCGTTGGCGTGACGCTGATTTCCCAGTTTCGTGATATCTCACCGCCGCTATCATTCACGACGGGGAACGTCACCCTTTTACGCGATAACCAGCGGGAAACCTCCCCGTCATTACCGGAACGCAGCGCGATGGTCATGACGCTCTCCCCTTCCGACTGCAAACGGGCGACATCCGGCGTGGTGAAACGGCAGATACCGCACCAGCTCGCCCAGAAGTAGAGCAGCACCGGGCGTTCTTCACTGATCGACGCCAGCGTTACGGTTTCCCCGTCCAGCGTATGCAGCGGCGTGCTGTCAAACATGGCCGGCATCTGCGGAGAACGCCAGACATCCAGCAGGATTATCACGCCAGCCAGCAGAACCAGTAAGATCGCGCCTTCACGCAGCCAGCGGCGCAGTTTACTGAGCATGGGCCACCGCCAGTTTTTCTTTCACCACCGCCTCAAGGGTCTCCCACGATACCGCGCCGGGGATCATCTCGTCGCCAATGATGGTTGCCGGCGTCCCCTGAACGCCAACCAGCCGGGCGAGTTGCAGATTGGTGCTCAACGTCTCCATGCTTTTCTCATCGGGGTCAGTTTGGATATAGAGAATTATTGTACTATAAGGGCTTCCCCGGCATGTCAACGCCGGTGTTTACGGTTTCTGTCTGCACTATAGTAAAAAAATAAAGGGGAGAGACTGCGGTACTATAAACGGTCATGATGAATCGTCATCGATTCGGACCCTGATGAAAGACGCTCGTGAGGCTCTAGTTCGTTAGTCGGGTACACTTGCCCTGTACAATAAGCAGATATACCTCACGGGGTCTAACCCTTTATCATCAACGAGTTGCAGATCAGATGGTCATACAGCTTTGTACTTTAGCTGGCTGAGTACAACCTGAAATCAGGCACTGTTGCAAAGTTAGCGATGAGGCAGCCTTTTGTCTTATTCAAAGGCCTTA
>OOAF01001470.1_pt1 | contig 19411 bp, 9 predicted proteins | sample 1671251 | NCBI WGS metagenome assembly OOAF01 (sample SAMN06348137, study PRJEB24527) | human gut metagenome | biome: human gut; feature: ankylosing spondylitis patient; material: feces | host: Homo sapiens | place: China | collected 2015-10 | reverse complement strand
GTTATGATAAACTTTTTGAACATCGTCGTCATCTTCAAGGGCATCAACAAGCCCTTCAAAGATTTCTAAATCTTCTGGGGAAAGCTCAACTTCAGATTGAGCAATCATTTCTAATTCTGTTGTTGAGAACTCAGTGATTCCAGCCGCTTTTAGCGCCGCGATTCCTTTATGAAGGTCAGTAGGTTCAGTATAAATAACAATATTACCTTCTTCTTCAGTTACATCACGAACATCAACTTCAGCTTCAAGCAAAATTTCAAAAATATGGTCAGGGTCTGTTCCTTTAAATACAATCACACCCGTATTGTCAAACATATAGCTGACAGAACCTGCCGCTCCGATATTGCCGCCTTTTTTATTGAAAATTGTGCGAACGTTAGCAATCGTACGGTTAACATTTGAAGTCAATGTCTCAGCAATAATCATTGAGCCATTAGGACCAAAGCCTTCATAACGTCCCTGTACGAACGTTTCATCTCCGCCGCCTTTGGCTTTATCAATTGCTTTATCAATAACGTGCTTTGGAACTTGTGCCTGCTTTGCACGTTCAATAACGAATTTTAAAGATGTGTTTAATTCTGGATCGGGTTCACCTTGTTTAGCAGCAGCATAGATTTCTACACCGAATTTTGCATAAATTTTAGACGTTGCACCGTCTTTAGCCGTTTTTTTAGCAACAATATTGGCCCATTTACGTCCCACTGGAATGATCTCCTCGAAAATTTATTTACATTACTGGTAAATCGTTAACATGTGTTAATTCGGCATATTATATCATAACAGGAAAAATCTCGTCTATTAGAAATAAAAATATTCTAAAGCCATAATCTTATATTTAATTTTATAAAAACTAATGTTGTTGGCGGGATTTTTTATAATTGTGTTTTGAAAGCATACTTGCTTTTATTGCAGGCTATTTGCCAGATGTCTTACTTAATCCTTCACATCTATTTCTGATAAGAAGGTTCATAACTTATTATCGGAACGGCGGCTCATTAAAGGTTCGTAATTTACGTGAATGCAGTCGGTCGCCTTCTGCGCGCAGCAAATCGATCGCCCGAATGCCAATTTGCAGGTGTTCGGAAATAGCGCCTTCATAAAAACGGTTAGCCTGGCCGGGAAGCTTAATCTCACCATGTAACGGTTTATCTGAAACACACAGTAGTGTCCCGTATGGCACGCGGAAACGATATCCTTGCGCGGCAATGGTTGCACTTTCCATATCAATTGCTACGGCCCGGCTTAAGTTAAAACGAAGTGCAGAAGCTGAGTAACGTAACTCCCAGTTCCTGTCATCTGTGGTTACCACAGTACCTGTACGCAGCCGCTGTTTGACTTCCTCACCAGGCCTGCCGCTGACTAACTTGGTAGCGTCATAAAGCGCACGTTGCACTTCAGCAATGCTCGGAATAGGAATATCGGGCGGCAGAACCGCATCAAGAACGTGGTCATCGCGTAAATAAGCGTGTGCAAGGACATAATCTCCAATGGCCTGGCTTTCACGTAATCCGCCACAGTGACCAATCATCAACCAGACATCCGGGCGTAGCACTGCCAGATGATCGCAGATGGTTTTAGCATTGGACGGTCCCACGCCAATATTCACCAGAGTAATACCCTGACCATCGGCGGTAATTAAATGCCATGCTGGCATCTGGTGTTTTTTCCATGCAAGGTCGGAAATGGCTTCTTCTGGCGCTTCGGTTTCGGCGGTGATCCAGTTCCCGCCAGCACAAGAAAGGGCAATGTAGGGACTATCAGGATCGAGGATCTGGCTGCATCCCCAACGAACGAATTCATCCACATAACGTGTGTAGTTGGTAAACAAGACGAACGGTTGAAAATGTTCTACTGGCGTACCGGTATAATGGCGCAACCGTGCGAGGGAAAAATCAACCCGGCGAGCATCAAAATGCGATAACGGGGAGAATTCCGTTGGATGATAAATGCCGTCTGCAGTTTCATCGCCGATTTGCGCCAGTTCTGTTGTCGGGAAGTAGCGAGTTAAACCAGCGCTCATTGAGCGATCAAGTGTCAATTCAGAGCCATCGATGACATAAGGATAAGGGATTTCATGCTGCGAGGGTTGCACAGAGATATGCGCACCATAATCCTGATACAGCAACGTAAGTTGTTCATTGAGATACGAACGAAAGAGAGTAGGGCGAGTAATCGTGGTGGTGTAGCTGCCTGCGTGAGTAAAACGACCAAATGCGCGCGTTTTGGGGGGATTAGTTGTGCTACCGTCCCAGGTTACGGTCAGTGATGGATAGACAAAAAGACCTTGTTTGCGGGCGTTTTCATCAGGTAATTCGCCACTTGTAATATATTTGCCAATGGCGTTGCGTAAAGCAACTACAGATTGCTCATACAGCGCGTCGAGTTTATCCAGTGCCTGAGCTGGGGTCAGACCGGAGCCCTTATTATTCATGTGTGTCTCCTGTTCCATACAATTACCGCACATCCGATAGTATGTCACAGGAATGTGAAACAAAAGTATAAGGCGAAGATCGGATGATCTTCGCCAGGCTATCACGAGCGTTGATTGTCTTTCATCAATAAAGCGGTCATTGCAGAAATCAGGCATCCAGCCAGCAAATAAATGGCGACACTATGCCAGTTCCCGGCAAAGTAAGTGATGAGTGCAGCGGCAAGAAAAGGTGTAAATCCACCGCCAACCACACTGGCAACCTGATAACCGACTCCAGCACCACTGTAGCGATAACTGGCACCAAACATTTCGGTAAACATCGGTTGTTGCACACACACCACCATGTCATGCGCAATGTTTGCCAGCATTATGGAGAAGAAAACTATCCAGAAAATAGATTGTGCTTCAAGCGCCATAAAGAAAGGAAATGCGCTCAACGTTCCGATCAACGCGCCTGTGATATAAACCCTGCGCCGACCAAAACGATCGGCAAGCCAGGCAAAACAGGGAATTGTCAGGCAGCTTAATCCACCTACCAGCAAACCAATATTAAGGAAAAGTTCGCGCGGTAACCCCATATTCTGGGTTGAATAATTAAGTGCAAAGGCAGTAACAATGTACATCGTCAGCAACTCGCACAGTCGTAGTGCAATAATCTTCAGGAAAGCACCGGGATGTCGTAACAGAGCTTCGATAACCGGGATGCGTTTTTTCGCGGCCGCTTGATTATGTTGCTGTTGTTCAAATTCCGCGGACTCCTCCATGCCATTGCGCACCCACAATGCTCCCAGTACCAGTACGATGCTAAACAGGAAAGGAATGCGCCAGCCCCAGCTTAAAAACTGTTCGTCAGTCGTCATCATACTGATCAATGAAACCAGTCCGGTTGAAAGCAGTAAACCTACTCCGTAGCCAACTTGTACACCGCTACTGTAAAAGGCTTTTTTATTTTTCGGCGCACTTTCAACGGAAAGCAACGCTGCGCCTCCCCATTCGCCGCCGACGGCAAATCCCTGAATGGCACGCAGTGTCACCAGCAAAATAGGTGCCCACCACCCAATGGTCGAGAATGAAGGAAGAATACCAATCAAGGCTGTCGCGATGCCCATCATCCAGACGGTCAGCATTAACATGCGCTTACGTCCCAGCCGGTCACCAAAGTGACCGAAAATGACACCGCCGAGCGGTCGGAAAAGGAAGCCGACACCAAAGGTGGCAAATGCGGCGAGCGTTCCCATCGCCGGGCTTACTTGCGGGAAAAACTCGCGATTAAACACCAGTGCGGCGGTAATGCCATAGAGTAAAAAATCATACCAGTCGACGACGGCACCAGCGAAACTGCCTAACGCAGCTCGTCGGGCGCGACTTAACGAAAGCGTCCCTTCATCGGGACGAGTGGAGATGAGCGTGGAGTCCATAATGATCCTGTTTGTACTGTCTTTTTATAATTAGTATGGAAAAGGTAACTCACATTGCCGTCGATCTATAAACGAACCTTATGAGACTACCTCGACAGAGCGCATCTGCAAATGATTTTATGGCTGATTAGCGGCAACATGAAAAATTCGATGGAAGATGAAAGCGCAGGAGTTGCTGGGGTTGTTTAAGGATTAAGCAGAGGGCCCACAGGTTCGAGATATGAAACATAAAAGTCCGCATATGCACAAAATTGCACCCTGATGATTCTGATAGACTGCATTGCATTATAACCAGTAGGGAGGCGAGGTTAGTTATGTTTTTAGTATCATCGTTGAGACGTATTGCATTTAGTTACTACGATTATAAAGCTTATAATTTTAATATTGAAAAAACAGACTTTGTTGTCATACATATTCCCGATCAGATTGGCGATGCTATGGCCATCTTTCCTGTTATTCGGGCGCTTGAATTGCATAAAATTAAGCATCTATTAATTGTTACGTCGACAATTAATTTAGAAGTCTTTAATGCGCTCAAACTTGAACAGACTAAATTAACATTAGTCACAATGACTATGCAGGATCACGCAACATTAAAAGAAATAAAAGATTTAGCGAAGAACATAACACTGCAATACGGTACGCCGGATCTTTGTATAGAGGCGATGCGTAAAAAGAACCTGAAAACGATGATATTTATCAGTCAGTTGAAAGCAAAAACGAATTTCCAGGTCGTCGGTTTAACCATGAAGTGCTATTCCCCTTTGTGTAAGAGCGCGTCCCGGATGGATCAGAATCTCCGGGCTCCTGTACCCATGACATGGGCATTTATGATGCGTGAGGCGGGTTTTCCGGCAGTCAGGTCAATATATGAATTGCCATTAAGCGATGATGTACTCGATGAGGTACGCGAGGAAATGCGATCGTTAGGATCTTACATTGCGCTCAATTTAGAAGGTAGCTCGCAGGAACGTACATTTTCATTATCGATTGCAGAAAATCTAATAGCAAAAATTCAAAGTGAAACAGATATGCCAATAGTGATCGTTTATGGACCCAAAGGGGAAGATAAAGCCAGGGCATTAGTGGATTGTTATAATAATGTCTACCGTTTATCCTTATCACCCTCGATTAAACGTTCAGCAGCAATCATAAAAGATGCTTATATTGCAATAACTCCTGACACCTCAATATTACATATGGCAAGTGCCTATAATACCCCTGTTGTTGCAATTTATGCTGATTACAAAACGCGATGGCCCGCAATGGCCGATGTTTCGGAGTCAGTCGTCGTTGGGCAAAAAATTGACAATATAAGTCTGGATGAATTCGCAAAGGCATTAAAAAGTGTTTTGGCGAGAATTTGAGGCAGTACTTATGCATAGTAATGCCGATCTGTTATGAACGGTGGTGTCATCAATACTCTGAGGCTGGTCAATCATCACAGAAAACCAGCCTTTGGATCAAAGCAATACTCACCGAAAATGATCATAGTCACACCGAACGCGATTCAGGAGGAACTGTTTGGTAAATAGCACCACCGGATCTTGGGGGCGCTGTGATTATTACAGTATTGCTATCACCGTCATTTTTGAATGTCACTTTACCAGTAGCATCAACGCCTACCCAGGAGGCCGAGCTTGAAAACGAATAATCAGCCGCCGTTTTTCCTGGTGCAAAGTTGTCATTATTCAACTGATAATACGCCCCGGTAAATCCCTGCGAAGGGAATGAAGCTGTCGGTAGGTTTGCACTATTCACTGACACTGTACCTGTCATTGGTCTGGTTTCCGCGCTAATGAATTCTATCGTGGTACTCAGACCCGCCTGATGAACACCATTCAATACGGGGATCAGCGTTGCGATACCCTCTCCGCCTCCTGTAACAGTAGCTTTGTAATCACCGTTGATATTTTGACTGTAATCAATTGCGCTAATTTTCATATAGGGCACGTTTGTACCTGATTGCACAAATTCTATCCCTTAAGAAACTTTGATCGGATTGCCTGATATATCGTGCAGAACAAGATGTAGCTCAGCACTATCGGTAAAGTCCCCTTTCAGTGATGACTGGTTGTTCTTAAGGATGGACTGCGAGGCGTCTGCTGGGCCTGCCACTAGCGATATATCTACTGTTTGCATTCCACCTGCGCTTGTGACTGCGCTTACAGTGACGCTCCCCGTTATCTCACCTTTCACGCTTGTTGTCGCGATTCCGTTTTGATCGGTCACCGCTGTTAATGACGTTAATGTGGTGGAGCCGCTTTTTAAGGCGAAGTACACAGTGAGACCTTCGATCAGGTTACCACTGCCATCCTCAACCGTTGCCTTTAAGGTACTTAAATCACTGTTGGTGGCGGCGATAGTCGACGGATCAGCGATGAAGCTAGCAACATGTGCGGTGCTTGGGTTGCCAGTAACCTTCACGGTTGTCTGTGTCTGTATTGTGACGCCGTTATGGAACGATGCAGTCACCGTATATGTACCGACTTTATTGCTGGTCAGAACGACTGGAGCCTGACCTGAAGAGTTGGTTCTCACTTTTCCGCCACTTAACGTCGCACCTTCTAGCGTTACGCTAAAGTTGATGACCTGACCCTCCACTGGAGTGCCATTTGCAGAGGTTAGCGTTGCCGTCAGAGTAGCGCCTTTAGGAGCATTGACACCGATAAGCGGACTGGACGTGAGTGTCAGTTTTTCATCAATAGCCTCCAGTTGTTTCTCAAGTGAAGCTCCATTCGCTAGGGATGCTTTTACAGTATACGAGCCGTTTCTTTCAGGCGTCATGGTGACCTCGGCTACTCCCTGCGTATTAGTAGAGACCGTATTCTGGCTGATGATCATTTGCGAGGATGGCGCTGCACTGAATGTCGCGGGTTGATGCGTCACCGGGTTGCCAAACTGGTCGTTAACGTGAGCTTTAACTGCTATGTCTTGTGCGACCATGACCTGACCTTCAGGTATCTCCTGACTGGTAATCGTCGCAGAATTAACATCTACCTTGGCATTCAGTAATCGCGAGATGACTTCAGTAGGTTTATCTGCCAGAGAGGCTGAAACTGTTTTTAGTCCGACCTCGGTGCTTGTCACAAGAATTTCAGCGAAAACCTGATCATCCGTTTCAACGCTGGTGCTGCTTAGCGTGACGGAGGTTCCGCGGAAATTAACTTTTATACCTTCTACTGGGTTGCCGTTTCCATCAGTCACTGTTGCCTGTAGCCTGGTCATTCCAATGTTATTGGCGATGAAATTGTCCTCGGTAACGTTAAGATTAACCTGCGCAGTGAGCGTATCCGCAGTAAAGTTCACCACCAACTGCTCACTCTTACCGCCAACCATCGATGCTGTCACGGTATGAGCGCCTGCTTTTGTACCTTTCAGCGTGACTTTCGCTTTGCCATCGGCATCAGTAACCGCTTTGTCGCCATCGCTCAGCGTGAAGTTCGCCTTCACATCTTCCGGTAGAGTAAATGTTACCTCAGTGTTGGCTATCGCATTGCCCTCTGTATCAGCGACGGTGCTGTTAGTGTCGTGAGATCGTTATTGTCGGCAATCACCGGATCCTTCGAGGCTGCCAGCGTGATTTCAGCATTCGTGACGTTCGGCACATAGTTCACTGTTTGTTGCATCGAATCGCCATTTTCGAGGGTTGCCGTCACGGGAGTTCTTCAGGCTGAAATCTTCATCCACGCCCAGCGTGATTCTTGCGGTACCGAAGCGGCTTAACCAGTCTGTCATTACCCCTGAAGCCTGAGAAGAGGCCCATCCACGTGCTATGTTTGCCGCTTGCTCGCTGTTCATATCTTCGGCGAGCAGAGATCCAATTAGCTGTGAAGTACTGGCTATCTGTTGCTCAAGGTTGCCACTGCTGTTACCCGGCGGCGGGGTTAAATTTTTTTCACTAACTTGTGCCGGGACATCCAGTTCATCACCCGGGCGGACATTACGAACAAACGTACGAAACTGGTTGAGTTTGCGTAACAGGGGGGTATCTATAATTTGTTGCACAGGACAAATATATCTAGCTTCTGTACAGAGTCTTAAATTTTGACCATAAATAAAACCGTCCCTGTCAAGCATGCATAGTTTATCAAGTAGGTCTCCCACAAACTGCCTGAATTTTATTTTTCCATTAAAAGTTTGTATCTTCTTAAGTATCACAGGAGACTGGAAATAGACCGATAGTAGGATGTTGCCACTCAAGGCATGACGATAAATATCGCTAGGAGTAATTTTTTGTTTTATGGCTTTGGTAGTGATCTCAACTGCTTCCGTTATAGTGACCCATGTTGACATATAATGAGTTATAAGCAATGGCTGATATTTTTTTGACATAATATTATCTCCTTCTACACAACAATTCGTTCCGTTAAGGAAAAAGATTGGTGTCACAAGTATTTATTTATGATTAATCAGAGGGTTTATGACAGAGAAAAGGATGTATATTTCTGAGTAAACATGTACAGGCCTATGGGGTGACTATTTAATGAGTAAATGCCGAATGATTTTCGGGGTGATGATTATAACTTGAGGAAAAATCCCAGCGTGGTTTGAGTAGTGTACCTGAGTGATATTTGTGTTATGTATGCATTGATTGCAGCAGAATAAATATAGTTCAGGCTAGTATAGTTTGTGGTAGCTATGAGAATATATAATCTATTTTACCTATAAAATAATTTATATGTATGGGGTTGTTTTTTTAGGTTGTTTGTCTGTGCTTTTATATTCTGGAGATGTGCCTTGTATATAGGATTGTTTGTTGGTTGTATTTTTTAATGTTGCACTGTTGTGAATTTTTATTTTGATATGATTATTTCTTTAGTATAAGGAGAGAAAGGAACGAGAAAGTTAAATCTATTTATCCTAATCGCAATTTCATTGTTTAAATAATCACTATGGATTAATATTTTTTGCGACTCTGCTGAGTTACTGGTTTTAACTAGTGGTGTAAAAGGGATACCTTTTCGGTATCCCTTTTACAATAATCAGAAGAAATCAATTCGCGTATTGATACCGACGGTGCGACCCATATTGACCTGCGCGACGGCGCTGCTGCCGTTCATGTAGCCATAGGTACGGTAACGACGGTCGAACAGGTTATCGACATAGACGGAAATGTTCATCCGTTCAGTCGCCTGCCAGCCCAGGCTGCTGTCCAGGGTGGCATAGGTGCCTTGCCGCAACTGGTTGTCGCCATCGAAATAATGCGGCCCGACCAGATTAACCGCCAGTCGGGGCATCAGTGCGCCATAGCGCGTATCAATCACGCCGTTCACGTTGCTTCCCGCGCCATAACGTGGTACGAACGGCACCCGGTTACCGTGATACAACTCACTGTCATTGGTGAATTCGGAACGGATCACGTTGCCATTGATATCCCATGACCAGCCTGGCGCAAACCGCCACTTCGCTTCAAGCTCAACGCCGGTGGCGTCGGCTTTACCCGCATTGCTTAATGTCTGCATCCCGACCGGGCCAGAGTAAAGCTGCATGTCTTTGGTGTGGGTATAAAACGTCGCGGCTTGCAGCGTGACGTCAGCGGTTTCGTAGCGGGTGCCAAGTTCATAGTTGATGGATTTCTCGGCGACGAACGGTTTGGCATCAAGACCCGCAGTAGGCACGATGTTGTACCCGGAAGGTTTATATCCCTGGGCTACACGGGTATACACTCTCCAGTCATCGGTCAGCATATAGCCTGCGGATAGCTGCCCGAGCACCTGATCGTCATTGCTCTTACCCTGGTCGCCAAACGGGTTGCCGAGCATGCTGCCGTGATATTGTGTACTGGATTTATCATGCGAGAAGCGCACGCCGCCGCCGATATCAAAACGATCGGTTAAATGCCAGGTCAGGTCACTGTATGCGGCCAGCGTTTCAGCGGTGGTATAGCCGGTACTGCTTAAATAAGGCATTGTCGGCATGTCGTAGGCTGAATTTAACTTCTCGCGGGTGTTCTGCCGGTACAGCCCAAACACCATATCAACGGTACGCGCATCGCCCAGGGTTGCAGCGCGCAGCTCCTGCACATCCTGATTCCAGCGCTGAGGCATATTGACGATTAACGAACCGGAAGGGAAGGTGCGCGAATAATGCTGCTGCTGCCAGGCGCTGATCAGGTTGAAAACCCAGTCATCGGTGGTGTATTTCCCACTCAGGGTCTGGCTGTCAGTGCAGCGCCGCATGTACGGGTCTGGTGAACCATCGCTGATCGACAGCTTACGGCCCTTAATATCATTCCATCCCACATAGGCGTCCTGGGTGGCGCGGGTACATTCGCGTGAGGCGGCAAAGCCCATTTCCCAGGGCTGATCGTCCGGCGCCAGACGCAGTTTCACATTCCCTATGCTGGCGCGGGTGCCGCCTAAGTCATCGCTTCCCGTCGCGGGGTTAATCATGTCGCCGTCATCAACCTGGCGTAACAGGGTGACGCTGCCGTACAGCAGGCCATCCTGAATGGGGCCGCTCAGGTTGAACTTACTTCGATAACTGTCGCGGCTACTGACGCCGCCTTCAATATAGCCGCGCGGCGTGCTGTCCGGCTGCTGGGTGACGATGTTGATGATCCCGCCCTGAGCGCTTTTGCCATATAACGTTCCCTGTGGGCCTCGCAGCAACTCCACGCTTTGCACATCGGTAAGCGCCTGGATGGTGTTGGTGGAAAGCTGAGGGACGCCATCGACATACAGGGTGACGGCGGGGTTATAGAAGTCCTGCGCTGAAGAGACGCCGCGTAGCGAGATCGTCGAAAAAAGCATGTTGCCGCTATTTTCAATATTGAGCCCGGGCAAGACTCTGGGGAGTTTGTCGCTGGCGGTGACGCCGGCGTCGCTTAATTCCGGCGCGCTGACAACAGTAGACGAGACGTTGTTGGCTGATGCCGAGCGGGAAGATTGTTTACTGGCGGTAACCACCAGCGTGCTTTCGTCTTGCTGTGAAGTCTGGGCATTAGCAATGGCGGGGAGCAATAATCCCCCCAAGGCCAGAGGATAAAGCCGTGTCATTTTCATTGTTGTGAGTCCCTGTAAGACGGCGAAACGCCAAAAAATACCGACAATGGTGAATTGAAAATGATAACTATTTCTAATGGTGGTGCTACCCGAAACGGGTTTATTTCAACCTGTTTCGGGTCGGTTTGCGCTTATTGGGCAGAATGGCGATAACGGTCGACGGCGAGAGCCGTCAGGCGTTTTTTGTCTATCTTGCCGACGGCGGTGAGCGGCCAGTGGTCCAGAAACTCGATTTGGTCAGGAATTTTCCACGCGCTGAGCCCCATACGGGTCAGTTGTTGACGCAACTGCTGATAGTCAGTTGGCACCTGCTGCGCGATGATAAACGCGCAAATCCGCTCGCCAAGCAGCGTGTCCGGCGCGGCGACCACCGCGCAATCTTGCACTTCCGCTAAACGCAGCAGTGCCGATTCCACTTCAGCCGCGGCTATTTTTTCTCCGGCGCGGTTGATCTGCTCTTTTATGCGTCCCTCAACGTGCAGGTTCCCCACCTCATCCAGCCTGACATTGTCGCCTGTGCGGTAAAACCCTTGCGCGGTAAAGGCCTGCGTGTTGTGGGCAGGGGCGCGGTAATAGCCCGAAATGGTATAAGGGCCGCGCGTTAACAATTGCCCGGTTTCGCCCGGCGCGACGTCGTTCTCGTCTTGATCAACGATGCGGATTTCATCCAGAGGGGACAACGGGCGCCCCTGGCTGTGGAGAATGGTGGCATGCGGATCGTCCAGCCGGGTAAAACAGAGCAGGCCTTCCGCCATACCGAAAACCTGTTGCAGGGTACAGTCAAAGGTGGCGATAACCTGCTCAGCAAGCGTCGGGTCGAGCCGGGCGCCGCCTGCCTGAATGACGCGCAGCGACGAAAGGTCGCTGTCTTCCCACTCCCTAGCCTGCACCCATAATTGCGCCAGCGCCGGAACCAGGGCGACGTGAGTCACTCTTTCCTGCGCGATTAAAGGCATCACCTCATCACAGCTGGCGCTGTCGGTCAGCACCACTTTTCCGCCGCAGGCAAGCGTTCCCAGAATACCGGGGCAGGCCAGCGGAAAGTTATGCGCCACCGGGAGGACGGCGAGATACACGCTCTGTTGGCTGATGCCGCACAGTTCAGCAGAAGCGCTGAAGTTATAGCTATAGTCGGCATGTCGGCGCGGGATGAGTTTGGGCGTGCCGGTTGTGCCGCCTGAGAGCAACAACAACGCGGTGGTGGAAACATCAGGCTGCGGCCATGCCTGTCGCTCACCGTGAAGGGAGAAGAGCGGCGTAAAATCGTCGCTCATGGTCTCTCCAGCGACCAGAACATGACGCAAGCAGGCGTGTTTGTGCGCCATCTGTCGGGCCAGCTCTGCGTGGTTTTCCCCGTGAATAACGTAAGCGACGGGTTGCGCCAGCTCAATCAGCGCGTCGATATCCAGCGCCCGTTGCGAGGGCATCGCCAGCACGGGGATAACGCCCAGTCTTAACAAGGCGAACAGCAGGGTAACAAACGCGTTGTCGTTGGGAAGCTGCACAATTACATGCTCCCCCGAACGCAAACCCAGTGATGACAGACCTGCGGCAAGTTCGTCAACTTGTGCATCAAGCGCGCTGTAGGTTAACGACCCCTTTGCATCAACGACGGCAATTCGCGAGGCATAACGGGCCGCCCAGTGGCGCAACTGTTCGGCAATGGGTAAGGGATACTGTTCAATCAGAGATTCAAAGGAAGAATTCATGCGTCACCTTTCTGAAGTACTGGGCTGTTTTTGCCACGCGGTCATTGCAGAAAATGCGTGGGGAAAATGGCGGACAATCTGCGTAAAAAAGGACCGGGCTTGTTGAATGGGATAGAAGTGATCGCCGTCAATCACCACCGGGCCTGTAACGTGGCTCAGCCACTGACGCCAGGCATCGACCTGCTGCCAGGAGGCTTCGCGATCGTGGCTGCCGCACAATAACAGCGCAGGCGTGCGCAGCGGCGGACAGACGTCGGGCGAGTCGTAGTGATAGCTCTCGGTGGCGTAAAAATCAGCGCGCAGAAGAGGAAGAAACAGCGACATTAATTCCTGGTTTTCCCGCAGTTCAGGAGAACATCCGCCAATGTCTATCAGCTCAGCGATAAAGTCGGCATCATCGCGATGGCTGAGCTGGCGTTCAGAATGCAGATGCGGGGCATGGCACCCGGAAATAATCAGTCCTTGTGGCGCAAGCCCCCGTTGCTCCAGAAGTCGGCAGGTTTCAAACGCCACCTGCGCCCCCATGCTGTGCCCGGCGAGTAAAAGCGGCGTGTCAGGCGATACGGATGCTTCCAGCTCGTTCGCCAGCAGTGCCGCCAGTTGTGTAATGCTTCTGAGCGGTTCCAGATGGCGAAGGCGATCGCGCCCCGGCCAGGTCACCAGAGAAAGCGCGCAATCAGCCAGTTGCTCAGCTTGCCAGTGGCGAAACGCGCTACTGCTGCCGCCAGCGAAAGGGCACATGACCAGATGCGCAGTATTGCCGTTCCGGGCGGGCCACAGCGGTATGCACATTGCAGATTGCGTCACAGCGCCTCCTTATCATCATCGTTGTAGAAACCGGCTAACCGGTCGTGGTGCGGCGGCGTCAGGCGTCTGATCTCCGCATTGCCGGTCTTACGTAAAATCTGCTGCCATAAACGTGATAACGCGATCTGATGTACGCTTTGGCAGGCCGCTGGTGGATGTTCGCCCGCCAGATGGCTGCGCAACTGGTGTAGCAACCAGCTGACGCCCTCCGGCCCGACGGTTTCGCAGCAGTCGCGCCAGCTCAGGGGCGCCGCGCTGCGCGTCAGACCCGGCAGATCGCGCAGGATCTCCGGTCTGCGGTAGAGGCTGTGGGCGTTCTCCTGATGGTCTGCGACAAACAGGCTGGATGACCAGATGACGGGGCCGTAGCTCGCCTCCAGCGAAAGATGACCTTCCGGCCAGCCCAGCAGCAGGCGGTGCATGATAAGGCTATGCATATCTGGATCGTCAAGATCGAGATAGCGCTGAAGCAGCAGGCAGGCTTCTCCCTCCGGCCAGAAGAGTCTCAGACAGTGAAAATCGCTAAAGCTGCCAACCACGTCGCACTCCACGGCGGCGGCATCAACGCCCAGAGCCAGCAACAACAAATCCAGAGTGGAGTAGAGCAACTGTCGGCTGGTGGTGGCGTGGACCACCTGCGGCGTCTTAGCCAGACAGCGACGCAGCTGCTGCGCATCGCGAAGCCATGTGCGTCCCGCGCGCGTATGCGGATAAAACGTGTTTACCCAATAGCAGCAGCCCTGTTCCTGCGCCAGCGTTTGTAAGGAACTGATGTCATCCGGGTGGAGGGGATGCTCCTGAATGACGTGTACGCCGCGCGTCAGAAAGTGTCTGGCAAGCTGCGTACCGGTTCCTCCGGCGACGGTCGAACGCACGACAATACAGGCGATATCCGGCATCCTGGTTATCTGTTCCGGCGAGGTATACAGCGGAATGCCAAACGCATGAGCCAGCTCTCTTGAACGGGCGCTTCCCTGCGCCAGCAGGCCGACCAGTTCCAGCCCCTCCGGGGGCTGCATAAAGGCATTCAGGTACATTTCGCCAAATTTGGCGCCCACAATCAGTACGCGTTGTTTTGGGGAGGCGGACGGCATCATAACGTGTTCTCCGGTTGCGTTGAGGTTGCGCAAAGCCAGCGCGTAATGTGTTGCGCACAAGCCTGAACGTGGGGGGCTTCCATCATGATTTGCCAGTGGCTGGCTTCAATCACAGCGTCGTCGGCGTTGTTTATCCAGCCCTGCCACTCGGTTTCTGCTGGCGTCCAGTGCGCGGGTCTCCCGGCGGCATACACCATGAGACAGGGGACCGGAACGCTTTCGCCCGGCGTATGCTCAGTCAGTAAACGCAGCAGATGCGCGATGTTGTCGAGCCACGTTTCTGCCGCTTGCAGCGTCAGGTTTTGCGACACCATACCGGCCGTTTTAGCGAGGCTGATAAAGTCGGCAAGCTGGCTGTCGGGCGTCTGCTGGTCGAAATGTTCGGGCAGTGCCAGAGGCGTTTGTCCTTCGGCTAACAGGCGCAGCAGGGCCGCCCGGTTTTCGCAACAGAAATCCTGTCGGCACACGGGATCGATTAACACCATCCGAACCTGCTCGCCTTTGGCGTACAGGCGTTGTGCGGCGCCCGCCGCAAGAAACGCGCCATACGACCAACCCGCCAGCACATAAGGGCCGTGAGGCTGCTGACGACGGATGCACCCGACATACTCATCGATCATCTGGTCGAGCGTGGCAAAGCGCTGCGGCGATTTTGCTTGCAGGCCGAAAACGCGCCTGTTCAACGCGCTAGCGAGCGGCAGCCAGGCGCTGATATCGCCGTCTGAAGCGTGGAAGACAAACAGGGTTTCCTCACCGTCGCCCTGGCAAAGGGGTATCGGGTTGTCCTCTCCTGATGTAGCCGCCTGTAGATGGGCGCAGAAGTCGCTCAGCGTCGAATGGCTGAACAGATCCTGAAGGTTAGCCCTGGCAATCCCTCTCCGGTTTAGCTGCGCGACCATCCTTGTCGCCATCAGGCTGTCGCCGCCCAGTTCGAAAAAGTCGTGATGCCTTGCCACGGGGCGAGACAGCAGCGATTGCCAGAGTTCAGCCACCTGTTTTTCCAGTGCCGGATTCCCCCCGGCAACTGGCGTGGGTTTGGCTGGCTCAGTCGGCGCATCAGACGGGGCATGCAGCGGCGTAAATAACGCTTCTCTTTGCCGGATCTGTAAAATGGGCAGACCGGTGCCAAAGCGCTGCTGTAAATAGCGGCTCACGGCTTTTTTATCCGGGCGATTTACGCCAGGCGAACGCGCTACCAGCAGATGCTGGCGCAGCGGCGACGATTCCTGCGCGGGCCACGCCAGCTCGTTTGCAAACCCGGCCTGAACGAGAACCTCCTGCCATGCGGAGCGGGTGAGCATCGGTTTCTCATCCCGGCGGCGGAAATCGCGGTATCCGCTTAATCCCTCAATAAAGCCCACGCTCGCCAGCTGGAATACGCTGTTTCGCTCCGTCGCTTCAACGATCAGCAAACGTCCGCCGGCTTTCAGCAACAGTTTTAATCTGCGCAACGTCTGGACGACATGGCTGGCGTCGTGGAGCACATTGACGGCAACGATCAGGTCGTAACCCGCCTCCGGGTGGGCGGTGAAATCCAGCGGCTGGTTGATGTCGAACAAGGCATAAGACACCTGCGATTCATCATGGAAACGGGCTCTGGCGTCATTGAGGAACTGCGCGGAGACGTCCGTGAAGTGGTACGACTGTCGCGTGTTCCGCGTGGCCTTCAGCACCGGCGCGGTAGTGGCTGCGGTTCCGGCGCCAACCTCCAGAATCCGTTCTGCGCTGCACAAGGCGGCAATCTGCGCGGTATAGCGATTCAGACAGGCGCTGGCGGGGTTGTCGCGATACAGCGCGTCGGTAACGCGATGCTGCTCGTTGAACAGCAATTCCAGCGGAGAACACTGCCCGGAGAAGAGGGCGTCGTGCCGGGCGATGCAGGTTTCCAGATACTGCGCCAGCGCCTGGCTCCATTGGCTTTGCGGGCACGCTTCCTGAGGCTCAGGAATCTCGCTGAGCGGAATGCGGCAGCGCCAGCTTTCACCTTCGCGGATTAACCACTCTCTTTCCGTCAGACACTGTAGCCACTGGCGCAGCAGACGCTGGTGAGACGCTTGCGCGGACAGCGCCTGTACTATTGCGCTAAAGCGATGGGCGATCTCCGGCGTGGTAAACAGGCCGTGACGATTTAGCGTAGCCGCGATCCCCTGTAGCGCACGCGCCTCCAGCCAGCGCCAGGTCGCCTCCAGCTCATCAAGCTGCGCCTGCTCAGGCAACGGCAGCGCCAGTTGGGTAAGTTCGTGCTCATCAGGCATCGCCGCTGATGGCGAAGGATCGTCGGCCATCACGATATCCAGCGTCAACGCGCCCTGTTCGGTTATTTCCGCTCTGGCCTGCCGGATGCCGGGGTATTCGAGCGTCGCCTGCTCAATATCCCGCAGGTCGTAGTCCGCCTGCGCGTTCAGCGGCCAGCGTCGGCGGGGAATGTGCCTGGCGATGCCGCTGGCGAGAGTCTTCAGGCTTTCAGGGGCGGCGATGACGGCTTGCAGGATGGCGCAATAGTCATTAAACATCGCCTCGGCAGCGCCGGGTTCCAGCACGTTGTCCATGCAGTACCAGCTAAACATCAACTCGCCGTCGCTCTCCATGACCTGATGATCCAGCCAGACCTGCGGCGTTTGCGTGAATACATAGCAGGGTTCGCCGAACAGATGGCTCATCGCCTGATCGATAGTCATGCCTTCCAGCGTCATCCCCAGCATACTGGTAAACACTACCGGCATCAGCGGTTGACGTTGTGATCCGCGCAGGCGGCCCAGCTCACGGATCACCTCAACACCGTTCATTTCACTGTGCGCCATGTTTTGCCAGAGGCGCTGTTGGGTCTGTTGCATCTGCTCTTGCAACGTCACCGGCGCTGAGAAGTTAAAATCAACCAGCGTGACGGAGGTAAAATCACCAATCAACTGGTTGATTTGCGGATGGATCGGCTGGCGATTGAAGAACGTCAGGTTCAGCGTAAATGTTGTGGTACGGCTCCAGCGCTCAAGGGTGGCGGCAAACAGCGTGAGCAGCGCGGCAGACGGTGTGACGCCTTGCTGCTGCCAGCGCTGTTTCACGGCCTGCCATTCTGTCTTGCCGATCGTCGATTTGAAGGTGGTGAAGTGTGGCGTTTCCGGGGGCGTCTCAACCACCGGCAGCTCTGGCGCTAAGGGCAGTTGCGGCAGTTTTTCCTGCCAGTAATCCCAGGCATCGTGCCATGCCGATGTCTGTCGGCGCGCCTGTTCAGCCATCACATAATCACGGAAGGTAATAGCGAGCGGTGCCAGCGTTTCACCGCGCCAGACCTGCGCCAGGTCGTCCATCATGACTTTAAAACTCTGCACATCAAACTGCAAAAGGTCGAGGTTCATATGCAGACGGTAATGGCAATCGTCGATTTCGCTGACCACCAGCTCAAAAAGAGGCCACTGGTCGGCAGGCAAAACGCGATAGCTCAGTTCATGCCGCCGTTTTTCCAGCGCGATGCGCTGTTCTTCCGGGGAAAGCGCGCGCAGATCGTCACGCGGGATGTGATACTCCGGCGTTGTCGCCAGGATTCGCTGCTGCCCGTCGGCATCAACCACCATACGCAACATATCGTGGCGTGCGATGAGCTGGTTCCATGCTTTCTCCAGTATGGCGAGATCGAACTCATCGTGGCGTTTATCCCACTCAAACAGGACGTGACAGGCGACGCCGCCATAGCCAATGAGGTGGGTTCGCCCCAGCCAGTAGGCGTGCTGAATGGGCGTCAAAGGGAAGGGCGCATAACGCTCGTCGGCGTCGTGCCGCAACACTTCCGGCTGCGAAGCGGCAGGCGTCGCCTCTGGCTTAGAACAGATAAGCTGCGTGAGTCCATGAGGAGACAGATCCTGCCACGCCCGTTCCGCATTGATGCGTACACCCAGGTAGTGCTGAATATCGCTACTGAGTTCAAGGAAGAGCAGCGAGTCCATGCCGAGTTGCAACAGATCCTGGTTTGGATGCAGTGACGCCGGATCGCTCAGCCTTAGCTGAACCGCAATCCGCTTTTTCAGCCATGCCATCACCGCTGTTTTATCGCTCAGGCTGCCGTTAAAGGCGTTGTCATCAGCAGGAGGAATGACCGGCGTTGCGGCTTTTTCTGTGGCGCTGATGTTAAACAGAGCCTGTTGTAACGGGGGCATTTTGTCGGTAAAATCGCGCATCGCCAGTCGCCACGGGGCGCCGCGCATCACCGCCTGTTCCAGGTGCCAGCAGCCTTCGGCATCGCTTAACGCGCCCATACCTCGGCTGGCGAGCGTCGCCAGCATTTCCGGCGTGGCCGCCCGACCGCTTTCTCCCCATGCGCCCCAGGCGACAGAGAGCGTTTTCGGCGCATCAAGGGTGGAAAACTGCTGGGCCAGCCCGTCCAGGTAGCCGCAGGCCAGCGCATGGGCGCTCTGACCCGGCGCGCCGAGGGTGGCGGCAGCGGAAGAGTAGAGAATAAGATAGCGTCCGTCGTGGTTGCGCAGGGTTTGCAACAGCTGGCTTGCCGCCTGCGCTTTTACCGCGAAAACGGCAGCCAGCTGGTGGTCATCAAGCTCCTGCAAGGGCGCGTCAGCCAATACGCCAGCGGCATGAATCGCTCCGGCAATGCCGCCGTTGGCCGCCAGATCGTCAAGAACCGTGGCCAGTTGCCCGGCATCGCCCACATCACAACGGCAGACGCGCGTCTGCCCGCCCTCCACGTCGCGTAGCCATGACTCATCCACGCGCGGCGCCAGCAGGGCGATGCGTCGCGCCCCTTTTTCTCTGAGCCAGTTCACGGCAAGGCGGCCTAATCCGCCAAACGCTCCGGTCACCAGATGCCAGCGGCTATCGCCGGTAAACACGTTTGCCGGTAATTCAGCGGCGCATCCCGTATTGGGCGACAGTGAAGGAAGCCAAAGGGTGTCACCCCGTGCGGCGAGCCAGCGCTGTGATAGTGAGACTGCGCTCA
>OOAF01001456.1_pt1 | contig 19558 bp, 20 predicted proteins | sample 1671251 | NCBI WGS metagenome assembly OOAF01 (sample SAMN06348137, study PRJEB24527) | human gut metagenome | biome: human gut; feature: ankylosing spondylitis patient; material: feces | host: Homo sapiens | place: China | collected 2015-10 | reverse complement strand
TTGACAGGGCAATTTTGATTTTGTCCGCATGGCTGTGAGCGATTACATTTTGAATAAGGTTATTGATGATTCTCATATAGCTGTCCATATCCAATCTTACCCGGACAGGCTGTTCGGAAATATCAATGTCATAATCAACCTGTTTATCCTCAAAAATCGGTATCCAGTCGATCAGAATATTTCTTGTCAGCTCTGCAACCTCAACGCTCTGGATCTCCAAAGCAAACTCGTTGGAATTTAACTTGAACCAGTCAAAGAGTACATCAATATATTCTTTCAGATCATGGGCTTTCCGGCGGGCGGTTTCAATATAATCATCCCGGTCTTTTCCTGTGACCAGTCCTTTGTGTGCAGCGTCAAGATACCCAAGCAGAGTAGTAAGGGGCGTTCGCACGTCATGGGAAAGGCTCGTCATAAGCTGGCGGTTGGTTTCTTCTGTCTGCCGTACAGTTGAAAGTCTGCTTTCATAGGCCACAACGATCTCATTGATTTCATAGGCAAGAGGTGCTGTCAGTTCATTTGTTGCAGATAGAATACGCCGGTTGCCATTTCCGTTTTTCACATCAACCAGCACATCGGTCATTTCTGCTATTTGTTTTTTTACACGCCGAACGAGAACGATGGAAGTCAATACAGCCACAACAGCAATCACAATGGACAAGAATACGATAATTTCCATGCTGACTACACCTCCTTATTAAACCGGTAGCCAATCCCTTTGACCGTTTGTATATACTTTGGGCTTGAAGGATTGACTTCTAATTTTTTACGAAGCCGACTGATAATCGCCATAATGTTACTGTCATCATAGAAATATTCTTCGCCCCATACTTCCTCATAAATCTGCTGTTTGGTCAAAATTTTCCCTTGATGTTTTGCACAGTACAGGAGCAAATCAAATTCCTTTGGGGGCAGTTCAAAAGTGCCGTTTGATGTAGTAGCAGAACGATTTTCAAGGTCAATCTGCAATCCGTCAAAATTTAGCTTTTGTATGGCTCCAGCTTGCTGATTAAAGCGAGTGTAGCGGCGAATAAGAGACGCAATACGGGCAATCAGTTCATCCATATCAAACGGTTTTGTAAGATAATCGTCCGCTCCGGCCCGTAAGCCCCGTACTTTAGAAATGCTGTCATTTTTAGATGTGAACATCAAAATCGGCAGACTGTTCTCTTTGCGGATTTCTTCCAGCGTTTCAAAGCCATCCATACCAGGCATCATCACATCCAGCACCACAAGCTGATACTCCTGCTCTCTTAATTTTTGTAAGCCCTCTTTTCCGGTATTACAAAAATCAGCTTCTATGTTTTCTGCTTGTACGCTACGTTTAATCAAAGCGCACAGTTCTCTGTCATCATCTATAATCAGGATTTTATTCATGGTGCAACCCCTTCCCTTGTTTTGTCCTTCCGTCAATCGGCTTTTCTGCGTTCTTTGGGATCAGCCAAACACCAGCCATCTTCACAGCGCCGGGAATGCGCCCTCCGGCGCAATAATAATTTACCCTACGAGGTGTCACGCCCCACTTTTCGGCGGCCTCTTTCAATGTCATATAGTCCATTCCGCACCTCCACAGAGTACATTATAGTTCTCTTTCTCGAACAATGCAAGGAACGAAATGTGAATTATAAACTTCAACTAACCTGCATATAGCAACATTCCACGGGCAAAGTATGAATTATACAATGTAACTGGGTGATGTTATATGGCGAAAGTTGAAGATTGTCCCGGTTTTGAAACCTTCGGCGCAGATGTCAAAGCTGCACGAGAGGCAAAGCGTCTGGCACGAAAAACATTGGCAGAAATGGTTGGGATTGAATGGCGGTATCTTGCCAACATTGAGAATCAAGGTGCGATTCCGAGCCTGCCTGTGATGATCCAGTTGATTAAGGTCTGCGGACTTCCCGTGGAACGGTATTTTAACCCGGAGATCATGCGGGAAGAAAGCGAACAGCGGCAACGGGTCAGCCACAAGCTGAAGCTTTGCCCTGAAGAATACCTGCCGATTATCGAAGGTGCCATAGACGGGGCGCTCAAAATGGAACAGACTGCGAAGCAGAAGGAGGACGCATAATCGCGGCCTCCTTCTGGCATTTCTATATCAAGGTTCCCGGCACTTTTCCAAAAGTTCCCGACACCTCTGCTGGATTTCTCCGGTTTCTGTCACAGTCAGGTCACGGTCATTTCCAGTAATCTTATCTTCCAGAAAGTTGGCGTATGTACCCAACAAAGCGTTCCGTAAATCCTCCGGGGTTTTCTGTATTTCTGCGCTGTACCAGTCATTCCGGTGGGGTTCCCATGCCATCAATGTATAACCGTGGCTGGTCTGAACCACCTCATACAGAGGGTCATCATCCAGATATGCCTGAAACACTTTCAAAACCTTTTCAAAGGTCAGCATTTCCCGCACCTCCCATTCATCTGCAAATCAGTTCCCTGATTAAAATTTCCTCAATCTGTGCCGTTAATGTGTTCATCAGCCCCACCCAACGCATAGGATCACAGGCTTTCAGTTCCTCAGTGACACCCGCAACCTCCATCATGTGAGGTAACATGGCGTCCATACGCTCCCGCGCTGTCCGGTCAATCTCTATCAGGTGCGGATACAGCTTCTCGCTCATCAGTAGTTGGTTGTAGAGAATGGGGTGATGTTCCTTCAGGTAGGATTTTCGCATCCTGCCGTACTTGCCAATAGAAGTTTCCGGCTGTTCAGAAAGTTTTAGGTTGGGTATATCATAATCTCCACAACGAATGTAAGTCAACTTACTCATATTCATTCTCCTTTGCTCCGTGATGATTAGACTGCTGCGCTGGCTGCTATGCCGCCTTTGCGCGGTTCTTCTTTTGGTAGCTGCCCGACAGTAGAAAAAACACCTTTTTTCATATCCTCAGCCCGAATCAGGGCTTTCTTAGCGTCCATTTCCGCTTTTTTCTTCGCCTTGATTTTGTTCTCATACCGTTTCTGTGCGCCGCTGGCTTTTCGTTTCAAATAGTTCTGATGGAGCCTGTCCTTGCGTTCTTCTTTTTTTCGCAATTCTTCCTGTTCCTCCGGTGTTAAAGGAACCGGCTGTAAGGATGGTGGGATATAGCGTCCTAAAAAATTGAAGTAGATTTCAATTTCCTGCGTGGTGTCCTGACTGCCTTTTCTGGCGCGTTCGTGGACAAGGATTTTCTCTACAAACTCGTTGAGCATGGTGTTTGTCAGCGTGTCAAAATTCTCGTACTTATCAATCAGGGCTATAAATTTCTCCGCTGATTTCTGGCTTTGCTCGTAGCCGGTAACAGCCTTTTCCAGCTCCGCAATTTCAATCTCAAGTGCATCCTGCTCTTTGGCATACTGTGCATCAAGCGCCTTATATCGTGCATCCGGCAGCTTGCCAAGGGCGTTGTCCTCATAGATTTTGCAAATCAGTTTTTCCAGTTCTCCGGCTCTCTTATGGGCAGCAGCCAGACGCCTGCGCTTTTTCGATATATCGGCACTCTGTTGAGCAACCTGCGTCTCCTGAACAGTGTGAATAAATTCCGTCCGGTCATTTCTGGAATATTCAGCAATAGCCCGGAGCGTGTCAGAAACCAATGTCAGGACAGCACTCTCATTGATACGGTGTTGTGTAGGGCATAGTGTCCCACACGGAACTTTGGTATAATTGGAACAGGTATATTGAGAAATCCGCTTGCCATTGTTGGTGCGGTGGACATACATCTTGCCGCCGCAATCGGCACAATAGAGCAAACCTGTGAGGGGAGCCGCTTCGCCCCAGCCGTTTGGATAACGCCGTACATTGCTGCGGATTTTCTGCGCCAAATCAAAGGTCTGCTGGTCGATAATGGCTTCATGGGTATTCTCAAAGATCGTCCATTCGTCCTCAGAAACATAGTGGCTTTTCTTGTCCTTAAAGTGCTTGCGGGTCTTGAAATTGATGGTATGCCCTAAATACTCTCGTTTTTTCAAAATGTTCACGATGGTAGATGATCCCCATCCATAGGGGTCTTTGACCGGCTTTGAACGGTTCACACCCTCGTTGAAGCGGGCAAGGTGTACGACAGGAATTTCAATCCGGTCTGTGGATAATTTGCAGGCGATCTGATAAGGCCCATATCCCTCCAGCGTGAGGGAGAATATACGGCGTACCACTTCGGCAGCTTCCTCATCTACCAGCCAATGCTCCCGCTTTTCATCCCACAAGTAGCCGTAAATCACAGTACCGGTCAGGTGCTTGCCGCTCATGCCTTTTGACTTAAACACAGAGCGGATTTTCCGGCTGGTATCACGGGCGTAAAATTCATTCATGATGTTGCGGAACGGGGTAAAATCGTCATCGCCTTTCAGACTGTCCACACCGTCGTTGATGGCAATCAGACGAACGCCTCGCTGCCGCAAAACCTCCATAACCTGACCGACCTTCAGATAGTCGCGTCCTAACCGGCTCATGTCCTTGATGACGATTGCCTCTACACGCCCTGCCTCCACTTCCTCCATCATCGCCAAAAATCCGGGGCGGTCAAACCGGGTGCCTGAGATACCATCATCGGTAAAGTGCGTAGGGTTGGGCAGCCCATTCCGGCGGGCAAAATCCTCTAACATCTGTTTTTGGTTGGATATGGAGTTGCTCTCGCCCTGTAACTCATCGTCCCGGCTCAGGCGCTCGTACAGTGGGGTAATTTTTTCATTTCTCATGGCTGTACCTCCTGAAACAAAAATGCTCTAAGTGATTGCTTCACTAACCATGACAAAATCATGATTAAGAAGTCACTTAGAGCATATATCACCTGCAGCCAGCTTGTATTTTTTGTACTGCCTTACCGCAAAATGGTTCGGGTCTTTCTGCTCCAGTTCATCAAACATCAGATCTACTGAATTCTTGAAATTCTCATCATCTTCCCTAGCTTCTGACGCATTGATCATTTCCAACAGAGTATTAAAATTTTTTTCTTCTTCCCTGCCTTCATACCAGATATAGCCAATCAGGGCACAATAATAGAGTTTTTCCGCCTTTACCCAAAAATCCTCACCTGATTGCTGCCCTTCACCTTTGGTGTTAGCAATAATGGTTGTTACCAGTTTTAGAATATCTTTTTCACTGCGGATATATACAAATGGATTATAGTGCATGGATTTTTTGAAGTTAATTGTATTCAAAACTTTGATTTTATACGGTTCGTATATAACTTTTCCCTCTTTGTCCCGCACGATTTTTCCATTCTCATCCGTCATCGGACTGCCTTTTGCCAGCATACTGCCAACCTCCAGAAGCACAGTTCCCTTCGGATCAGTAATCACATAAGAGCTGTGCATCTGCATAATGTTAGGCTTTACAAAAAATCTAGTTTTTCCAGAACCGGAACCGCCAATTACCAGAATGTTTTTATTCCTGGCGTATTTCGGATTCTTTGGTCTGCTTGACATAGTAAGACTCTCTGTTTCTGTGAGAATAATATTATTTTCAAATTCAGGATCAGCATATGGTCGTATATCTTTTTCTGTTCCCCATCTGGCAGAACCATACTCCACACCCAGTCGATATTTCCTGGCATTTTTCGTGCGGTAAATAATAATAAGCTTTACAACCACGCCGCCTGCGATTCCACACAACAAATCTATATGATTCAAACTTGGCCAGAGATTCTGAAACGCCAGTTCAAAATAAGTAATGGTATTCATAAATTTATCCCAGGAAGTTGCTCCGGTGTTTACCCTATACAGCCAGGCAATCTTATTGAAAAAATAAGCAAACATCAGATAGGGGAAATTAGCTAAAAACAGCTTTTTCTGATCTGCCCTCTTCAATTCACTTGCCTTGTCCGTAATCAGATTTTTCACATCCGCAAGCATTTTTCCTGGGATACTCTCTGAAGAAAAAACAGCTTTTCCAAATATTTTTCTCTTTTTCGGAGAACCTCTGATATGCTGAACTTTTCCTCTTTTCTTCTTATGCTGCTGTTTTTTCTCCGTCATAAACTCTGCCCTCTGTCTTTCTGCTGTTCTCTTGCTCGTTCTCTGTTCTTTCCTTTAGACACAGCATCCTTAAAGTGCATAAGTTTTTTCATAATAGATGGTTTATCCTTTTTATTCATCTGTACACCCAAATATTTCTTAAATGCCAGATTCATCATTTCTGTATCCTGCCCTTTAAAGAACACATAGTAAGTCGGTGGCTTGGTCGAACTGTCTTTTTTCAAGGCAAAATCTAAGCGGTATTTCTTCGCCACACGCTCAAAAGACTTGATATTTCCATCTGTGATTTCAATATTGGATAAACCAGAACCCTGGCTTTTCAGTTCTTTGTATGACTGTTTTCCAACCTTGTAAGGATTCTTTCCCTTTTGCTTCTGTCCTGACAGATACTTCCGCAGCATATTTTTTAACACGTCGGCAGTCACTCTTGCAGTTTTAACCGACAATGCGATTGTTTTCTGTGTAACTTCTTCCTGCAATTTGCACGCCTCCTTTCGATTCCGATCAGCAAATTATGGTGGAACTAACAGATGGTGTAGGTATATTTTCACTCGAATTTGGCTCCTTTCCACTTCCCGACAAATTGTCGAGAAGTATTCTTTAAATAGAAAAAGCCATAGTGCTAACTATGACTTTTCAATACAACATTATTCTAAATATTCTTCTATATCCTCAGCAATAATACTAGAATATTCTATATGATACTTACACAAATCGTCTATTTCTTTTTCATATCCCAACTCGGATGCAAAGTCAATAAAACGTCGTCTAATATCATTCATATATTTATCATTACTCAATTGTAATCCACGAATTATCCATTTTGAATATAAAGCAACATTTTCTTTCTCAATAGTTTTATGTGTTTTTTTACAATATTTCATTTTCATATCTAAATATGCATGAACTGAATAACAAAAAGATCTACTATACTTAGGATTATTAATTAAATCAATAATCCCTGTTTCACCTTCTTCAAACAAATATGCAACTACACTATAAGATGAACCATCTTCCAATTCCTTTAGCGCTCTTTCCATTCTATTTTTCGCTAATGCATGTTGGGCTTGATATGAATCAGGACGTATTTTTTTTGCGTTATTGATAAAAATTTCAGCCTCTTCAAAATGTTTATCATGTTGCTCTAAAATTGCACGTTGCATCCAATAATAGCTAATATCTTTAAATTTATTTTCAATTTCATTATAATACTGTCGTAATAACTCATATGGAATTCCCAATTTCTTATGCAAAAAATTTTCTTTCACTAAAATATGAAAATAATCACTATATATATTTTCTATCTTTTCATTGAATAACCCCTGCAAATAATAAACATTTTGAAGAATGTAATTTATTATCTTTTCATATGACAGTTTTGAAACAACAACAGATTCCATCAGATTGCTACATCTTACTTTTAAGAAGCGATTTTCTTCAGTAAAATATAATAAGTCTCCAAATTGGATTTTCAGTTCTTTAATTTGTATCTTTTTGTGAATATTAGTAATAAATTCTTTCGGATATCCATCTATCTGCAACACGCTAAAAATAGCTACTGTATAAAACAAATTGAAATATTCTGCTGAAGTATCAATATGCTCAATCATGCTTTCAAAATATTCTTGAAAACCCTTTCCGTGTGTCAATAAATAGAGCAAATTTATAATATCTTTATTATCTTTTATAAATCTTATTGAACTTGATCGTGTGTCAGCATACTTAGACAATGCTCCTAAACGATTCTTCTCATTTAATTTCTCATAAATATTACAACTGTATTGATAATTCAATTCCGGATTAATATACAATTCTCTACTATCATGTAACAATAGTTCATGGCGTTTCGACATATGATGTAAAATATTAGATGTAGTAACAAAGATTATCAAGTAATCTTTCATTTGTTCACTGTCAATAAATTCATATAATCTTCTATAAATTTGTGCGGCATCATCAACCATAATTGCAAATTTAGATCCCGGCGTATAATTTGATATATATTTTGAAAGCATTGCAAAGTCCAATGAATTTTCCATCTTAAATTCTAATGCATTAAAACCAATATTAAAAAAATCTACAATTATTCTTCTTGCAATGCACGTTTTTCCTACATACATTTTTCCATACAATGCAATAACTGAACTTTTTGTTGTTCCCAATATCTCATCTCTATTTTCCTTATATTTAGGATACATTATATCCCAACCATCCAAAATATCCTCATAAAAAGGCGGATACCCATTATATAATACTGGCGCGTAATATTTACTCTTATTTTTCAGTATTTCTTCTATATTTTGGAATCCTCGGAAATGTAAATGTTTTAAATTGTCATCCTCAATCTGATTTTTTTGAACATTTTCAGATAACCAATTTAAAAACTTTTCCGTATCCCAATATATTATATAACTATTTTTATCTCCACGAATTTGTGATAACAATTTAGGTTTTATTGTTGGGCAAATAAAAAAACATTTCGTATTGTGCTCATATCCCGCTGACAAATAATTTTTCAAAATATAACTGATATCATCTTCATCTAATTCAGTACCAATGAAAATAATATCATTTTTATAATAATCATTTGCAAATTCTTTCATCCTAAAATCAGCATTTTCAATCATAGAAATATATTCATCCGTGCTAAAAATAAAACCATTTTCCGGCTTATTTACACATCCATGAAGCTTATATAATTCGGTGACAATTTCATCATTATTTTTTATACTTTTTTCATTTTGTACTAAAATTGATTTTTTTTCATGTTCATAGATATTTTCTATTAAATCATCAATATTCAATGTATATATTTTTGTCCAGTTATATTCTTGCACTTTTATATGGAAATCATTATCGGGATCAGCATGTGCTCCTTTAAATGTATCAATAAGAAACTCATACAGTTGTTTCTTTCTTTCAGTTGATTCTTGTTTGATTGTCATGCATAAATCTTTTAAATTGTAATTTTCAACATCTGATATATACCTAGCGTCTACATGCTCAGGTTTCTTTTTTATATAAAATTCTTCAAATATCTTTTTCTTAAGATTATCGGCCAATTCTATAGTTTTATTACGGTGATTAAGTGCCTTAAATGAAAATCCAGCTCCTAAAAACAGAATGGGTGTCCTGTTATTTAAAGAATCCTTTAATAGCTCCTCTGCTTCCATACACCATACCTCCCTATCTCAATTAGTATCAACATTTCTTATGTCTTATTATTTAGTTTATCTTCCAAAGTAAATCAGGTTGATTCTAGTTTTTAGTTATATTATTTAACTCATCATATATCAACCTTATTACAATTCTATTTTACCATTATTATCATATTAATCCAAATAATTATTCTAAATATTCTAGGAATATTTTAATTTTCTATTTTATATAAATAAACAGTACTGAACTGCACATACAACTTTCCTTCTTCCCAATCCATCTGATCCATCAGCAGACACTGGAATAATACGTCTACGTCCTGCAATTTATAAATCCTGTTGCACGTTTCTGACAAACCTTTCAATTCCGTGACCTCTTGCATTGCGTTTCGCCTGTGCATAAGGCATTGCAGATATAATGCTTCCAGATGTTTCTGGCTGAAAATAAGTGCTGTTGTATCCTGTTCATTAACAGTACATTTACGTTTTTCTAACTCTTCCCGGGAAATATCCAAAAAACACCGAATATTTTCTACATATACATCACCATCAAATGTTGGATGCTTTTTCTTAATCCATCGTTTCGCCGTTACCTCCATATTCTTTCTGTCTCGGTCAGATCTGGCACTACGGAAATTCAGCCTTTTCCCCATTTCTGCATAAATATTACTTTTCACCTGCCGATCTGCCAGAGCTGCATATTCTTCATTGCGGAAAAAATAGTCTAAAAGTTGATTCATTTTAGCCTGACTATCGACCAGATGATAACTCTCCTCAGAAAATCCCAAGCCCGCAAATGCAACTGGCGCACTTCCTTTTTTGATTTCTTTTTCAATTACTCTTAAAATATCTCTCTGTGATTCCATTTCTTGCTTTCCTTTCTCTTCTTCATTTTTCTGATTCTTTTCACAGATCATCAATAAGTTTTCATCTGCTCTTTTCGCTGTCAGTGTTAATGAATAACAAACAAAAACCAGAAACAATGATACCAATGCACTTCCCACACCAATCATAAAAACTTTTCCCCCTCCAATACATGAAGCAATCCGTCCCACTTAAAAAACGGACTGATTTTTTTCAACATAGCAATCAAGTCCGCTTCATTTTCTATTTCGATGTCCAGAAATTCTATTACACTGATTTCAAGTCCATCCGCAATTTTCTTTAATTGTTCTACTTTCGGATTTCGTATGCCCATTTCATACTTCCGAATTGTATTCACATTAATTCCTGTTCGCTCTGCAAGCAGCTCCTGCGATAGCCCTCTCTGTTTCCGAAAATAACGAATCTTTTCATTTATCTCCATATCTTTCATCTGCTGAACTTCTCGACAATTTGTCGGGAAGTTGTTCCCTTTCCCAGTTTTCTTTTCCTTCATATCCATACATAGATATTTCCTCATCCAACAGCCTTGCAACCATAAAGCAACAAGACAGCAAAAACAAAAGCACTATTCCTGCCATAATAATAATTATCAAATCAATCACATCTCATTCTCCTATGTAAGCGGTACAGAAAAAGCAGCCTTGACAGACTGCTTTTTCAATCACCATATTCTATTTTTGTTCTCATGTAAAAAGGCTTCCGAAATTGTGCGAATCCCAAACGCTAATCCATCTATGTAAGCGTCTCTCTGTTCTGTTTGTTTAAGATTTAAAGTATATTCCTTGTAATCCTCAAACATTGCCTGCAGATCCGGACTCATTAGACTTATCATTTCCTTTTCTAATGTTTCACACAGTTCCTTTGTCTCTTCATAACTTTTACTTTGTGTTTCACATTGATTCATTGGATAAATGCTATAATACAATTTTTCCAGTTGCTTTTCGCTCATTTTTGATCCCCATTTCTTTCAGTCTTTTTATGATCCATATAATTCCAGAAATGCCGTTTTTTAGCAAAACGCCTGCTACAGCTAATAATCTCCAGGCAAGAACCCCTATTCCAATCAAACTTCCTACCATCAGTTTAAGTACCACCAAACCAAGCATTTCCCCTGTCCCCACATTTCTTGGAACGACCAACAAAAACATTTTCTGGATTCCGAAAGGTATTCCCACAAAAAGCAATAATTTTCTCCAGTCTAATATTTCACCATTCATGCACATAGGGTGAACAATTAAGCAGATAATCATAGCTATTGCACCAGGAATTATCAATTTTGTTATAATTTCTTTTCCTCTCATATGCCACCTCCGTACATATCATGATTTACTTTTGCCTGGTAATAATTGCCTATTGTCGTTATTGAATTCATAAGACAGGTAAGTAAGTACGCTTTTATGTTCTTTACTTCCCTGGTATTCTCATGCAGACAGTCAAGTACATACTCTATGTGGCTTTCTTCAAGCAATAATAATCTGCTTTTTACGAACTGATATGGGTATTTCACTCCACTGATCGTAATATTCTCCCGTTCTATGCTGATTGTTTCCACAATTAGTGCCACAATTTCATCCAACTGTTGCTGTTCCCCTAGTCTGCATCGTTGTACAAGACAGTCATATTCAATATTTCTTTTTACAAGTGCAGTATTCATCTGGAATAACTCCATCTCTTCCATCAAATCCATTTTCTGTAGTTCTGAAGAATCTGAAAGATTGATAAGATCAGTATTATTCCTGTCCGTATTACTAATATCAGTATAATTATATTTAGTATTAATTGGGTCGATTTTTCCGACCTCTGTAGTTCTGATTTTTCGACCACGATAAGTCGTATTTTCCGACCTCTTGAAGTCGGTTTTTCCGACCCCTTGAAGTCGATTTTTCCGACCACGATAAGTCGATTTTTCCGACTCCGATAAGTCGACTTCTTCGACCTCTCGATTTTGTTGAATACTTTCTTCGGATTCATCATTGTTTTTAACATCTTTTGATGTCCTTAAAATAAAGTTCTTTACATAAATAATATCCGGTTTACCAAATCCTTGTTTGACTCTTTCAATTAATCCGATTCCCTTTTTGGTATCCAGTTCTGCAAGCGTTTTCATTGCTTTATCTCTTCCACAATTCATATACTGAATAACCTGTTCAACAGTAAAAATAATATAAACCTTACCCTCTTCATCAAACCACTGATGTCTGATAGATAAAGCCATTCTGTCCAGCATCAGCCCATAAAGAACCTTTGCATCGCTGGACAGATTACGGAAATATTCATCTGTGAATAATACTTTGGGAATACGGTAAAAAGCAAACTGTTCCGATTCATAATCGTGAAAATAACCAAACTCTATTTTTGTGCTTTCGGATTTTGCCATTTTGCTTTCTCTCCTTCCCTCGTTATTGGCTTTTCTTCCAGTTATCAAGCAGTTCATAGATAACCTGTTCAATCTGTTCTCTGTTATATTCCTTTGGGAAATACTTTCGTATTTTCTTTTCAGTTAAAGTAACTTTTCCTGTCTCTGTTTTCTTTTCATTCAGAATAAGCTGTACCGCTAATTCTGTCAGTTTACCTTCATCGCTGTATTGCTTCAGTTTTGTTGCCATTGAACCTGTAACAGAGCTTGCTCCAGACACTATGCAGTCTTTCACCCAAATCTGCTCCGTTTCTGATAAATAGGTTAATGAAACACCTACTGTAAAATTAATCTTTCCTTCATCCAACAATTTCAGCAATTCCGGAATAAGACAGGTCAAGCGTATGTAACGCTGAACGGTTCTTCCACTGTCACCGGCAGCCTGTCCAACCAGATCTGCACTGTCAACAGAAGCTGCGTTTTCGTCTTTTATGCCCTGATGTTTTACTGCATCCATCTTCATCTTATAAGCATATGCCTTTTCGCTTGGAAGCAAACTTTCTCTCTGTATATTAGAATCCACCATAACGATTACGGCTTCATCATCGGTATAGTTCCGTATGAGTACTGGCATTTTACTTTTTCCAGCCAGTTCGCAACCACGTTTTCTCCTGTGACCAGCAATCAGTTCATATCCTCCCTCTGCGCGAGGACGTACCAATGCAGGATTTAAGATACCATAATTCTTGATACTTTCTACTGTTTCAGCCATTTTTTCATCATCATTTACATGAAATGGATGATTTCTAAAAGGATGTAACTCATTTAATGGCACTTCAACAATCTGATTAAGAGTATTCTGTTCGGCTTCATTGATTCCAAGCAATTCATCATAAGATGTAAGCTGAATTTCTTTCTTAGGTTTACGCATGATTCAGCACCTCCTGGGCGAGAATCTGATAACTGTACGCACCTTTACTTTTTGCATCATAGGAAAAGATACTAACACCTTCTGATGCAGTTTCGGCAAGAGTTTCTGTTCTTGGAATCGTTTGATCGAAAATTTTAATCTCTGCTCCATAAGCATCTCGCACTGCCTGCTTGTTTCTCTTTGAGTTGTTATAATGACAGCTGTCCATAGTAAACAAAATTCCCTCAATCTGTAAAGCTGGATTGAATCTCTGATGAATTCCTTTCACAACTTTCAGCAATTCCATAAGTCCATCTGCCGCATAATATTGTGGCTGTACCGGAATCAATACACTGTCAGCTGCAGTGAGGGCATTGATTGTCAACATTCCCAATGAGGGCATACAGTCAATCAGGATATAGTCATAATCATTTTCCAAAAGTTCCAGATATTCTTTTAAGACTTTTTCTCTGTCCTCTACCGTAAATAATGACATGTCCATTCCCGAAAGAAGTTTATTAGATGGAATTACATCTATTCCTTCCTCATGGTGTAAAATTGCTTCCCTGGGATCAAATTCTAATCCCATAATGATATTTTCCATCATTGTTTTCAATGTTACCCTTAAGTTCTTTGGAAAACCAAGTCCCATTGTCAAATGTCCCTGTGGATCAGCATCTATCAGCATTACACGTTTTCCAACCTTAGACAGTCCTACTCCAAGATTAATAGTTGTTGTAGTCTTTGCTACTCCACCTTTTTGATTTGCGATTGCGATTATTTTGCACATGATATAATTCTCCTGTATTTCTACTATTTTTTATTTACATTACTTTTTTCAATTTCAGCATAAGCTCTATAATATTTGCTCGTCCCTTTATTGGAATAAAGTTCCGATAATTCCATAACTTCAATTTTAGGATGACGCTGCAGGATTTTCTGAAACCATGCAATATCATTTTTTGTTCCCATCAGTCTCACTTTCAGCATTAATCTATTCCTCCAAGCATGGCATGTAACTTTTGATTGTACACTACATATTCCGGATAACGGATCTGTATTGCCTGCCAAAAATATGGTGCATATGCACAGCAGAAGATATCCTCTACTGTATACTGTCTGCACTCGTTTACCTGTTCCTCTGCATCTTCATAATCCCAAACGCTTGGCGTGCTGTTACAGTACAGATTAAATGCCATCCTTACCACTTTTAAGCTACCGCTTGTCTGCCATCCTTCATGTAAACATTTCGTTTTAACAGACCCCGTTTTAAAATTATAAATTCTGTCAGCATTTTTTCTGGTATCTCCATTAATACCCAGACAATAACACAATGCCTTATGGTACACATCCTGATACCGTACTTCTTGTAATTTTTCATAGTAGAATTTTTCATGTGCATCACTGATAAAAATAATATTTTCTGCTCCTAACGCTGTACTTTTCATTTTGAACCTCCTTGAAATAAAAAAGGACCTTACCAATTGTTCTACCAATTAATAAGGTCATACTATATGTTACTTTTCTAAATTCGTGCTAGGGATTCCTCTCTTTAGTAAAAACTTAGTAAAACATCCCTACTGGTTCAAAAATATACTGTAAAATCAAGGTTTTTCAGAATTTTGCTAAGGTAGTGCCGTGGCATACGAAACAAACTCTAATCATAAATCTCTCCTATCATAAAAAGCCGAGAAATGCCGTGTTTTTGGGCATTTTGCCGACTTGTTTCTTCTATTATAAAAGTTACATTTTAAGTGCCGATTTTGCAAAATACGGCAAAACGATGCAATTCACACCTCTCATTCGTAGTAAAATCGTAGTCAAAATTTTCGGGATTACTACTCTGGATTTTACACCCCCTTTGGAGTATTTCTAAACCGAGGGTGGTGCATCGTTAAAAGGTATATTTTTCCTATTTCACGGACGTTAAAATTCCTTCAAGGAATTTGATTTCATTACATCGCATCTGCTCTGTGAAAGCACTATATACATCTATCTCGGTCGGAATCTGAAATCCGTGCTTGATGAGACAAATATCCTCTCGAGCCTCTACATTCTTCTCATAAGTCGAACCACGGTTGAGCCACATAACAGCATCTTCTTCCTCTCCCATTTCAGGATAAAAATAAAACCCTTTCTTGGCATCAAATCGGAACATATATGCCAATACTTGCAGATAGTCCTTGTTTCCAATATTATCAATCGGTTTGTACTTCGCATCTGCAATCACTCGTGTCTCTGAGTCTCTGCTTATGAAGTCTGGGTAGATAAGTCCGCGATTATGGTCAAACAAACGCTGAGAACCTTTTGTAGCTTTGTTCATCGGATGATAGAAAATCTCGTCCACAATCGAATTCATATACTCTTCCCAGAGCCATGCGCCATCAAAGAGCAATCCATATACCTTCTTGTTTCCCATTCCAATCTGATGTTTCTGATGCTGTAAGATAAGTAGACACAAGTTCTGCAGTTCACAATATTCTCGGTAATATGCGTGTCTAATGGTATTGGTCTTATTTGCATCAATAATCTTCTGTCGGTTACACATCTCGTAGTTAGGAGTGGCCGCTACAACATCCTTGACCTCATCCTTAGCCTGTGCAAGCAGTTTATGTCCGTATGGCTTGTGTTTGATAAACTCCACTGTATGACGGATTAATTCCATCAAATCATTATCAAAGGAATACTCCCTCTGCGAATATGCTACATTACCAACAAACGGTGTATTCTTAACAATGTGTCTCGCTATATCTATCGTTCCCTTAACATTGCTGTCATTGTATGTTTTTCTCACATAAGTCTTAAAGATACCCTTACGCATGGCACTCTTTAAGTAATGTGGGAAGATAAAAACAAGCAGATTGAAAACACGATCATCATTGTTCGCATCTGTTTCCAAATCTACAATATTCGGGACATCAAATACTCTCTCAAGCAAATATTGAAACAGGAAGTCCTGCCCGTTGCTACTAAATCTTGATTCAACTATAAGCTTCTCATCTCCAAGTCCCATGAAGCCCATGACATTGCTCGACAAATAATAATTGTTTACACTCTGTAAAATCATCTGGTCTTTTGTGATATCATCTGCATCTCTAAGAATTTCCGGGAATACAAATATCCCTTCTTTCTCCAACTGCTCCAAAGTTTTATCTGCAATTTTGCTTGTCAGAAGTGATATGCCAGACAATGACTCCTTAGGTATTCTCGAATTATCTTTTATTTTAATTCGACTCATCTACATCAGCTCCATCCGACTTTCCTTGGTTATATGCTTTCTTAAATCGCTCCATAATACCTTCTTCATCATACATACCGTTTATGTATTCCTGTAACAACGGATGTAGGTAATCTGACCATAACTGGTCAAAGTCAATATTCTTCAGCTTCAAGAAATAGGATGCACCAATCTGATAGTTTTCATTCAGACCTTCTGTTGCTGCAATTTCCACATTCAAAGCTGACATTCTGGCAATTGCCTCAGCCTCTTTCTCTTCGTTGTTCAAGTTAGCAAGCATCTCAAGGCGCTCATCTGCACGAAGCTCCACAAAACGGAATCTTCGTCTCATAGCGAAATCAAAGCTGTCTACAGATCTGTCAATATCATTCATCGTACCAATGATATAAACATTATCTGGAATATAGAATTTTTCATTGCTATCAGCATGAAGGTTTGCATACTGAGTGGAAACCTCTCCTGCCACACCTCTGTATCCTGGATCAACAGCAAAGAACAATTCTCCGAAAATCTTAGATATCTCACCACGATTTATCTCATCAATTATGAATACATATTTCTTCAACTCTTCCTGTCTTATAATCTTTGCAGTCTTTTTCTTTTTCTGAATCTCGTTAAAAATAACAAGGTTGTAGGAGTATCTCTGCTGTGTAAAATTGATATTGAAAAATTCCGTAATATCTTTTAATTTGTTAAATTCTCTTCCAGACTCTAACATCTGTCTAATTTCAGAAATATTCAATCGGATACTGTTGATGGATGCATTTTGTGGTATTGAAAGATAAATATGCTCATCATCGACATCTGTGATTGTAAATTCTGTACCCGCTTTGGTCTTGAATGTATTATTTCCTGTGTCCACATCATCAAAGAACTCTTTCATTGCTTCTTGAACAGATAATTCATTTGCAATGACCTCTGTGGACTTTTTAGAATTCTCATAGTTTCTTCTAGCCTTATCCACGAATTTCTTAAAAACGCCATCCTGCAATTCAAAACCCATAGAACCATCTTCATTCGTCTTTGGACGGAGTCCTTCTACAAAATCCGAATAGTCATAACTTGGGTGAAATTGGACAAACTCTACCTGTTGCTTTTGCTCATCTGTGAGCATCGTATAATCATCAAAATAGCCATTGCTAATAATGTCAGCAGCAATTTCTTTTGCAAGATAAGTCTTTCCAGTTCCTGGAGCGCCTCGGAATATAATGTTCTTAGATTCCACAAGCATAGTCGAATATGGATTCAGATAGCCATTAAATTCTGCTGGTTTTACTTCCTCTACAACTGCTGCCTTTTCCTTCTCGTCCTTCTCACGATAAACTAATTTGAAGGAATCTCCCGGATTACCGAAACGTGTCAAACACTCCTGAACAAATCTAAGAGTTGTAAAGATATTCCATGAATAAATTACAAACTGTCTGCCACCATCATAATCATACGACATTGTATTGAACGGATGTATATTGTGTGCTTTTGCTTCGTCCTTGCTGTAATAAATTCCACGAATCATTTCCTTATCTGGAGCGTATTGACAAATTGGAAACTGTTCTTTTTCTTCTACTGGCAAGGCTGCAATCTGTTTTTCATAAATTTGAAACGCAATACGTGGTAAAGTTTGGTTTGTATTCCGTCTCTCACCTTTCCCATATTTTCTTTTGATAACAGTTCCATTGGCAGAAACAAATGATGCATCCAACGGCTTGAACACATCTCCTGCACTAATATTATCCATAGTGAATGAATCATCAGTAGAAGTAACAGACTCTGATGTTATAGTAATCTCGTATTTTGTCTGCTTAATCTGAATCTCATATCCTTTTGCAGTAAGATAGTTTTTTGCTTCGACAGCATTATATCCAGATACATCTATCTCTGCACCATTCTGCAAATGATTTGCTACTGCGATGACATACTTTGGTGGATAGGTATTACCGTTTTCCCATACAAGCTCATACTTGGTACTCATATTGTGCCAAGGAACTCCATTCTCATCAATATATTTAATAGCCTCTGCTATAAATTGTCCGTCAACTTTTGGGACTGCCATGATAAGCACCTCCATTTTAATGAATATACAGAGTTTATTATATCACTAAACGGGTGTTTTGACACCCACAATCGTTAAGTGGCGCTAACACTATTAGCCACACCACAAAAAAAGGATGACTACTATCGTGCAGAAGCCAAGACTCTTTTGAAACTCGTTCTTGAGCTTAGATATCAGTAATCCAACGTAATATATTTTAAGGCACTGGTGGATTTTCCATCAGTGCCTTTTTTACAAATCTAACTCTTTTAATCTAACCAACCATCTCTGAATTGCCCCGCTTTTCATAAAACCGAGCAATGCTCCTTCGCAAAACCTATCTGCTCTGATTACACCGTTCAAAAGTGCCAATACAGTCTTAGCATCAAGAAAATAAAAAAAGATGCCTGCCACTAGGAAAGACACCTCTCTTTATCCAACATAGATATTTACATCTATTTTAATAATTCCTGTTCTATACTAAGAACATCTGGAAAAATCAACTTCGCTCCCTTTCTCTGCAATGCTAAAACTTTTCCTGCTTTATCCTTTAACTCCTTTTCCAATCTACCATCAACACGAACTGGTATATTGGCAACAGAGTCCAGATACTCATTTTTCATATATTTTTCTGTAATCGGGCACATATTTTGAATCAAAAATGCCTTCTCATGACCAAGCACTTCTCCAAAAACAATTGTATCGCACCTATGATACTTTTTCATTTTCTTATTATAGATTCCTTTAAATTTGGAAGTCTGTGATGAAAATGGTATCATCCAAAACAGCTGCGTATTACTATCCTGGAATGCATAAAAGCATGGTCTATCATGTAACTGTCCATTTACCTTTTCCTTATTCTGCATCAAATAAGAATCTGGAAAATCCTTAAAGTATTGATCATCAATATAATAAAAATGTCCTATTTCCATTTCTTCTCCTATCGTCAAAAAGAGGCTCCGTCCTCTCGAACAGAACCTCAAAACATTTGAACTCGACCTTTTCTAAGTCGCATATCGAGTAGCGACA
>OOAF01001428.1_pt1 | contig 19986 bp, 14 predicted proteins | sample 1671251 | NCBI WGS metagenome assembly OOAF01 (sample SAMN06348137, study PRJEB24527) | human gut metagenome | biome: human gut; feature: ankylosing spondylitis patient; material: feces | host: Homo sapiens | place: China | collected 2015-10 | reverse complement strand
TAAAAAATAAAATATCCTAATCAAAAATGATTAGGCTGAGATGACAAAAATGTTTTAATAAGGGCATAAATAGAGGCTTTTATGTGTATTTAACCTCATTTAGAAAATAGCCAAAGTTTCATGTTGAGACGGTAGTATTGATGTCAAGGGTAGGAAAGTAAGAAACTAAAAATGCCTTAAACACTATATCTCCGAGGTCTGATTGTACTATTTTATACTTTCAGACCTCGGATTTCTTTTGTTTATGCGGGATTCAAAAAGTGTGCAAACGTTAGGTTTGAGTAGACAGGTTAAAAACAGGTATGGTTGCGTAGACAGAATTGTTGTGAAAAGAGGCTAATTAACATATAATAAAAGTATAAAATGATTGTTAGAAAAGCCATTGGTTTAACAGATTGGAAAACTGAGGAAGGCAAGACGTTGAAGGAAATAGAGCAAGAAGATGACTGATATTCGTTGAGAATGCTTGCTCGGGAGAAAATACGATATTTCAGAGAGTTGCGACTGTAATATAACAAGTTCTGTCTCGCAGATTTTTGCTTTGCAACCTGTTAAATGAATAGAAGTACATATTGTTGTTGTTTTTTGTTTTTTTTGAATCATTGAAGAAAAGTTCTATTATTTTTCGGTTTTTTAAATTCCTTATTGACATATGCCATAAATAGGTTATAATGGAGATAGTAAATAGCATATGCTATAAACACAAGGAGGTGAAAGAAATGCCAGGTATGGATGGAACAGGTCCCCGTGGTATGGGAGCTCGAAATGGTTTTGGGCGTGGAATGTGCCGCAGTACAGGCGCTCGCTTTAGTAACTCCGGTTATGGATGTGGCTTAGGTCGTGGCTTTGGCCGCGGCATGGGTTTCTGTCAATTTGAGGGAGCAACTGAACAGGAAGCTTTAACAAGCCTCAAAGAAAATTTGCAGGATCGACTAGCAAACATTGAGAAACGTCTGCAAGAGATGTAAAAAGCAAGCAGTGCCCGAGGAAATCCTCGGGCTCTGCCTATGTTACGGAGGGATAGCAAATGCCACGACCAAGAAAGTGCCGGAAGGTATGTTGCCTTCCAAAATACGATGAATTTAGGCCAACGAGGTCACTAGAAGGTAATGTAGAGTCAGTTGTTTTGACCGTGGATGAATACGAGACCATCCGACTGATTGACAACGAGGGATTTTCTCAAGAAGAATGTGGCGAATATATGAAGATTGCTCGTGCTACGGTTCAGCAGGCCTATACGGAAGCAAGGAAAAAGTTGGCTGCCGCTCTTGTCAACGGTCGGCCGTTGATCATTAGAGGTGGCTATTACCGTCTTTGTGAGGAGAATGAGCCATACTGCGGCCGCGGCGGTTGTCATAGGCACCGTAATCGCATGATGCCTGAAAAGATAAAGGAGGAAGAAAAAATGATGATTGCAATTCCACTTGATGAGAATAAAATGAGCGTATGCGCTTCCTTTGGCAGAGCTCCGTATTTTATGATATATAATACGGAGAGTGGGAATACAGAAATCGTGAATAATTCCGCCGCTTCGGCCCAAGGCGGAGCGGGGATTAAAGCGGCGCAATTGATAATAGATCAAAAAGCCGATACCCTCATTACCGTTCGCTGCGGCGAGAATGCGGCAGAAGTATTTAAGGCCGCTGGTATTAAAATTTATCAGGCCGAAGGTGCTGATGCGAAGCAGAATATAGAAGCCATGAAAAACGGGCAACTTGTGCCGCTGACCCATTTTCATGCTGGCTTTCACGGAAAACAATGAGAATTGCAGTTTTAAGTGGCAAGGGCGGAACGGGGAAAACTTTTGTTGCTACTAATCTGGCGGCTGCGGCGCAAAACGCCGCTTATATTGACTGCGATGTGGAGGAACCCAACGGCAGACTTTTTTTGAAGCCTACAAACTGCATAGAACAGCAGGTCTTTACTCGACTCCCGGAGTTTGATGCCGAAAAATGTGACGGCTGTCGAAAATGTGTGGATTTTTGCCAGTTCAATGCGCTGATATTTGTTAAAAATAAGCCAATGGTTTTTTCGGAAATTTGTCACGATTGCGGAGGTTGTGTACGCGTCTGCCCGCAAAAAGCTGTTACAGAAAAGGAACGTCCCGTAGGCATTGTTCAGACAGGCAGTTGTCAAAGCATCGATGTTGTGACGGGTGTTTTGAATCCCGGTGAGGTCTCTGCCGTACCTGTCATCAAAACGACATTGAAAGAGGGTTTCGCCAAAGGGTTGATATCTGTGATTGACTGCCCGCCGGGAAGCGGGTGTAGCGTGATGGAAAGTGTTACGGCATCAAATTGTTGCGTGCTGGTTGCAGAGCCCACCGCCTTTGGATTTCACAATTTCAGAATGGTTTATAAGCTGGTAAAGCTGTTTGATAAACCCTGTTTTGTGGTTATAAACAAGGAAGATACTCCTTACGAGCCATTGGAAGAGTTTTGCGTACAAAATAAAGTGCCCGTTCTTCTGCGGATTCCATATAGTTCTGAGCTTGCCAAGCTTGGCGCAGAAGGAAAATTGGCTTATGAACAAGACCAACGATGTACAGCGTGGTTTGATCGCTTGTTGGAAGTAATTCAGCAGGAGGTGACTGTATGAAAAAACTGCTGATTCTAAGCGGCAAGGGAGGCACAGGAAAAACCACAACTGCCGCAGCGTTTATTCGCTTTTCTGAGGCAAAAGCCTTTGCGGACTGTGATGTGGACGCTCCTAACCTACACATTGTCAACCATATGGATTCTGTGCCGAAGCGATCAGACTATTATGGCTCCAAAAAATCTTTTATTGACCCAGCTAAATGTGTTGGCTGCCAGGCATGTTTGGAAGCCTGCCGTTTTGATGCTATTATATATAAGAACGAGAAATGTGTTGTCAATGAATATGCTTGTGAGGGTTGTGGGGTTTGTGCTTTTGTATGTCCCACAGGTGCGGCCAAGTTATATGAGGACGTTGCCGGGGAACTAACTTTATATAAAGATACAAGGGTATTCTCTACAGCAGAGCTTAAGATGGGCAGAGGAAACTCTGGGCTGCTGGTTAGCGAGGTGAAATCGGCCATGATTAAAGCGGCACCGGATCCGGAACTTGTAATTATTGACGGCTCGCCGGGAATCGGTTGCCCGGTTATTGCGTCAGTAAGTGGCGTAGATCTGGCGCTTATTGTAACAGAGCCTTCGGTGTCGGGTATGAGTGATTTGGAACGCATATTGAAAACAGCCTCTATTCTGCGGACCAAAGTCGCAGTCTGCATCAATAAATATAATGCTTGTATTGAACAATCGAACAAAATAGAAGCCTACTGCAAAGAAAATGATGTTCCGTTTATGGGACGCATTCCTTATGATGAACAAGCATCCGTCGCAATCAACGCAGGAAAAAGTCTTGCGGAGATTGACTGTCCTGCACGGGACGCGCTAAAGCAGATCTATGACAAAACTATAGAACTGCTTGAAAAAAATATGTTATGAAGACTGAAATTTTTCGCTGTATGCAAACAGATTATTATTGTCCGGTAATCACTGGTTTTAAAATGATTTAGCCGGTAATTAATGTCCGTTTGTTAAGAAAATTACGGAGCTGATTCGGAAAAATTTGGGTGACCGAATTCGTACGCATCGAGCACGGAGGAGGAACTAAATATGAGTGAGGAATGTTCTCACAACTGCGAAAACTGCGGAAAAGAATGCAACGATCGCAAGGAGGAAAGTCTGCTGGAAAAACCACATGAAGGAAGTCACATTCAAAAGGTGATCGGAGTGGTCAGCGGGAAGGGGGGCGTCGGCAAGAGCCTTGTTACCTCCATTCTGGCGGTGCTGGCGCAGCGTAGCGGATACCGTACTGCTGTTTTGGATGCCGATATCACAGGCCCGTCCATACCTAAAGCGTTCGGTTTACGCAGAAGGGCCGAAGGCAGTGAGTTGGGCCTTTTACCGGTTGAGTCGCAAACAGGGATCAAAATAATGTCTCTAAATCTATTAACATTGCACGAGACCGACCCCGTGATATGGCGCGGGCCACTTATTGCTGGAACGGTTAAGCAGTTCTGGACCGAGGTGCTCTGGGGTGATGTGGACTATATGTTCATCGATATGCCACCAGGAACAGGCGATGTTCCGCTGACGGTGTTTCAATCCATTCCAGTAGACGGCGTAGTGATAGTTGCTTCACCGCAAGAATTGGTGGGGATGATTGTAGAGAAGGCGGTAAACATGGCCGCGATGATGCATATTCCGGTTCTCGGTCTTGTAGAGAATATGAGTTATGCCATTTGCAGCAAATGCGGAGAAAGGTTACACTTGTTTGGCGAAAGCCATATTGAAAGCATCGCAGATAAGCATCATATCAATGCCATTGCCCAAATTCCTATTGATCCCAAGCTAGCTACTGGCTGCGATAAAGGAATGATTGAGTTGTTTGAAGGAAATTGGCTCAATGATATTTTTAAAAAGATATTGAATTAAGAAAAGGAGACATTCAAAATGAAAATTGCTGTTGCATGTAATGGAAAAGAGGTTTGGCCTCACTTCGGCCACTGTGAAAATTTCAATATCTATGAAACGAAAGGCGGAAAGATTGAGGACGAAACCATCATCCCAAATCCCGGGCACAAACCCGGCTTTCTTCCTAACTTTCTTGCGGACAAGGGTGTAGAGGTCATCATTGCCGGCGGCATGGGCGGCGGAGCCGTGGAGATATTCAATGAACGGAATATTGAGGTGATCGTTGGTGCAGAGGGTGACGCCAAGGTAGCGGTAGAGGCGTATCTTCGCGGAGATTTGCGGTCTACCGGTTCCATTTGCCATGAGCACGAGCATGTAGGAAAATGCGACGAATAAATTATTGCTCGAATTTAGTTTTATTCTTGTATAAAAATCGTTAGAATTTAAGAACACTGTTATTGAAAAATATCTGATATTTCATCTTTACAGCGGATGAAATATCAGATATTTTTTCATTTTCAGAAGCCTGCAATCATACGCATATTTAAAGTGTTGTATCTAACAGATATTCTTGTCTTTGCGGAGCCGAAAATTGAAATAAAGACTATGAATATGTTACTCAGTTTATTGTTAGAATATTATGAATATACAAAAAATAGTTAAAATTTCTAGTTATTAATTTAAATATATTTTCTAAGTCAAGTCCAAAATCTTGTGTAAAATTATCGGCACAATATTTAATGGTCTTACATCTTGATATAATTTCTCGCAGCATATTCCCACTGTTCCGACTGATCTATCAATAAAGCTCCAATCAAGCGATTTGCAGACGATACATTAGGAAATATGCGAATAATTCTTTCCCGCCTGCGTAATTCTTCATTTAGCCTTTCTAAAAGGTTTGTGCTTCGCAACCGTGAATTTCTCCCACCGGATGTAATATATTGAAACGCGTCTTCAAAGCCTTCATCCAAGATAGTGCAAGCGGTTCTATATTTGCGGTCATCAATGTAGGTCTCTGTTATCTTTGCTTTGGTTTTTCTTGCAATGTCTATATCAGTAAACTTGAACAATGCTTTGATCTGTTCACGAAAGGCAACGGAATCTTTTTTGGGGATACTTGCAAAGATATTACGCAGGAAATGTACCTGACAACGTTGCCATGACACATTGGTAAATGATTTCTTAATTGATGCCACCAGCCCTTTGTGAGCATCAGAAGTGATCATCTGGACACCCTGCAAATTTCTTGCTTTTAAGTACTCGAAGAAGTGGGACCAGCTTTTCTCACTTTCGCCATTTTGAATAAGGAAGCCAAGAACTTTGCGACCGCCTTCTTGTGAAAAGCCTATCGCTATATGGCAGCTTTTTGAGATGACTCGTTCTTCTTCGCGTACCTTAAGATATATTACATCAACCATGAGATAGGGATAGCATTCATTGTTTAAGGAACTGTGCTGCCATTTTGCAACTATTTCGTCAAGATCCTTAGTAAGAGTTGAAACCAACGATTTAGAAATCTTTTTCCCACAGAGTTCTTCAACTATTTTAGTTACTTTGCGCGTAGAAACACCGGAAATGTACATTTCAAGCATAGCGGCAAGTAATGCTTTTTCATTACGCTGATAACGCTCAAAAACAGACGGCGAGAATTTGCCGTCGCGCGTACGGGGAACCCTAAGCTCCAGTGTTCCGACTCTGGTTGTAAAATCGCGCTCATAATACCCATTGCGGTAACTTACCCGTTCTTCGCTGCGTTCATAGTCGCTGGCATTAATGTAATCACTGCGTTCTTGTTCCATAAGCTGGTTAAAAACCATGGTTAATATCTTTTTTGATACATCATTTTCAACAGATTGTTGAATTAGGCTTTGAATATCTTCTGCAGTCATTGTAAAATGTACTTGGGTCATCTTAATCCTCCTAAGGCATATTTTCTTTGGTCAGAAAAATTGTACCTTAAAAAGGGTTTTGATGACTCTTTCTTTTTACACAATTATATGGACTTTATCATTTTCTAAAAGTGCAAATAAATTCAGAGGTAAAAATAAAATTAAAAAAGGATTGTTTAAACATTATAGTTTGTGTTATATTGTTTATGAGACTAGAGTATTTTTTGTTTAAGTGCTTTTATTGTAATCTTAACTGATGGTATTCTTATGTCAAAATTTTTATGTATTTGCTCGATGCGACAACAATTTTTTAAGAAATTAAGGAGGAATTTTCAATGAAAAAAACATTTTTAATGCTCACTTTAGTTTTGGTGGTGTTTTCCGCTAATGTTTGTTTTGCCGGTGTAAACGGTAATGCTCTAAATAAGGGCGAGAAGACGATTGATCTCTTGATTGGTTCTCTTGATAAGAATAAAACCACTGTTGTTTACAGTGAACTAGCCAAAGGCTTCAGTCCGGAACTCAAAAAAATAGTGACAGCAGATGCCTTGGTAACGTTGCAAAAACAGGTAGCCGACCGATTTGGTTATCCGCAAGAAACCAAAATGGTTAATTTTGAACGTTTTGACCAAGGTGACCGGGTAATTTATCTCGGGAGTTTCAGTAAAGAAAATGTGGTACGTTTAGTTTTTGCTTTTGACAAAAACAGTAAAATGACAGATTTTTCTTTTTCACCGGTTATGCTAGAAGAAAAAAAATAAAATTTAGAAGTTAATTTTAAAACTAAGAAGAAAAAGGGCGGTAAATAGCATGAATAAGATTTTTAAAGTTATTTGGAGCAAGGCAAGATGCTGTTATATTGTTGCCTCTGAGTTAGCTAATGGCAACTCCAAAGTGGGGACGTCCGGTGCGGTAAGAAAAGCTCGTCGCAGTGCAACCGGCTTGTGCGCTTTGCAAATCGCACTCTTGAGTTCGTTTATCGCATTTGCACCGATGAATGATGCTTTTGCAGCTGTAGAAGAAATTACAGGCATGGGAAATATTGTTGCGACAACAGATACAGATGGTAAAGCTATAATTACGATAAAAGATGATGTGACTTTTACTTCTGTAACGGCAGGAACGGTTACTGTAGGCGGGACAACTATTAATAGTAGTGGTTATTAGTACTAACGGCAAAATTACTGGTGTTATGGCAGGAACGGCGAATACAGATGCGGTTAATTATGAACAATTAACCACAACCAATACCAATGTTTCAAATCTTACTGATAGAATGGGTACTGCCGAAGGTGATATCGCGACTAACACTACCGCAATTTCGGCTCTTGATGCAAGAATGGGTACTGCCGAAGGTAATATCGCGACTAACACTACCGCAATTTCGACTCTTGATGCAAGAATGGGTACTGCCGAGAGCACTTTAAAGTACTTCAAGGCTAATTCTTCAGGTACAAGTGACGATGCTGTAGCTACAGGTCTGGACTCAATTGCCATTGGTAAAAATGCCAATTCTATAGGCGTTAATTCTATTACAATGGGTAAGGGTGCAGCCACTAATGGTGCAGGTGCGATTGCCATTGGTGATACCAGTAATGCGGATGAAGAAGATGCGATTGCCATTGGTAAGGAAGCGGAAGCTTTGGGCGTGAGTTCTATCGCCATGGGCGACGGCGCGCAGGGAAGAGATGTCAACGCGATAGCTTTGGGTACAGGGGCAGATGCGAAAAAAGAAGACTCAGTTGCTATAGGAACGGCTAGCACAACTACAGGTGTCGGCGGTGTTGCCGTGGGTAAGGGAACAACTGCGGGAGTTGATGGTGTGGCCCTGGGTACAAGTACTAGTGCCGGTGGTAATGCAGTAGCCTTGGGCAATACTTCCTCGGCAACAGGCAGTTCTGCTGCTATGGGTAACAATGCCGTTGCCGGCGGTGCTTCTACTATTGCAATCGGTAGCGGTTCAAGAACTGCGGGAGCAAATGATATAGCAATGGGTACCGGCGCAGGTGTAGGCACGACAGGCGGCGATTCTGCCAATCTTCAACATGACAGAATTGCGATCGGTACTAATGCGGGCCAAAATGGTAGTGGTAACGAAAATATTGCGTTAGGTTATAAGGCCGGTAATGATGTTGACGGAGATGGTAATGTCGCAATAGGCAGTATGGCTGGGACGAATGTTAATGGCGATTATAATACATCTATAGGCTATATGGCAAATACGGAAGTTGATAGCTCTGGAAACGTTATTAGCAGTATCGGTAGCCATACCACCGCAATCGGAGCGCATACTATCGCGGTAGCCGGTGCAACGGCAGTGGGTGACAGCGCCAAAGCAACGGGAGAAAATTCCGTGGCTGTGGGTTATGGCGCCAAAGCAGAAGGCGGCTCTGCTATTGCTATCGGGCAAACTGCACAAGCCTCTGACAACAGTATTGCCTTGGGAGACGCTTCCTTTGCTAATCAGTCTATATCAAGCGGTATAAGTTATTTAACAAATGTCGTAGCGGGTAGTTCCGGCGTAGTTTCCGTTGGTTCTGATACCGTTAAACGGCGAATCGTTAATGTGGCTGATGGTTCCGAAGGTAACGACGCGGTCAATGTCAATCAACTAAAAGCGGCTCAAACCAAAGTTGCTGAATTTATTGGGGGAAATGTTACTTTAGCTGCTGATGGCAGTTATACAAGTATTACGTTGAAAGACACGAGTAATGTTGAACATACTTATAGTACTTTGGCTGAAGCTATGGGCGCTGTTACAACTGGTCAAATTGAAGTTGCTACAGCCGGTGTGGTGAAGTATTCCGATGCTAATCAAACGAATATTATCTTGGGTGACGGCACTGCAACGGGCGGCGCAACTATCAGCAAGCTGAAAGATGCGACAACGGCTGATCAGGCTGTCAATCTTGGACAAATGAATACAGCTATTGAAGCAAGCAGAATCAAATACTATAGTGTTAATTCTACAATATCTGCGAACCGGGATAATTCCGGCGCCGCAGGACTAAATTCAATGGCTATCGGACCGGCGGCTAAGGCCGAGGGAGAGCAAAGCATTTCCCTTGGTATTAATACCAAATCTGAAGGTCGTAACAGTATTGTTATCGGCAATGCTGAATCCCCTACAACTACTAAACAAGCAGTGGCTTATAATGAATCCGGTATCGCGATTGGCACAGCTGCCAGCAGTATAGGAGAGCATTCCATCGCTTTTGGTTACTATGCGGAAACAGAACCGCAAAACTCTGATTTGACTTCTCATGACGCTATTGCGATTGGTACTAAGGCCCAAGCTACGGCTGACCGCGCTGTTGCACTGGGCAAAGAAGCCGTTGCGTCTGCCAAAGATGCTTTCGCGCAGGGTTCTAATGCAGCGGCCCAGGGTGAACAAAGTATTGCGGTTGGCACCGACTCCAATGTGGAAGGTCCAAAGTCCATGGCAGTAGGTAGTAAAAATACAGTGGATGGTGCCAGCTCCGGTGCGTTCGGTACTACGATGAACGGCGGTAACGGTGCGGCTAACAATGTCGCAGGCGATAATACTTATGTTGTCGGTAATGCTAATGGTACTGTATCGGCTAATAATAGCAGTATTATCGGTAATGAAAATAAACTTGGCGATAGTTATTTAGGCACAGATGGATTGAGACATGGTGTTCCTGCTGATAAAGTCGGTATCTTAGGCAGTGATAATAAAGTTACAGCCAGTGAATCATCTGTTATCGGTTATAACAACACATTAGGTAAAGAAGGTACTAATACCTATAACTTTGCCGTTAAATCCGGTGTTATGGGCAGTGACAATATTGTAACCGGCGATGGTAACCGCGTTATCGGTAATGATAATAACGATGGCGATAAATCACAAGTCTTCATTCTCGGTAATAGTGTGACGGCAGGGCTTGCCAATTCCGTTTACCTTGGCGATAGCTCGTCTTATGTGGTAGCAGGTACAACGACCAGTGGCGACCAGGCGTATGGTTCTTTAACTGTCGGCACTACAACCTATAATTTTGCAGGTGCTACACCGGCGGGAGTTGTTACAGTTGGCGGAATTGGCTCAGAACGCAGGATCCAAAATGTGGCAGCAGGTCTGGTTACGGCAGGTAGCACTGACGCCGTGAATGGTAGTCAGTTATATGCTTTGACGCGTCCTTTGAAATTCAAAGGCGATAATTCCACCGTAATATCACGCGGTTCTGACGAACAACTGAATATTGTTGGAGGAGCTAACCAAGCTAATCTTTCCGATAACAATATTGGTGTAATTGGTGACGGAACTACTTTAAATATAAAATTAGCTAAAGATCTCACTGGTTTGACCAGCGTTACTACCGGTACTACCGTGATGAATAATAATGGTATTACTATGGGCGGTGGTGTTTCATTAACAACAACCGATGGCCTCAATAATGGTGGCAAAACAATTACTAATGTAGCACCGGGTACTGCCGGTACCGATGCGGTTAATGTTAATCAGCTGAATACAGCGGCAACCAAAGCGACAACGACTGTCTCTGCCGGTTCTAATATTAACGTGACGCCTACAACAGCTGCAGACGGACATACCGAATACAACGTCAAATTAAAAGATACTGTTACTCTAGGTACAGGAGTTAACCAAGTTACGATGGATGGTACGACAGGTACAATCTCAGCCGGTACGGGTACAAACCAAGTCGTATTCAATGGCGTTACCGGACAAGGAAGTGTCGGTAAAGTCAATATCAACGGTTCTGTCGGCAGAGTGGGCGGCCTTACCAATACCGATTGGGGTCCGGGATATACAATGGTTAGCGGTCAAGCCGCAACAGAAGATCAGTTGCAGAAGGCTACACAAGGTCTTACTAATGCCGGTCTGAACTTTGCCGGTAATACAGGCTCGACTAACAAAAAGTTAGGCGAGACGATGACTATCCAAGGTGGTTATACCGGTACCGCGGCTTCTGATGAAAATGTTAAGACAGTTGTTAACACTGATGGCACTATGTCCATTCAGTTAGCTAAAGATGCTAAATTCGATAGCGTGACAACCGGCGACACCGTAATCAATAATAACGGACTGACTATTGGCACCGGTGCTACTGCAATCATTATTAATAAAGGCAATATCAATATGGGTGACAATATCATCCACGGTGTTGCTGATGGCGTAGACGGTAAAGATGCAGTTAACAAAGACCAGCTTGATAAAGCTGCCGCCGGATCAAAAACGACGGTATCTGCAGGTAGTAATATTTATGTAACTAAAACTGATGGCGCTGATGGCGAACCTGATAACTACGAAGTAAGTTTAAAAGACAAAATAACTTTAGGTACTACTCCGGAGAACCAAGTTACAATCGATGGTACGACAGGTACGATTTCAGCGGGCGCAAATATCGCGTTTAATGGAGTAACCGGTATGGGCAACATCGGTAATATTAAATTTGACGGTTCCGGTTCTGTAGGAGAAATCAGTGGATTAACCAATACTACAATTGTAGCCGGTGTTACCGGTGAAGGAACTAGAGCAGGAGTTGCTGCCACAGAAGGACAACTAAAAGCTTTGAATAATATAATTGACGGAGGCTTGAACTTTGCCGGTGATGACTATGTGAGCACCGATTCTAATACCGTAATTAACAAAAAACTCGGTGAACAGCTCAACATTATTGGTGGAGAGACAACACTGGCTAGCGGTGGGCCGGCTAAAAACATCAAGACAGCTAAAAATGCCGCAGGTGATTTGGAAATCATCTTAGGCTCTGAACTGGAATTGAATAAGGTTACGATGGGTAATACATATCTAGACGAAAACGGACTCTATTTTGGTGGTTATGGTCCTACTAATGTCTATCTAACTAAAGACGGTGGATTACATAATGGCGGTTACACAATCACAGGTGTTGGCAATGGTATTAATGACGATGACGCTGTTAATATGAGTCAGTTGAAAGATGCCACGGCAGTGGCTACAACTACTGTCTCTGACGGTAAGAACACCACAGTTACTTCTAAATTGAATGATAATGGTAGTACCGATTACCAGGTCAATCTGAATGATAATAGTACTTTAGGTTCTCAAGATGGAACTGGCAATTATGTAAATATCAACGGTACTGATGGTAAAATAGTAGTGGCTGGTGAAAATGGTAACAAGATTACTATCGACGGCAATAAAGGTGAAATCGGTGGTTTAACTAATACAGACTTTGTTGTCGGTACTACCGGTGAAGGAGATAGGGCCGGTGTAGCTGCGACCGAAGGCCAATTGAAAGATATTTATGATAACCTAGATGGCAAGATTGAGCAGAATAAAACCGATATAACTAATCTTGATAACCGTGTTACTAAAAATGAAGGCGATATAGCAAATATTCAAGGTGACATTGAGAAAATCGAGAACCGAGTGACTAAAGTTGAAGGTGATACGATTAAAAGCGGAGCAATTGATGAGAATACCGGAAAAATCAGCCTAGAAAGAAACGATGGCACATCTTTTGAGCTTGAAGGTACGCTAAGTGACGAATCCTTGCAGGGTGGCAACGATGACGGTCTTGGCAATTACAAGGCTGATGCCGACGGCAAGGTTACGATGCAGGTTAAAGACAAATATAGCGGAGAAGAACGCGATGTAACGATTGCCGATGTTGCCAGCAAAGCTAAGCTCGATGATTTGACCGGTGCGGTTGGTGTAGGCAGTAAAGACGAAATGAAAGATAAATATAAAGACACCAACTACATCAAAGATGCTGACGATATGGCTGGCGCAGATGTTATTCTTGACAAAGAAATCAAGAATAACAGCGACAGACTTGACCAGCAAGGCGATCAAATCAATAATCTCAACAACAGTGTCAACAGACTGGGCAACAGAGTTGATAAAGTCGGCGCCGGTGCGGCAGCCCTTGCAGCACTACATCCGCTGGACTTTGATCCGGATGAAAAACTGACCTTTGCGGCAGGCGTTGGTAACTATCGTGGCGAAACAGCCGCCTCTATCGGTGCATTCTACCGCCCGGATGAAAAAGTAATGCTGAGTCTCGGCGGTACAGTCGGTAACGGCGAAAATATGGTTAATATGGGCGTGTCCTTCGCTCTTGATCGTACCAGCAATGTCAACAACTCCAAAGTCGCTCTGGCTAAAGAAGTGGTTGACCTCCGCAAACAGGTTGCAGATTTGACGCTTCTTGTTATGCAAAATGTTGGTCAGGGACGCGAAAACCTTGACGTTAACAGATTGTTCCCGGATGTAGCTGAAAATCATTGGGCTTATGAATATGTAGCAGATTTGGCGAAACAGGGAATTATCGAAGGTTATCCGGACGGGAATTTCGGCGGCGATCGCATGATGACGAGATATGAATTTGCGGCAATGCTCTACAGAGCCATGGAAAAAGGCGCAAATGTCGATTCTAAAATCATTAACGAATTTGAGGCTGAACTTGGCAGAATCAGAGTAGATCGAATCAGCGGCCAAGATGATGACAAGCACAAGGTTGAACGTGTACGCGTGAATGGCGGCAAAACCCGCGATAAATATGGTTCGGAAATTGCTGCTCAATGAAGTGTGCATCTGTTAGGAAATTCTAAAACTTAAAATAGTATACTCTTGGAAGGAGCGCGTCGATTATGGCGCGCTCTTTTCTATAAAAATTGTTTAAGAGTTGTTCAAATTCAATCAAGAGAAAGAACAGCTCTGTAAGAACTGTAGATCCTTATTGTTGACTGTAATGCTTGCAAGAGATAAAATTATAGAGATTAAAGTAATTGAAGTAAATTCAATAATACAGTCAATAGAAGCAGTTATATTAAAGGATCGTGATCATATGCAGATAAAAAGAAAATATATTTATATCTTTCTAGGTATCTGGGCTTTAACGACGATACTTTATTTTACGTTGTGTAAAATTGCTTCGGAACAGGCGATGCTGATTTTTAATAAAGCGATGTCAACGCAAAAGGTACTTAGAGGTTCTGTGACCCTAGAAACTCTTGATGCCGATATTTGGGGACGGGTAGAATTTAAAAATTTGGTTTGGCTGGATACGAAAGGGCAACCTGTTATTCATGTGCCACAGGGACGGTTTAAAGTACGGCCGCTGGATATTATTACCGGGAGTATCGATACGGAAACGTTAAAGTATCTGGAGCTGGATAATGCATTGTTTGCAGTGCGCTTTAACAATAAAATGCAACTGGATATTTTTGAGCAAGAACATGCACAGAAATCTATAGAGTATGCTGAATGGGAAGCGGAAAGACTTAACACTACTCTAGCACAAGAAACCAATGGCGCACTACCCCAAAAAACTTGGGAAAAGCGTGCTAACGAGCAGCATATGCGGCGTGAGCTTAATTTAACCTTGGAAGGCAAGAGGCTGAATCTGCAGGTGCTTTTTAATCACTGTACGCTAACAGCAGGGTATAAAAAACGTTATTTTGTGCTGAACGATGTTAATGCCAGAATGAATATTGATACTAAGAAGCAACTTGATATTGATTTTAGCACAGGAAAATTTGGCGGAACAATGGTCGGTGATGGCATGGAAATAAGAGGATCTATTAATTTGAAACCGCAGATTCCTCAGTATAATCTGCATTTAAATTTAGATAATGTTTTGCCTTCCTCCTTGGGAATAGCAGATATCAAAGACACAGTTTCAATAATGGCAGCTGTTACAGGGTTACTGCCCAGTCCGGTTATTGATGGTTATCTTGATTTTGAGGAATTAAATATTCCCGGGCTACATTTTTCTAAAGTTAAAGGTGATTTACATTATGAAGATGCTCTACTGCGGTTTACCAATGTTACCGGTAATGTTTTTGGTGGCAAAGTTGAAGCTTTTGGTGATTATCATCTAGATGCTAGATATTACAATATTGATGCTAGAGGTCATGACCTTATTGGCGGTATTGCCGCACGCAATAGCAAAATAAAATGTAAAGTTGAACTGCAATTTAATATTAGCTCCAAGGGAGATCCTAAAACTGCGCTTACCTACGGCAGTTTTAAATCAGGAAAAGGTTCGTATTATATTATTCCTTTCGAAAGTATCAGCGGTAAATTTTCCAATCGCAATAAGCATTTAGAATTTAAGGATGTTGTCATTGAAACGAAAATGGGTAGTATCAGTACTAAGGCTTTCCATATTGTTGATGGGAAATTGAGCATTGGTGATATTTATCTTGAAGAACCGGAAAACGGAGAAACGATTAAAATAAACTAAGATTACAATTTAAAGTAAAGAGTATTTTTTACTGCAAATATATTTTTTATGAGCGGAGAACAGAAATGATTGATTTATACACAACGCCGTTGGGGACAACGGCAAGAACATTTTTTGCTGTCGAAGCAGAAAAGAAATATCGAGTAGGTGAGGCGTTGCTGGTTTTGCCAAGTGATCTGTTGGTAAAGCAAGCAAGCTGCGAGAGTAAAATACAAGCGGTTAATTTTGAGTATTTGCCAAATCGTATTGTGAAGCTGAACAGGTCTTTGCTACAGTCGTTGTTGCCTGATCTGCCGCAGTTTGGCAATTTGAAAAAGATTTCGCGCCGAACGCAGGAACTTTTGGTGGGTGATTTACTACGACAACTAGACAAGCTACACGGCCTAGATTATTTTAGTAAACTGACTGGCAAGGAAGGCTTTATAAAAGCAGTGACCAGTCTTCTGGGGCAACTTTCGCGCAGCGGTGCTACGCAGGAAGAAATAACAAATGCGTTGTCTGAGTGGGAAGACCGGAATTCTACTTATGCGTTGAAAGACAGGGAACTGTCGGCACTTTACAATTTATACCGCAGCAAGCTAAGAGCAAAAAACTGTTATGATTTGGAGGGCATTTATCGGCTGGCGATTTTAGTTCTGGAAAATGAAGCAGCTGAAGTACCCTGGCAGCATTTATATTTTAGTGAATTCTATCATTTTGATGGTTTACAGAGGTTGTTTTTGCGAGCTCTTGCTAAGCATTGTGATCTTGGTGTCGGCTTATTATACGAACCTAAGCGACCGGAAATTTTTAATGCAGTAGAAAGAAGTTATGGCTATTTGAGTGGTTTTGCCCGCTTACAAGAACTAGAAGTAGCGCCGGTCGCTCGTAGCAGGTCGCTACAACATTTGCTGACGGCCTTGGGTACGGGCGCTTATCAACAGGAGGATAATGCGGCAAGTATACAGTTTTTTGAAGCATGTGATAAAGAAGGCGAGTTGCGAGCCGTTCTTCGTTCTATAAAAAAACAATTGCAACAGGGGTCTGTTTACAGTGATTTTTTGGTAGTTTTACGTGATTTTAATACATATAGCGGTATTCGTGCGATTTGTGATGAATATGGAGTGCCGGTTACTTTAGCGCAAAGCAGTTCTCTTGGCTCGCAGTCGTTAGTAGAGTTTTTGCGTTTGTTGCTTGCGGTGGCAGAGGGGGGAAGCGAAGCTGTTCCTGCTTATTGGCGTCTTTTAAAATGCAGTGTGGCAAAGCTCTGCTGGCATTTTGATGGGGAGAAATTAAACCTCTTAAAGCAAAAAAACTTTTATAATAAACTCAGTCAGCTACAGCAAGACGTTATCACGGCGTCGTTTGCAGAGGATGACGCCCTTGTAGGTGAATTGGAAGCATTGCAGCAGTTGGTTGGTAGGGTGCAAACGCGAGCGACTGTCGCTGCCTATGGCGAGCTATTTAAAGAGGTGCTCCAGGAGCTAGCTTTGCCTTATAAGGTTGGCAAGGCGTATAGCGATGGCAAAGCAAGTCTATGTCAGGTTAAAAATATGGCTGAGACAGTAAAACAGTTAGTGGAGGTTCTGGATACACTGCGCGAGGATTACGAAAGCGGCGGGATGGAAACGGTAGTATTATCTGCTGCTGACTTTTGCCGATTGCTGCACAGTGCCTGTGCAGAACGGCAGGTAGTTTTGACGGAGGCTGACAGCAACGGTATTTTATTTGGTGAGGCGGCCAATTTACAAGGGATGTTGTTTAAGCATGTTTATATTATGGGTTTGCGTGAGGGGGAGTTTCCACGCAACAAAAATGAAAACTGGATTTACAGTGATTGGGAGCGTACATATTTGAGCAGTATAGGGATTGAGCTGGATAATACCGCTACTTCTTACGCTGAGGATAAATTCTTTTTTGCCGCTGTAGCGACAATGGCCACAGAAAGTCTGACGTTGAGCTGGTATAGTGACGATGTTGCTGGTGCTTCGGCCTAGAGTGGGTTTCACATAGACAGAATATGAAACACGCATATGAAAATGGAAAAATAGACTTCAGAAGGCCTATTCGCAAGGATAATAAAACAGGTACAAAAGGTGTGTACAAACACGAAGGAGGCTATGCAGTTTCAATTTGTGGACATTATATTGGGTGGTTTAAAAACCTTCAGGACGCAGTCAATGCAAGAAAAAACTCGGAAATGGAGGTGCTTTCTGGTGCAAGAGATTAGCATAGATTTAGAAACATATTCTGATGTAAATTTACAAAAATGTGGTGTGTATCGTTATGCTGAAAGTTCTAATTTTGAAATTCTGCTGTTTGGCTATGCAGTTGATGGTGGAGAAGTGCAGGTGGTTGACATTGCTCGTGGAGAGAAAATTCCACAGGGGATTATAGAAGCACTGACCGATGATGCCGTAACAAAATGGAGTTTCAACAGTTCGTTCGAGAGAATCTGTCTGTCAGTGTGGCTGCAAAAGAACTACCCGGCTTATTTTTACAGCTACAGCATCAACGAGGATACGGTGGTCGATTACCTTGACCCGTCTGCGTGGAAATGCTCCATGATATGGGCGGCTTACATGGGTCTGCCGTTATCCCTTGCAGGAGCCGGCACGGTGCTGGGATTGGAAGAACAGAAGCTGAAGGAAGGCAAAGACCTCATCCGGTATTTTTGTGTACCCTGCAAGCCGACCAAAGTGAACGGTGGCAGGACACGCAATCTGCCGGAACATGATACGGAAAAATGGACGCTCTTCAAATTCTATAACAAGCGTGATGTGGAAGTGGAGATGTCCATACAGGAAAAGATGAAGAAATATCCTGTACCGGATTTCGTGTGGGAGGAATACCATCTCGACCAGGAAATCAATGACCGAGGGATTGCTCTTGATATGGCTGTGGTGGAGAATGCCATTGCTTTTGATGAAAAGTCCAAGACGGAGCTGGCGGAGAAAATGCAGGAACTGACAAATCTCGACAATCCCAATTCCGTAATGCAGATGAAGCAATGGCTTGCAGATAACGGCTTGGAGATGGAGAGCCTTGGCAAGAAGGCTGTGGCACAGGCAGTCAAAACAGCACCTGCGGAACTGGCGGAAGTGCTGGTTTTAAGGCAGCAGTTATCCAAGTCCTCCGTGAAAAAGTATCAGGCAATGCAGAATGCAGTGTGTGTGGACAGTAGAGCCAGAGGGATGTTTAGATTTTATGGTGCTAATCGCAGTGGCCGATGGGCAGGCAGAATGATACAGCTGCAAAACCTCCCTCAAAACCATATGCTGGATTTGGAACAGGCACGAGGATTGGTGGAGTCCGGCAATTATGATGCGATGGAGCTTTTATATGATGATATCCCCGATACCTTATCACAGCTGATTCGCACGGCATTCGTGCCGAGAACCGGATATAAATTTGTGGTGGCGGACTTCTCTGCAATCGAAGCCAGAGTACTATCTTTTCTTGCAGGAGAGCAGTGGCGTATGGAGGTTTTTGCTAATAACGGTGACATTTACTGTGCATCCGCTTCAGCCATGTTTGGAGTGCCTGTGGAAAAGCATGGGGTAAACGGTCACCTCCGTCAGAAAGGCAAACAAGCCGAGCTTGCCTGTGGCTATGGCGGGTCAGTAGGTGCTTTAAAGGCTATGGGAGCCTTGGAGATGGGGCTTGCTGAGGAAGAACTGCAGCCGTTGGTGGATTTCTGGAGAGCCGCAAATCCCAATATCGTGCGGTTCTGGTGGGATGTTGACAGATGCGTTAAGTACACGGTCAAGAATAGAGTATCGACAGAAACACACGGCATCCGTTTTATTTACCAGAGCGGTATGCTGTTCATTCAGCTGCCGAGCGGCAGACGGCTTGCCTATGTAAAACCGCGCATGGGAGAGAACCGTTTCGGCGGCGAGGCTGTGACCTATGAAGGTGTGGGCGGCACAAAGAAGTGGGAACGGATAGAAAGCTATGGCACAAAATTCGTGGAGAATATCGTTCAGGCAGTCAGCCGGGATATTCTGGCTTATGCCATGCGGACATTGTCACACTGCTTTATCTGTGGGCATATCCATGATGAACTAATTATTGAGTGCAGCGAGGGTGTATCCATTGATGAGGTATGTGAGCAGATGGGCAGGACGCCGCCTTAGATTCCAGGACTGCTCCTCCGAGCCGATGGATACGAATGCAGCTTTTATCAAAAAGATTAAAAATATGGTTCTTAAAATGCAGGGTTTTGTCCTTTCACTATTAGAGGGCAAAGCCCTACTTTTATGAGAGGCGGTATTTTTATGAAAGAACCAAGGCAATGGGTGTACATCATTGAAAGAAAGGCAAATGAAGTCAAAGTAGGGACTTCAATTAATCCTAACCAGCGAATTGCTGATATTCAACGGATTGGAGGATTTGAAATTATTCGTACAGAGATACTGGGACCATTTCAAAATGGGTATAAAGTTGAAACAGAAATCC